>Ga0157378_10002973_pt1 | contig 15069 bp, 13 predicted proteins | sample M65metaG_FD_115309 | JGI IMG/M metagenome (GOLD analysis project Ga0157378, IMG submission 115309) | Miscanthus rhizosphere microbial communities from Kellogg Biological Station, Michigan, USA - M6-5 metaG | ecosystem: Host-associated > Plants > Roots > Rhizosphere > Soil | place: USA: Michigan...
CGCCCCTCGCGCTGAGGTCACGGTCTACTCGCCTCTGTTCTCGCCCTTCCGGCAGCAGTTGCAAGGCACCGCCGTTTCGATCGGGCGCGCGTCCGACTGCTCCATCCCGGTCAAGGATCGCTACCTCTCGCGAAAGCACGCCGAGATCGTGGCCGATCACGGCTCGTGGATTCTCAAGGACTGTGGCAGCGCCAACGGAACGTACCTGAACGGCTCGCGCGTGGAGCGCGATCACAAGCTCCGTACCGGCGACCGCATCCGCCTCGGCGACACGGAGATCGTCTTCGAGACCGCCGAGCACAACACCGACCGGATGCTTGCCGTGGCCGACACCTCGCCGAGCATGACCATCTCCATCCCGGTCAACGAGATCGAGCAGCCCGGCGCGCGATCGGACACCGGTGGCGATCTCGAAAAACTGAAGACACTCAACCTGCTGGCGCGGGAGCTGATCGAAGACCGGCCCACCGAGGAGCTGTTCGGATTCATCGTCGACCGGGTTCTGGAACATACGCAGGCATCGCGCGCCGCGCTTGGACTGCTCGGACCGGACGGCAAGTCGTTCGTCAACGTCGAAGTTCGCCGCAAGGATCGGACCGACGCCTCGGAACTGCGCATCAGCCACACCGTGCTCAGCGAAGTGGTCGAGGAGAAAAAAGCGCTGGCCTTCATGGACGTCAGCGTCGACGAAAAGCTCAGCCGGGCGCAGTCGATCATCATGCAGGGCATCCGTTCCATCCTCTGCGCCCCGCTGATGATCGGCCAGTCGGTCGTCGGCGTGCTCTACGTCGACTACCTCTTCAACCAGCGCAAGATCTCCGAGGATGACGTGAGGCTGGTGGCGCAAATCGCGCGATTTGCCGCCATCAAACTGGAGACGACTCGGCTGCGCGAGGAAGCGATCCAGAAACGGATCATGGACGAGGAGCTGAAGACCGCGTCGATGATCCAGCGCGGCCTGCTGCCGCCGGCGCCCACCGACATCCCCGGCTACACCTTCTCCGGCGCGAACAGGCCGTGCCGCACGGTCAGCGGCGACTACTACGATTTCGTGAAGCGCCCGGATGGCCGGATCTACTTCGTGATTGCCGACGTCAGCGGGAAAGGCATCACCGCCGGCTTGATGATGGCCGGGCTCCAAGCGTCGTTCCGCATCTTCAGCAGGAACGATCCGTCGCCGGCAAACCTGATCTCGCAGCTCAACGACGCGTTGAAGGACACACTGCCGCAATCGAAGTTCGTCACGCTCTTTCTCGGACGTCTCGATCTCGCTACCGGCATGATCGAGTACGCCAACGCCGGGCACACGCCGCCGCTCTGGGTCCGCAAAGACGGCGTCGAGGAGCTGGGCGAGACCGATCTCGTGCTCGGAGTAGTGACGCGCGCCGAGTTCCGCGAGCACAAACTCCAACTCGCCCCCGGCGATGCGCTGGTTCTCTTCACCGACGGCGTCACCGAGGCCGAGAACGACGGAGGCCAGGACCTCGGCGGTCTCGAGAATCTTGCCAAGAGCCTGGCCCCGATGCACGGCGCCGACGCCGACGACCTGACCAGCGCCATCGAGTCCGCCGTCTTCACTCACATGGGCGACGCGCCGCTTGCGGACGATGTGACGTTGCTGGTGGTGAGTAGGAATCGCTAGAAGTTCATCCTGCGCGAAGACGCAGGATCTCCGGTGGCATCGCGAGACCGAACTTGCTCGGCAGTCGTGCGGTATCACCGGAGATCCTGCGTCTTCGCGCAGGATGAACTTCTCTACACCGGCGTGTACCGCCGCAGAAACTCCACGAACACCGGATCGACCTCGCTCGCGGCCACGGAGAAAATTCGATCGGCGTGGTAGTTGCCGGGGATGTCGATCACGTGCAACTCCTTCGGCTCGTTCGCCGCTTCGTAGAGCGCCATGGAGTGGTCGTGGCCGATCAGCCAGTCGTTCTTCACGTGAATGAGGCAGATCGGGACGTGCACGTCGCGGACGTCATCGATTGCCTGCAGTTTCGGGCTGCGCATGAATTGCCAATCGAAGCGCGGCGTCTTGAGCGCCTGCGAGAGGGCGATGTGCCGGTGCAGCGTGAAGGGATTGATCCGAGGGGTGATCTTCGAGAAGTCGGCCACCGCCGAGATCAACAGCAGCGAGGCGATCGGCAGTTTGTGATGCGCGGCCGTGGAGATGGCCACGGACGCGCCGTACGAGAGGGCCACGATGGTGATCGATTCGATCGGCAGCCGGCGCAGCAGCTCCTCGGCCACCGCGGCCGTGTCGTAGTGCTCGTAAAGGTTGAAGCCGTAGGTTCCGCCGCTTTCGCCATGGCCGCGCGGATCGACGATGGCGGCGCGATAGCCGAGGTCCTGGAGATGCGAGGCCAGCGTGAGCATCGACGGATGCCGCCGGTCGCGCCAGAAGCCGGGGATCACCAGGATCAGCGAACGCGACGTCTGGTCGTAGAGATCGTAGGCAATCGGCGTGGCATCAAACGACGAGACTACCCCGGCCACGGGAGGCCGTCGAAGAGGTAGCAGCGATTCGGGGGCACTTGACATAGTGATGTGGGTCCTAGACTATAGCCGCTCGCCCCGAGCGCCCGCCCGCTCATCCCCGAGGTTCCCGACGACTCTCGTTGTCATTATTGCGTGGTTTTGACCGCGCGGCTGGCATCGACGTTGCGAATCAGGTAGAACTCGCTTTTCAGATCAAGGTTGCGAAGCAGCCCGCTTCGTGGAGACTTCAAACAATTGCCAAGGGGGGTGAGCAGGCACTCTTTCATCGATTTCCCAATCCCCGGACAACGACAAACAAAAATAACGAGAGGAAAAAAACAAATGAGCAAGAAACTTCTGGTTCTCCTGACGGTCCTGGCCCTGAGCGTGTTCGGTTTCGCCTGTAAGAGCGAGACGGCCGCCAACAACACCGATACGGCCGCGGCCGCGACGGATACCGCTTCGACGATGTCCACCGACACCGCCTCCACCAGCGGCACGATGGCCACCGACACCTCCAGCACCACGTCGACTTCGACGATGCCGGCTGGCACGATGAGCGACACCTCGGGCACGACCTCGACGACGGCTACGTCGACGACCGGCACGACGTCGACCACCACCAGCGCCACGACGGCGACCACCGGTACCTCCAAGAAGCACTAACACGAAACACGCGTCATCAGGACGCCCCGCGCAACGCCGCGGGGCGTCTTTTGTTGTAACCCGTTCCCCTTGGCGCCCCGGTTCCTGATTCCTCTCGTCTGACCGATGATCCGATGTTGGCGAGGCAATTCCCTCGCCCCGATTACGATGATTCGACGCATGCGAAGGAGGTGAGGCGGGCACTCCCAGAACGACATCGAACCCTATGTCGCTGCAACCATCACTTCACAATCTCTGAGAGGAAAAAGAATGAAGAAAACACTGATTCTCCTGACCATCGTGGCCCTGGCCTTCTTCGGCTACGCCTGCAAGAGCGAGACGAACAACAACAACGTCACTGACACGGCCGCCGCTGCCACCGACAGCTCGTCCACTGCCAGCACCATGACCAGCGCGACGTCGGCGACCACCGACACGACCATGACCGGCACCACCGGCACGATGTCGACCGACACCGCCTCGACCGGCAGCACGATGACCAGCACGACCGGCACGACCGCCACCGGCACTACCGGCACGACGGCGACCACGAGCACCTCGAAGACCGAGACCACCAGCACCAAGAAGCACTGATCCCGATACGATCCCGTTTTTCAAACGCCCCGCCTCGGCGGGGCGTTTTTGTTTTACCGCCGCTCTTCGAGATCCCGCAGCAAAGCTTCGTAGACCCGTCGAGTCTCCGCTTCGGCCGCCTGCAGATCGCCGCTGTTGTCGATCACGTAGTCGGCGTGCTGAAGACGCTCCTGACGCGACATCTGGTGAGCGATGCGCCGCGCCGCCTCCTCCCGAGTCATGCCGCGAGCGACGGCGCGGGCAATCTGGGTTTCGGAGTCAACGTCGACCACAACAATCCGATCGAATCGCTCCTCGCCGCCCGCTTCGATCAGCAGCGTCGCCTCGACGATGACGATGCGATCGCCCGGCTTCTGCTCCTCGGCGGCCATCCAATCGATTTCTTCCTGTGCCACGAGCGGATGGATCAGGGCATTGAGCGCTTTCGCCGACTCCTCGCTGGCGAAGGCGATTCCGGCCAGCTTGCGGCGATCGACCGTTCCGTCTTCCAGCAGGATGCCGCTGCCGTAGGTGCGCACCAGCGCCTCGTGGCCGGCCTGGCCGGGCTGGTAGAGGCGCGCCACGATCTGGTCGGCGTCGATGGTCACGCATCCGAGCGCGGCGAAGAAACGGGCGATGGTCGACTTGCCGCTGGCGATGCCGCCGGTCAGTCCTGTGCGAAGGATCATCGCCGCCGCCACTCCGCCGCGGTGACGGTGTTGCGCATCAACATGGCGATGGTCATCGGCCCGACGCCGCCCGGCACCGGCGTGATCCATCCCGCCACTTCGCGAACGCGCGCGAAGTCGACGTCGCCGACAAGCACCGTGCCGTTCTTCGCCAGAAGCCGCGATTTCTCCTCGTCATGCGCAACTGCGTCAGCGCTGCCGGCATCGAGACGATTCATGCCGACGTCGATGACGACGGCACCCGGCTTCACCATCTCGCGCGTCACGAGCAGCGGCTTGCCTACCGCGGCGACGACGATGTCGGCTCCGCGCACGACCGCAGCAAGATCTCGCGTGCGTGAATGAGCAATGGTCACGGTGGCATTGCGTTGGAGCAGCAGCGCCGCCATCGGCTTGCCGACGATGTCGCTTCGGCCGATGACGACGGCATTGCTGCCGGCAATGGCAACACCGGTCGATTCGATCAATCGCACTACTCCGGCCGGCGTGCACGGCGCGAGCGTGGGGCGCCCGAGGTGAAGCTTGCCGACGTTGATCGGATGAAAGCCGTCAACGTCCTTGGCGGGATCGATGGCATCGATCACCTTCTTCGCATCGATCTGGGCCGGTAACGGAAGCTGGACCAGGATGCCGTCGATCGCGTCATCGCCATTGAGCCGGTCGATATGGCCGAGGAGCTCCGCTTCGCTGGTCGACTCGGGAAGGATCAGCTCATCGCCGCGCAGTCCAAGCTCGCGCGCCTTTTTCGCCTTGCTCCGAACATAAACCTCGGAGGCCGGATCGTTCCCGACGCGAACAGCCACCAGTCCGGGCGAAACGCCGAGGCGCGCGATCGCCTCGACGACCTCGGCTTCGATCGTTTTCGCCACCGCTTTTCCGTCGATGAGTTGCGCCGTCATGACCGCGCGCTTCTACCACGTTTCGAACCGAGCATCTATGCTGACCGCCAACATGCGCCGAAACGCCGCCATCGCTTCGTTCCTGCTCATGCTCGCGGCCTGCCATCCCGCGAAGCCGCGCTCGATCGAGGGAACGTGGCGCGCGGTGCTCACATCGCCCGGTGGCGAGCTGCCGTTCACGTTGAACGTCGAGAGCGGCCGCGCCGTCATCATCAATGGCGCGGAACGGGCACCGGTCAGCGCTGTCGATATTCACGACTCCACGGTCGCGCTTCGATTCGATCACTATGACTCCGCGATCAACGCCACGTTGTCGGATGAAGGCAACACGATGACCGGCGCCTGGACGCGGACCGTTCCGGCGGGCATCTGCCGCATGGCCTTTCGCGCCACGCGCGGAAAACAGCCGCGGTTTCTCCCGATCTCTTCGCCGGCTACATTGGGGTCCGGCGAAATGAACGGCGTCTGGAAGGCCGAGTTTACCGACGCCGATGGCGTCTCTCCCGCGCGCGGAGAGTTCAGCCAGGATCGTCAGACGGATCGCGTCACCGGCACGTTTCTCACCCCGACCGGCGACGATCGCTATCTCGAAGGGAAGTTCGAGAATGGCGTCCTCCGCCTCTCCACCTTTGACGGAGCGCACGCCTTTCTCTTCAAGGCGCATCTCTCGCCGGACGGCAACAGGCTCACGGGCGATTACTGGTCGCGCGATTCGTATCACGCGACCTGGACCGCGACACGATCGACCGACGCCGGCGCAACGCTGCCCGACGGCTGGAAGGACGTCGGCCTGACCAACAACGAAGGTCGCTTCCAGTTCCGTTTCCCTGATCTCGATGGCCATCCGGTCGCGCTGAGCGACCAGCGCTTTCAAAGCAAAGTCGTGCTGGTCAACATCTTCGGCTCGTGGTGCCCGAACTGTAATGACGAGGCGCCGCTGCTGGCGGTGTGGGATCGCAAATATCGCCATCGAGGCCTCGAGATCGTCGGACTGGCCTACGAGTTCACCGGCGACGCCGCCCGCGATCGCGAGATGGTGCACCGTTTCGCCAAGCATTACGGCATCACTTACCCGCTGCTCCTCGCCGGCGTGAGCGACAAGAAAAAAGCCTCGGCCACACTCCCCGACCTCACCCGCGTTCTGGCCTATCCCACCTCGCTCTTCATCGGACGCGACGGCAAAGTGGAGAAGATCTACTCCGGTTTCGCCGGCCCCGGCACCGGCGTCCATCACATCGCCTTGCGCAATGAGATGGAGTCGGTCATCGAATCGATGCTCGCCGAGGGCAAGCGGTGAAACGAATCGAAGACTTTGAGGTCGGCCAGCACGCCAGCTTCACCAAGACCTTCACCGAAGCCGACCTGCAACGCTTCATCGAGATCACCGGCGATACGAACCCGCTTCATGTGGATGACGCCTTCGCCGCCACCACCCCGTTCGGCCGCCGCATTCTCCACGGAATGCTGACGGCATCTATCTTCTCCACGATGGTCGGCATGCTTCTGCCGGGAACGGGCGCGATCTATCGCTCGCAAACGATCCGATTCCTGCTGCCGGTCTATCTCGATGAGACCGTGACCGCGCACTTCGTCGTCCGTTCGATCGATCGCGCGAAGCATCGGCTGGAGATCGATGCGTGGATCGAGAATGAGGCGGGTCAGCACGTGATCGAAGGGACTTGCGAAGCGGGGCTGCTGCGCGCGGATCACTGAGCCCAGACAAGAGTGTCTGTGCCACAACCCCGCTACGATGTGGCACAGACACTCTTGTCTGTGCTGTCGGAAACCAATCCGCATTCAACCAAATCGCATGACAAAAGCCCACAGGCATTTCGCCGTCTGCATCAAGAACGACGACTACGAGGAATCACTCGATCTTCGGAAGATCTACGAGGTTCTCGATGATTCAGTAGCCGCGAAACACGACATGGTCCGAATCATCGATGAAGAGGGTGAGGACTACCTCTATCCCGCCGGCTGGTTTCTCGCCATCGATCTGCCGGACAAAATCGAGGAAGCGATCCTCGACCTCACCCATTCCTGATCGCCACCGCCGCCCCCGCAGCGGCCAGCAGCCCTCCGCCCAGCACCATCATCGTCATCGGTAGTCCGCGATGCTCGGCGATCGATCCTGCGATCAGATTGCCGAAAGGGAGGAAGCCGAAGAAACCGAACGTGTACATGCTCAACACCCGGCCACGAACGGCGTCGGGGACGCGGTTCTGGATGGCGGTGTTGCAGAGCGCCGCGCAGACGACCATGGCGCATCCGCAAATCGCCAGGAGCGGCACGACGATCAGCCGCGCGTGCGTGAATCCGATCGCGCCGAGGGCCAGGCCGAAGGCGGCCAGGGAAACGATGATCATCCGCATGATCCTGGCCGGCGTTCGCACCGAGAGCGCCAGCGCACCAACGAGCGCGCCGATCCCGATCGCGCCCATCAGGATGCCCAGGCCGCGGGCGTCGTCGTGAACGTAGAGGATGCGCGCCGCCATCGGCATGAGCGTCACGTACGGATAGCCGAGCAGGCTGATGATCGAGACGAGCGTCAGCAGCAATAGCATCACCCGGTCGCCGCGCACGTAGCGAAATCCCTCGGCGAGGCGCGTCGTCATCGCACCGACCGGTTCGGACAGCACCTGTCGTTTCTGCAGGCGGCCGAGGACGAAGATCTGCGGTACGAAGGAAAGCGCGTTCAGGAAGAAGCACCAGAAGCTTCCCCACGCGTGCAAGGTCAGGCCGGCCAACAGCGGGCCGAGGGCGCGCGAGAGATTGAACTGCAGCGAGTTCATGGCCACGGCGTTGGAAAGGCGGGCGCGATCGTCGAGCAGGTCGATCACCATCGCCTGATATGCCGGCGCGGAGAACGACACCGCCACGCCGCTGATCACCGAGGCCAGCACGATGTGCCACACCGTGATGTGGCCCGTGTCGATCGAGATGGCGATGAAGAGCGCCGAAAGCGCCTGCGTGATCTGCGACACGCGAAACGTGCGCAGCCGGTCCAGATGATCGGCCAGCACGCCCGCCGGCAGCATGAAAAGCAGCGACGGAGCGGAGTTGGCGAAGGCGACGAAGCCAAGCAGGAACGGCGAGTCGGTGATCTTGTAGACCAGCCACCCCTGCGCCAGCCCCTGCATCCACGAGCCGATGTTGGAGACGAACTGGGCCGTCCAGAAGCGGCGATAGTCGCGTTCAGCGAAAGCTTCGAACATAGTTGAATTGGCGTAGAACCGCCGGGGACGAAGAATCGTAACTGTACAATGTCGCCCCCCATGCTCGATCAGGATCGCCGCCGTGCCGAGCGCCTGCTCCTGACGTCTCCGATCTCAGGACGGGTTTCCGAACACGACGTCCGTATCGTGGACATCGGCATCCTCGGCACGCGCATCGAGCACGATGAGCCGCTCCTCGTTGGGCCGCAGAGGCTCCAGTTCGAGTGGGACGGCGAAGAGATCGTGGTCGACTGCACGCTCCTGCGCACCGAGCCGTCAAACGCCACGTTTCACAGCGGGCTGCAATTCAGCGATCGCGACAAGGTCCTGGTCGGACGCATTGTCTCGACGCTGGCCGACCGCGACGAGATGGAGCGGCTGCGCACGCTGGTCGAGGCCTCGAAGCTGATCAACTCATCGATCGAGCCCGATACGTTGTTCGCCTCGATCCTCACCGTGGCGCGCAACGAGCTGCACGTCGAGCGCGGCACGCTCTACTTTGTCGATGAGCAGAAGCAGGAGATCTGGACCAAGATCGCCGGCGAGCTGTCGGGCGAGATCCGTCTTCCGATCGGAAAGGGATTGGCCGGGACCGTTGCAGCAAGCGGCGAGGCGCTGATCCTTCACGACGCTTACGAAGACCCGCGCTTCGACCGCTCGCTCGATCAGAAGACCGGCTACCGCACGCGCTCGATGCTCTGCGTGCCGATCAAGAATCGCGGCCAGCGCGTCGTCGGCGTGCTGCAGTTGCTTAACAAAACCCACGGCTCGTTCGGGCCGCGCGATCTGGAGTTTCTCAGCGGGATCTCCGACCACATGGCCATCGCCATGGAGAACGCAACGCTGCACATGGAGCTGCTCGAGAAGCAGCGCATGGAGCAGGAGCTGGCCCTCGGGCGCGAGATTCAGAGCCGGCTCCTGCCGTCTGCGCCGGTCGACGTTCGCGGCGTGGAGCTCGGCGCGCTGAGTCTTCCCTGCTACGAAGTCGGCGGCGATTACTTCGATTTCCTCGAGCTCCCCGACGGCGACCTCGGCCTGGCCATCGGCGACGTCTCCGGCAAAGGCGTCTCCGCGGCGTTGATCATGTCCAGCGTCCAGGCCGCACTTCGCGTGGCCGCGCCGATTGAGGATGACCTGGCGCGTCTCGTCGCCCGCCTCAATGCCCTGATCTTCCGCAGCGCCACCGGCCGCAAATACGCAACGTTTTTCTTCGCCCGCTACACGCCGTCGACCGGATTGCTGCGCTACGTCAACGCCGGCCACAACCCGCCGTACGTCGTCACCGCCAACACGCTTACCGAGATCGGCTCGACCGGCCGCCCCATCGGCCTCCTCCCTGAGTCGTCCTACACCGAAGGAACGATCGAGCTCCCTCCCGGCTCCACCCTCTTCCTCTACACCGACGGCCTCAACGAAGCCGCCGACCCAGACGAAGTCGAATTCGGCAACGACCGCCTGCGCGAGCTGTTCCTCGCACAACGCGGCGTTCCGCTAACCGAAATCCCCTCACGCGTGCTCGACGCGATCATCGCCTTCGAGCGCGGCGCGAAAGCGACGGATGACAAGACGATCGTGGTGATGCGGAGAGGATAGTCTCTGTCATCCGCGAGTGGATGAACCCTGACGTTCATGCAAACGGGAGTGGGCCTTTGCGCGCACTTCTTCCCACGGGATCGTCATTACCTCGCCACGGTCGATTTGCCCCACGCGCCGCTCAATTTCTTCGTCCCACGCCGCCTCGATCTCTTCGTCGCGTTCACTCATCGCTCTCACGTTCCTCGCGATCGAGCTCAGCGTCATCCGGATCGACCTCCATGAGGATTCCGTTTCGGACGATCACCAGCGGTGTTCCGGTTTGCCGGGCGATCTCACGGGCGTGACGTGCTGCTCGACGCAACGCTCGCGGTGCGGCTTGCGCGACTTCATTTGGTAGCGTCGATTCCTGCCCGTTCTTCATCGATTGATCCCCTCTTCCAATAACCGTGGCATCCACTGCGTGCTGTCGAACCACAGCCAATAGTCGACCCGTTGACGATAGACGTTCAGAAAGTTTCGCATACCGCTGTCGAATCGTCTTCGAATGACGTCAGGAGGAACTCTGTGTCCTCCGCCTTGCGCGTATCTCCACACGGGAGATCGCTTCTTCAGCAGATCGGAGCGCGAGGAAGATCAACGCCACCGTGAAGCCAGCCGCACGCCATGCGTCGATGCGGCGCAGGTACGTGTGACCAGACAGAGTCGTCTCGAACGCAAAGCTCCGACCGGCGGCCGCATGACGATCGATTTCCTCCAACATCATCCGGCCTGCGCGGAAGGCGGCCGCGTCAGGATCAAAGGGTGACAAGCCGGCGGCGATCAGATCCGCGTTGACGAAGACCGGCACACCCGCCTCGGCAGGGAGGAACGTTCGCGCGAATGTCGTCTTGCCTGCGCCGTTTGGTCCGGCGAGGATGATGACCTTTTTGTCGTCCGTCGCGCTGCCTCCCATCGCTCACGTATACAGGTTGTCGTGAGCGATGGGAAGCAGTGACGAAATCACCTTCCCCCGAAAAACACCGGATCGCCGGAGGCGTTGTCGACGATTGAGCCGTAGGCGAAGAGGTTCGGGGAACCGTCGGTGTGGGCGAGGAGGGTCAGCGTTCCGGCGCGCGGGGTGTTCGCGGCGGGGAAGAGGGCTCCGACTGCGTATTGAACCTGCGAGCGGGGGTTGAGGGCGACTTGGGTCGTGCCGATTACGCCGCCGCTGTCGGACAGCAGCGTGACGGTCACGGCCATCACGCTGTCGCCACCGTTGACGAAGCCGACGTTCGAGCGGAAGGACGCGTCGGAGCGGAGGCCGGGAACGTAGGAATCGTTGGCGAACGACGTCACTGGATCGATCGACTGGCCGTACGTTCCGCCACCGTCAGTCGTGGTGTAGGTGCGGCTGGTGACGATCGGGCCGGAGGGGCCGTTCCACGACACCTGCAGCGCGCCGTTGCCCGAGGAGACGCCGAAGTATTGGGTCACATCGGGGATGACCAGCGTGCGGGACGGTGGCACCGACACGCTCTGCGGCACGGCGTTGCGGTTGTCCTGGCCGGAGGCGAGGTAGCGGAGCGAGAGCGTCATCGTCGTCAGGCCGGGATTGAAGATGGTGACGTCGCTGCGCCAGAACGTCGAGGCGATGCCGGGAGTGCGGCCGACCGCGGGAATGGTCAACTCCGAGCCCTGCGGCGCGGGGACGGCGGCGATGTAGACCGGATCCTGCGTGCGGTTGTCGATCACCGAGCCGTACGCGCTGATGGCGTTGGGCGTCCCGGCATCGACGCGCATCGAAAGCGCGGCGAACGTGCGACCGCTGATCGACGGAAAGAACGACGCCAGCGACGACTGCTGGAAGTTGTTTGCGGGAATCGTCACAGACGTCGTGGCAATCACGTTTCCGTTGGCGTCGTAGAGCGTCAGACCGGTGCCGACCGGCGCGCCGCTGCGATTGACCAAGCCGAGGTTCGTACGGAAATTCGCATCCTGCTCCAGGCCGGTCAGCAGGAGTGTCGTCGTCGACACATCACCGTCGCTCACGTTCGGCACCGACTGGCCGTACGTTCCGGTCGCGCCGGTGGTGAAGGTGCGGCTGGTGACGCGGATGGCCGGGGTGCTCGTTGCGCTCGACGCTTCGATGGCGATTGCGCCGGAGCCGGTGGAGAGTCCGAAGAGATCGCTCAGCGCGTTGGCGAACGTAATCGACTGATTGGCGTTGATGAACAGGCTGCGCGTGAGCACCGCGCCGCCTCCGCCCGGGATGAACGTGAACTGGCCCGCGGCGGCTTCGCTGCCTCCGTTGAAGAGTGTCAGCTCCGTGCGCCACACCGATCCGCCGATGCCGTTCGTCTGCGCGGCGGCGGGCACGAGCGAGCGATAGGCCGTCGGCGCGGAGATGGTGATCACGTGCGAGACCGTCGAGAGGGTCACGCCATTGGCCACGGTCAGCGAGACCGTGTAGGAGGCCGGGATGGTGTAGGTATGCGTCGGATTCTGTGCGCCCGAGGTCGAGCCGTCGCCGAAGCTCCACTGCCACGATGTCGGCGAGCCGGTGGAGCGATCGGTGAAGGTCACCGCGCTGCGGGCCGTCGCCGACGACGGCATATCGAAGGCCGCGGAGACCGGCGGCGTCCCCGGGATTGCCGTCGTCACGGTGATGGTGTGCGAGGCGATCGAGGTGAGGCCGGACGCCAACGCCACTGTCAGCGTGACTGGATAGTTGCCGGCCGAGGTGTAGCGCTTGGTCGGAGCCTGAAGATTCGAGGACGTGCCGTCGCCGAAGGTCCAGAGCCAGGTGGCGATGTTGCCCGAGGAGCGATCGGTGAAGGTGATGGTCTGCTGTGTCGTCGGATTCGCCGGCGCGAACGAAAAGTCGGCGGCGATTCCGGACGAGACCGTGACGCTGTGCGAAGCGAACGACTGGCCATTGACCGTGAGCTGGATCGAGTACGTGCCCGGCGCGGCGTAGACGTGCGACGGATTCTGCACCGTCGACGTGCCGCCATCGCCGAAGTTCCACGACCACGACGTCGCGCCGCTCGAAGTGTCGGTGCAGACGAAGTTGGTCACGCCGGCAACTCCGGCCGAGGGAGAGACGGAGAACGAGGCGGTCACCGACGAGCCGACCGTGACGCTGGCGGTATTCGACGGCGACGACTCGCCGGCGGAATTGAAGGCCACGACGAAGATCCGATATGAACCGGTCCCAAGATTGGAGATCGACGCTCCCCGGCTGCCGGCCGCGAGATCGGGCGTGAGCCGTGCGAAAGCGCCGTTCCCTGTGGCCATGTAGACGCGATAGCCGGTCTCGTTCGTGGAGTTGTCGAGCCAGGCCAGATTGACCGTCGAGCCGGAAGCCGCGGCGTTCAGCGATGTCGGCGCGGCCGGAACGGCTTGCTGATCGGGCGGAGGCGCGGCGGTGCCGCTGGGATAGAGCCAGCGTGCCGCGAGCTGATCATCCGTGCGAAGAACCGGACCGCCGCCGCTGACCGATGCAAACATGAGCGCGGAACTGTCCGCGCTGTGGCCGAATCCGAGCGTGTGGCCGAATTCGTGGGCCACGATCTCCGCCAGCGTGGTGCTGGAGATGCCGGCCGACGGCGTCACGCCGTCCTGAATGGTCAGGTTTCCTTCGCCGATGACGAAGGGATGGTAGGTCTGCGCGGTGTGCGAAGCGTCTGCGGTGAACGGGGCGGTCCAGGTCATCGTGCCCGTCACGCCGTTGAAGCCGCCCTGTCCGACCACGCCGCCGGTTGACGGGTTGAACGTTCCGCTGATCTCGTTTTTCGGATCGTTGAAGAGCACTTCGTTGACACCGTTCGGCGCCGCGAGGCCTCCCGGCGATCCGCTTCCTGCGCCGCTGTAGACGTACTTGATCTTCGCGGCGGTGTAGCTGTTCCAGGCGTTCATGGCCTGCTGAATCTCAGTGACTCCGCCGCCGGTGTAGCCGGACTGCGTGCCGAAGCTGACCCACGAGGCGCTGCCGCCGCCATCGAATACGCTCCAGCGATACACGGTCCCCTCGGAGATCAGCGTGAACTCCGGCTTGATCGCGCGGCCGGTGGCGTTCGTCGCCGCCGATTCGAGATCGCGCTGCAGCACGGGATTAGCCACGCCGTAGTTGTTCTCGGAAGCGCGGCCGGCAACGCGATCAGTGACGAACGACTCGAAGGCGGTGGCGTCGCGCTGGATGTTTTTCGAAACGATCGGCTGGAATGACGCGTCGAGCAGGGCCACATCGCCGGCGGTGTCGTCGCGCACGAGCAGGCGCCTGCCGTTGGCGGCGCGCTGTTCGCTGAACTTGCCAACGAACAGATCGATGGTCTGGTAATCGCCGCGCGGCGTCGGCGTGAGAAAGGCCATGACCCGCTCGCCCGGGTTGTAAACGGGAGTGCCGAAGATTTTGGTGATGCGCCCGTCGAGCTCGCCGCCGACTTCGCGAATGGTCAGCTCGCCCGCGGCGTCGCCTTTGATCGTGCGATCGACGGCCAGCTTCGTCTCGGTCCAGATGCCTTCGCCGCGAAGCACAGGAGTCGAGCTGATGACCGTCCCCTCGACGATGACCGGCGACTTGCGGATGAGCTGCTCATCGGTCGGCAGGACGATGGTCGTGGCCGAGGCGGCGGAAGCGATGAGCAACAACACACACGTCGGCCAGTACACCCGGAAGCGCTTCGGCATTCGGTCTCCTAATTGGGGCAGGCCACTCCCCGTGTACGCCGGCGTGAGTCCGGGGTGGGAGCGGTCGGGATCATGGATCGTGGAAGTTATTCGGCGTTAACCATACACCCCGCTGATACCATTCCACGATCCATGCTCCAGCCTGACTCGATGCTCGGTCCCTATCGGATCGTGAGCCTTCTCGGCGAGGGCGGCATGGGGGCAGTCTATCGCGCCAAGGACACGCGCCTCGGGCGCGACGTCGCCGTCAAGATCCTCACCGCGCTCACGCTCAGCGATCAGGAGCGGGTGCAGCGTTTCGAGCAGGAAGCGCGCGCCACCGGGATGCTCAATCATCCCAACCTGCTGACGATTTACGACGTCGGC
>Ga0157378_10002975_pt1 | contig 15055 bp, 11 predicted proteins | sample M65metaG_FD_115309 | JGI IMG/M metagenome (GOLD analysis project Ga0157378, IMG submission 115309) | Miscanthus rhizosphere microbial communities from Kellogg Biological Station, Michigan, USA - M6-5 metaG | ecosystem: Host-associated > Plants > Roots > Rhizosphere > Soil | place: USA: Michigan...
ATTTGTCGCCGAAGACCTCGCGGATCGCCTCGATCTCCTTCAAGTCGCCGATCTGGGTCGAGGTGGCGTGCGGATTGATGTAGCCGACCGGCTCGTGCGGGGTCGACAGCGCCATCCTCATGCAGCGCACCGCCCCTTCGCCCGAGGGCGAGACCATGTCGTAACCGTCCGAGGTCGCGCCGTAGCCGACGATTTCACCGTAAATCTTGGCGCCGCGCGCCTTGGCATGTTCGAGTTCTTCCAGCACCAGCACGCCGGCGCCGCCGGCGATGACGAAACCGTCACGGCTGATGTCGTAGGGACGCGAGGCGGTCGCCGGCGTCGCATTGTATTTGGAGGACATCGCGCCCATGGCGTCGAACAGCACCGACATCGACCAGTCGAGATCCTCGCAGCCGCCGGCAAAGATGATGTCCTGCTTGCCGATCTGGATCGTCTCGTAGGCATTGCCGATGCAATGGTTCGAGGTGGCGCAGGCCGACGAGATCGAATAGTTGACGCCCTTGATCTTGAACCAGGTCGCAAGCGTCGCCGATGCCATCGACGACATCGCCTTCGGCACCGCGAACGGTCCGACCCGCTTGGGTCCCTTGGTGCGCGCGGTATCGGCGGCTTCGATAATGGTGCGGGTCGACGGGCCACCGGAGCCCATGATGATGCCGGTGCGTTCGTTGGAAATGTCCGATTGCTCGAGGCCGGAATCCTGGATCGCCTGCTCCATTGCGACGTGATTCCAGGCTGAACCTTCGGCGAGAAAACGCATGGCGCGGCGGTCGATGATGTCGGCCGGGTTGAGCGTCGGCGCGCCCTGCACCTGCGAGCGGAAACCAAGCTCGGCATACTTCTCTGCCCGGGTGATGCCCGACTTCGCCTCGTGGAGGCTCGCCAGCACCTCCTGGGTGTTGTTACCGATGGATGAGACAATCCCCATCCCCGTGATGACAACCCGCCTCATGATCGCCTCGCCCTGCCGTTACGTTCTTCTACGATGTGTTGTTCGGTGATGATGCCGTCGACCGCGCTGCTCAAGTCGGAGCAGAGCCCTGCTTGAACAGCCCGACCTTCAGGTCCTTGGCCCGATAGATAATCTCGCCATCCATGGAAAGCCAGCCGTCGCCAACGCCGAGCACCAGCTTTGAGCGCATCACCCGTTTCATGTCGATGTTGTACACAACCTTGCGGGCGTTCGGCAAAACCTGGCCGGAGAACTTCAATTCGCCGAGACCGAGCGCGCGGCCGCGTCCTTCGCCACCGGTCCAGCCGAGGTAGAAACCGACCAACTGCCACATGGCGTCGAGACCGAGGCAGCCCGGCATCACCGGGTCGTTCTTGAAATGGCAGCCGAAGAACCAGAGGTCCTGCTTGACGTCGAGTTCGGCGCGGATCAGGCCCTTGCCGTACTCGCCGCCGGTCTCTGAAATCTCCGTGATGCGATCGAACATCAGCATCGGCGGCAGCGGCAATTGCGCGTTGCCCGGGCCGAACATCTCGCCCCGCCCGCAGGCCAGCAAATCCTCGTATTCGTAACCGCTGCGCCGCTCCAGCATCTATTCAGCCTCTGTTAGATGTCCCGATGGAGCGCTTTTGAGCGAACCGGACCGGTCTCCCCGCGGGAAACCTACTTGTTTCCCGCAAATTGGCGCTACTTAGGGTGCTATCGGCCATAGTCCCTGCCGAATTCGCATATGTGGTCCGCGCGCTCTGTAACATAGGCCTTGGCGGCCGGCAAAGCTCGGGAAAGGGCTAAAACGCGGTGTCGCAGGGGGCGTTCCGCCCTTAACCTTGGGTCCGTTCTAGTTGCGAAAAACTTGCATCTGGAATATTTCGTCCCTATATTCGGTAAGAATATTACCGAAGTTAGCGTGTACGGTGCCCGAAGTGGACATGAACGACCAAGCCTCGCCCCTGAACGACGACGCGATTGATCCGGCCGCCCGCGGCGCCGGTCATCAGCCGGCCCTGACCGGGTGCCCCTGGCATGACGTCAACGAAATGCTGCAGGCGGCCGGCCTGCGGCCGACCCGTCAGCGCATGGCGCTGGGCTGGCTGCTGTTCGGCAAGGGCGCGCGCCATCTCACCGCGGAAATGCTCTACGAGGAAGCGACGCTGGCCAAGGTGCCGGTCTCGCTCGCCACCGTCTACAACACGCTGAACCAGCTCACCGATGCCGGTCTGTTGCGTCAGGTCAGCGTCGACGGCACCAAGACCTATTTCGACACCAACGTCACGGCGCATCATCACTTCTATCTCGAGAACAACCACGAGCTGGTCGACATTCCCGATCCGCATCTGGTGCTGAACAAGATGCCCGACGTGCCGGAAGGTTACGAGATCGCCCGCGTCGACATGGTCGTGCGGCTGCGCAAGAAGCGCTGAGACAAGTACAGCTTGTCGTACGCGGGCTTGACCCGCGTACCCATCAATCTTCACAAGATGCTTTTTCGAAGCGGATGGATTGCCGGGTCAAGCCCGGCAATGACAGCGAGGGCTATTCCACCTTCTCGTCCGCATACACGCCCCACAGGCGTTGCTGCTCGATCCAGCCGTCAAAACCGTTGCCGGTGACGCGGCACCAGTTGTTGGTGCACTTCTTGACCTGGGCGACGACGCCTGCCTGCAGGCGCGCGGCGACCGCACTCGACGGATCGGCACGATCGTAGAGCGGCGCGAGGTCTTCCTTGGTCTTCATGGTGACGACGGCGGTGCGGCGTCCGGACAGCAGGGAATGATAGACCCAGCCCTCGGCGCCTTCGGAATCGCGGACGCGGCGCCAGTTCTCGAATTCGGCGGTGATTTCGACCGGCAGGCCCGAGCGGGTGTAGACCCAGGCTACATCGTTGTCCTTGGTCGGACCGGCCCGCACATTCACATGATCTGATTTCAGGCTGACATAGCGCGGCACCGGAAGGCCGCTGGAGGTGGTGGCCGTATCCTTGGCCGAATGTCCTGTGCTGATCGATGCGCCCAGCCAGCATGCCACCAGCACCGCAACCGAACAGAAACGCCCCAACGCCATCAACCCGTCTCCCGCCGAGATACTCCCAACTCGAATTCTTCGAGTTGAAACGCCCTGCCTTACGCCCGAAAACCCCAATCCCCGTGCCGCGCGGTGGTCGCTCCCCGGATTGTGTCATCCGGGAGGTTCTTGTCTTGGCCCGGCCTTCTGATAGAGAGGACGGAACGATCAAGAACCAGAACGCCCGGATTTCCCCTTGCGAAGCCAAGGAAACTACAAGGAAACCTAAGGGCTTCGGTGGAACCCAGGGAAACCGGAGCGGCGCAGCAATTCGCAGTGTCGAACAACCGGGTTAATGAGGTCTGAACGGCAGGTTCTTGCGAGCCTTCGCCTCATGAGAGCAGGACATGTCGGTTAAGAAAAAACCCCTCGTCGTCGTCACCCGTAAACTTCCGGACTCGATCGAGACCCGGATGCGCGAACTGTTCGACGCGCGGCTGAACCTCGACGATACGCCGATGACGCCGGAGCAGCTCGTCGAAGCCGTCCGCACCGCGGACGTGCTGGTGCCGACCGTGACCGACATGGTCACGGATGAGCTGCTCAAAGACCCGGAATGCAAGCTGCGGATGATCGCCAATTTCGGCAACGGCGTCGACAATATCGACGTCACCGCAGCGCATGCGCGCGGCATCACCGTGACCAACACGCCGAAAGTTCTGACCGAAGACACCGCCGACATGACCATGGCGCTGATCCTCGCCGTGCCGCGGCGGATGATGGAAGGCGCTTCGATCCTGACCGAGGGCCGCAACTGGCCGGGCTGGTCGCCGACCTGGATGATCGGCCATCGCCTCGGCGGCAAACGCCTCGGCATCATCGGCATGGGCCGGATCGGCCAGGCGGTGGCGCGCCGCGCCCGCGCCTTCGGGCTGCAGATCCACTATCACAACCGCCGCCCCGTCGCGCCCATGATCGCCGAAGAACTCGGCGCCACCTATTGGGAAAGCCTCGACCAGATGCTGGCGCGGATGGACATCATCTCGGTCAACTGTCCGCATACGCCCGCGACCTATCACCTGCTGTCGGCACGGCGGCTGAAGCTGATCCGCAAAGAGGCCTATATCGTCAACACCGCGCGCGGCGGCGTGATCGACGAGGACATGCTGATCAAGCTGATCGAGGCCGGCGACATCGGCGGTGCCGGTCTCGACGTCTATGAGCACGAACCGTTGGTGAATCCGAAACTCGTGCGGCTGGCCAAGGCCGGCAAGGCAACGCTGCTGCCGCATATGGGCTCGGCCACCATCGAAGGCCGCGTCGAGATGGGTGAGAAGGTGATCATCAATATCAGAACCTTCCTCGACGCCCACAAGCCGCCGGATCGCGTGCTGCCGAGTATGTTGTAGCGTTGTAGCGGCAAACACAGTGTCGTCCCGGCGAAGGCCGGGACCCATAAGCAGCAGTGTTGTTCACCGAACGAAGTCCGAGCCGTAATGTGCTTTCATCATGATCGATAGCGTTTATGGGTCCCTGCCTTCGCCGGGACGACGGTGGGATTTTCGTTCCTTCTTCCGCCACTCCCCCACAAACGCCACGAACGCCGCCAGCGCCGGCGGCGGTTGTCGGCGGCTGGGGTAATACAGAAACGGGCCGGGAAACGGCGCGCACCAGTCCTCGAGCACGCTGACCAGCACGCCCGACTTCACTTCGTCGCGGACATAGCCCTCGAACGTCGACCAGAAACCGATGCCGTCGAGCGCCGCGCGACGCGCCAGGCCCGGATAATTCGCGACCAGCCTTCCGATCGGCGCCACCTTGACGATGCGACCGGCTTTCTCGAATTCCCAATCGAGGATCACGCCGTGGCCGAACCGGATCTGGATGCCGACGTGACCGAGCATGTCCTTCGGGTGCTTCGGCCGGCCATGTCGGGCGATATAGTGCGGCGAGGCCACCACCGCGTAGCGCTGCGGCGGGCTGAGCGAGACTGCGATCATGTCCTGCGCCAGATGTTCGCCGTAGCGCACGCCGGCATCGAAGCCTTCGCCGACGATATCGACGAAGGCGCTGTCGCTGACGATTTCGAGATCGATCTGCGGATAAGCATCGAGAAACGGCACCACCATCGGCGCCAGCACCAGGTCGATCGCCGGCGGCGGCGCGTTGATGCGAAGACGGCCCGACGGCACGCCGCGCAGGCCGCGGACCCGGTCGAGCGCGGCACCGACATCCGACATCGCCGGTCCGACACCGGCCAGCAGCAATTCGCCGGCCTCGGTGAGACCGACGCTGCGCGTGGTGCGGTTCATCAGGCGAACGCCGAGCCGCTCTTCGAGTTCGCGCAACCGCTGACTCAGGCTGGAAACCGAGACGCGCTGCTCTACCGCCGCGCGGCGGAAATTCCGGGCGCGCGCGACGGCGACGAACGCATCGAGGTCGCGGAGGTCGATGTCTTTCATGATTCAGCACTCCGCACGATTCACGGCTTCGCACTGTTCGATATACTGAACAAGCTCTTAAGCATTGTCCAGCTTATCGCTGTAATGGAAATGCCCCATATCAGCCCCGTGATCAAGGCGCGGAACGTCCGCTGCCGATTTCTGGGAGAACCATCATGGACAAGCGTCAACTCGGCACCTCAGGCCCTACCGTCTCCGCCATCGGCCTCGGCTGCATGGGCATGTCGGACTTCTACGGCCCGTCCGACCGCAGCGAGAGCATCGCCACGCTTCATGCCGCGCTCGACGCCGGCATTACGCTACTCGACACGGGCGATTTCTACGGCATGGGCCACAATGAAATGCTGATCGGCGAGGCGCTGGCCTCGCGTGGCCGCGACAATCTGCAGATCAGCGTCAAGTTCGGCGCGTTGCGCGATCCGGCCAGGGCGTGGTCCGGCTATGACAGCCGCCCGGCCGCGGTGAAGAATTTCCTCGCCTATTCGCTGCAGCGGCTGCGCGTCGATCACATCGACATCTACCGCCCCGCCCGGCTCGATCCGTCGGTGCCGATCGAGGAAACCGTCGGCGCGATGGCCGACATGATCAAGGCCGGCTGGATCAAGCACATCGGGCTGTCTGAAGTCGGCTCCGAGACCATCCGCCGCGCGCATGCCGTGCATCCGATCGCGGATTTGCAGATCGAATATTCGCTGATCTCGCGCGGCATCGAGAGCGACATCCTGAAGACGTGCCGCGAGCTCGGCATCGCCGTCACCGCCTACGGCGTGCTGGCGCGCGGGCTGATCAGCGGCCACTGGTCGAAGGACCGCACGGCTGCAAGAGATTTCCGCCAGATGAGCCCGCGTTTCCAGGGCGGCAATCTCGACAGCAACCTGGCGCTGGTGGACCAGCTTCGCACGATAGCCGACGACGTCGGCGCCTCGCCGGCGCAGGTCGCGATCGCCTGGGTCGCAGCCCAAGGCCGTGACATCGTGCCGCTGGTCGGCGCCCGCCGCCGCGACCGCCTCACCGAGGCGCTCGGCGCGCTGGAGGTGAAGTTGACGGAAGAGCATCTGGTGGCACTCGCCAAAGCGTTTCCGCCGGGTGCCGCCGCCGGCGCGCGTTATCCGGAGGCGCAGCTCGCGCATATGGACAGTGAGCGGAAGCTGACGGCGTAGTTTCTTTCACGAACGATCGAGTTCGCTGAGGCCACCCCCACCCCGCCCTCCCCCGCAGGCGGGAGAGGGGGACGAGAGAGCGTGCGCAATGACGGTGTAAGCTTCCGAGCTACACGGGCGCTCCATCAACTCCCTCTCCCGCACTTGCGGGGGAGGGTTGGGGTGGGGGAAGCCGCACGGGAAGTCTAAGTTGAATACCCGCTCAAATCCGTAATCGTCGGCGCATCACCATTCAGCGGATTCGCCGGATCGCGCGCGTAACGCAGCGTTTCGAACCGCATCGCGCGGGCATCGACCATCACCAGCCGTCCGACCAGGCTCTCGCCGAAGCCGACGATCTCGCGGATCGCTTCCAGCGCCATCATCGAGCCGAGAATACCGGCCAGCGCGCCCATCACGCCGGCTTCGGCGCAGGCCGGCACGGTGCCCGGCGGCGGCGCCTCCGGGAACAGGCAGCGATAGGTCGGATTGAACTGACCATCCGCGTTCTGCTCGTGGGCGCGGATCGTCGTCAGCGAGCCGTCGAACTGGCCGAGCGCCGCCGTGATCAGCGGCTTGCCGGCGAGGAAGCAGGCATCGGACACCAGATAGCGGGTTTCGAAATTGTCGGAGCCGTCGAGCACGAGGTCGTAGCCGCCGATCAGCGCCATGACATTCTTGGCATCGAGGCGCACCGCATGCGCGTCGAAATGTACATGGGGGTTGAGCGCATCAATCCGTTCGGCGGCGCTGTCGACCTTGCGGCGGCCGATATCCGGCGTGGCAGGGATGATCTGGCGCTGCAGGTTGGACAGCGACACGAGGTCGTCATCGGCCGCGCCTAGCGTGCCGACGCCGGCGGCCGCCAGATACATCAGCACCGGCGCCCCGAGACCGCCGGCGCCGATCACCAGCACGGACGCCTGTTTCAGCGCGGCCTGACCGGGTCCGCCGACATCGCGGAGTACGATATGGCGGGCGTAACGTTCGAGCTCGTCGGCCGTCAGCATGGTTCGTTTGTCCTTGCGCGGTTCCCTGAACCGGCGCGCTGTTGTTGCCGACCAAGCAGATGTGCTTAATTGGCCCGAGGTCAATGATTGCCGCCAACATCTGCCGGGATTTGTCATGAGATCGGTGCCTACAGCAATATGGATGATCGCGGCTTCGATCTTGACGTGCATGGCGGTATCCGCGCAGGCGCAGTTGACGCCACCCTCGACCGCCGGCGCCAGACCGAAACCGGTCACCACCGTGCCGATCCGCCCCGCGCTGCAAAAGCCCGAAGACACCGCGAACGCGATGCAACAGGCCGAGCGGCTGGCGCTGCAGTCCGACCTCGCCTGGACCGGCGAATATAACGGCGCCATCACCGGCGACGTCAGCGAGCGCATGGTCGCCGCGATCAAGGCCTTCCAGAAATCGCGCGGCGGCCGTGAGACCGGCGTGCTCAACCCGCAGGAGCGCGGCGTGCTCGCCGATACCGCCAGGCGGCGCCAGGAGAATGTCGGCTGGAAAATCGTCAACGATCCCGGCACCGGCGTGCGGCTCGGCATCCCAACAAAACTGGTGCCGCAGCAGGCCAGCGACGCCAACGGCGCCAAATGGACCTCGCCGACCGGAACGGTGCAGATTCAACTGACGCGGCGCAAGGAAGCCAATCCGACCACGGCCAAACTCGCGGAACGGGAGAAAAAAGAAGCCAACCGCGCCGTCGACTACACCGCGGTGAAGCCGGATTTCTTCGTGCTGTCCGGCCTGCAGGGGCTGAAGAAGTTTTATCTGCGCGGCACCTTCAAGGGCGATGAGGTTCGCATCCTCACCATCCTCTACGATCAGGCGGTGGAAAATACCGTCGAGCCTGTCGTGATCGCGATGTCGAGCGCGTTCAACGCATTTCCAACGGGCGCGCAGGCTGCGGGGCCGGCGCCGCGCAAGACGGTGGAATACGGCACCGGCGTCGTCGTCAGCGACGACGGCGCCATCGTGACGGACCGGCAAATCACCGACGGCTGCCTCGCGATCGCGATCGCAGGCCACGGCAATGCCGATCGCGTCGCCGAGGACAAGGAGCATGATCTGTCGCTGCTGCGCATCTACGGCGCGCGCGGGCTGAAAGGGCTTGATCTCGCAGGCGCCGCGACCAAAACCGCGCTCGACGTCACCGGCATCGCCGATCCGCAAAATCAGGGCGGCGGCTCAGCCGTCAGCAACGTCAAGGCTTCGGTGGCGCAACTCGGCGGCAGCACCGACATCGCACTATCGCCGCCGCCGTCGATCGGCTTCTCCGGCGCCGCAGCCCTCGATGCCGACGGCAAGTTCGCCGGGATAGCGTTGCTAAAGCCGGTGCTGGTCGCGGGACCGGCGAACGCCACGCCCGGCGCGCAGGCGGTGCTGGTGACGTCGGATGCGGTGCGGGATTTCCTCAAGACCAATGGCGTAAACGCAGCCGGCAGCGCGACGGATACGAAGGCGTCGGTGGTGCGCGTGATCTGCGTGCGCAAATAAAAGGACGGCGTGCGCGCGCTGGAGCGGACCCGCACCAGCGCGCGGCGGCCGAGGTGGACCGATCAGGCCGCCCTGATGTTGCTCAGGAACGTCTCGACCTCGCCTCGCATCGTCTCCGACTGTCGGGACAATTCGTCCGACGCCTGCAGCACCTGATGGGCTGCAGCGCCGGTATCGCCGGCCGCCTGCTGGACGCCGACGACATTCGCCGAAATTTCGCTGGTGCCGAGCGCGGCCTGCTGCACGTTGCGGGCGATTTCCTGGGTTGCCGAGCCCTGCTCCTCGATCGCGCTGGCAATCGCCGACGCGATTTCGTTCATTTCGTTGATCGTCGCCGTGATGCCCCGGATTGCGGTCACCGCCTCGCTGGACGAGGCCTGGATCGACGAAATCTGGGCGCCGATCTGGTCGGTAGCCTTCGCGGTCTGCTCGGCGAGACTCTTGACCTCGGACGCCACCACGGCAAATCCACGGCCCGCTTCACCGGCGCGCGCCGCCTCGATCGTGGCATTGAGCGCGAGCAGATTGGTCTGCGATGCGATGTCGCTGATGAGCTTGACGACGTCGCCGATGCTGGCGGCACCATCGTAAAGCCCCTGCACCGTCGAGTTGGTGCGACCGGCCTCTTCCACAGCCTTCTGGGCGATGGTAGCGGATTGCGCCACCTGGCGGCTGATCTCGGTGACCGAGCTCGCCAGTTCCTCCGACGCGGCCGCAACGGTTTGCACGTTGGTGGACGCTTCTTCGGTCGCGGCCGAAACCGCAGTCGCCTGGCTACTGGTCTCTTCCGCGGTCGCCGTCATCGACGAAGCCGTGGCTTGCAATTCGGTGGAGGCTGATGCGACCGACCGCAGCACGTTCGATATGCTGGTGTCGAAGGCCTGAGTGAGCTCATTGACCCGCGCGGCCCGCGCAATTCGCGCGCTAACCGCCTCGGCCTCCTTGTCGGCAAGCTCCCTGGCCTTGATCATGTTCTCCTTGAAAATCAGCACGGCCCTCGCCATCAGGCCTATTTCATCCTTCTTGTCGGTGGCGGGAATGGCGACCGAGTGATCGCCGCCGGCGAGTTGCCCCATGGCTCCGACCATCCCGAGGATCGGCGGCACGATCGAACGGTTGGTCAGATACACCACGGCCGCAGCGACACCGATGCCGGCGCCGAGCAGCACCCAGAGCAGCGTCATCAGGAAACCGGTCTCGGCGAGAGTCATCGCGCCATCCCGCTTCAGGTTGTCCTGCTGACGGGAAACCATTCCGCCCGAGCGCGCGCCGCTCGTATCCGTTGCGCCCGCAAAGATATCGAGCAGCTTGTTGGCACGCGGCGCCGCCTCGTTGGTCAGGAACCATTGCGCCATGTTCCAGCGATCCGAGGCGCGGATCTCGAACATCTTCTGCGGCAGCGGCGCGAATTTCGCACGGGCGTCGACCAGGGCGTCGAAGGCTGCCTGCTGCGCGCTTGTCATCTCGGACCGGCGCTTCGAAAGCGCCTCGAATTTCTTCTGGTTGGTCGCCCAGAGTTCCTCGAACTCCTTCTTGAAGCTCTGATCTGCGGTCAGCAGATAGGCGCGGATCGCGCCGATCGCCATCGCCATGCTGCCGCGCAGGTCGGCAAAGCCGATCAACAGGCTCTTGCGTTCGTCGGTCGAGGCGATCTGGCTTTCCTGCTCGATGATCGATGTCGCCTTTTGCAGCATCAGCTTGGCCAGGGGCGCGGCATCGGTCGCGAGAATCTTCGCGGCCGGCTGGTCGTCGATGGTGTGAGCGATCGCCTCCGCCTTGTCCTGGGCGATCCGCAATTCGTCGAGCAACGGCTTGGCCTGGGCCCAGTCCGCCTTGTTCTGCGGGACGGTCCACTGCGTCGAGAGCGAATCCATCCGCGAGCCGTAACGCTGCATTTCCTTCCAGAGCGTCGCGCGTTCTGCCTTGAACGCGTCGTTGCCGGTAATCAGCCAGCCGCGCAGCGAGGCCAGCGAGGCGTAGACGCCCGCGACCACGTCGTTGGCGGTCATCGCGGTTGGAACGCGAAGGTTGACGGTGCGGTCGGTGGATTCATTGACGGCACTGACCTTGAGAATGGTGGTGCCGACCACGATAGCGAGCAGCGCGCAGAGGACACCAAAGCCGAGAATCAAACGTCCACGAATATTCAGATTGAGGAGTGTCACGGCCCATTCCTTCTGTGCGGTAGCGCGGAGCGCTAAGAATTCTGCACATCAAGGCTCCGCCGATGCAGTGAACAAAATCCAAATAACACCGACCGTATTAGTACGTGATTCCGTCACGATCCCCTACAAAACAAGGGAGTTATGTCCGTTAGATGGAATAGCGGGCGGGCTGTGATCATGCCAACCCGAATCTCACGCCGGCGCGCGCGAGTCCGCCGGCGACGGCGACCGGCGTGCCGTCGGCGCGCCAGCAGGCGGCGCCTGACATCCGGCCGTCGTCGTGGAACTGGATGCCGTTCATGCCGCCGGCAACGGTTGGGACCGACAACACCTTGTGGCCCATCGCCGTCAGTTTGGCGCGCACGCTGTCCGGCACGGCGAGTTCCACTTCCAGCGCGTTGCCTTCGGTCCAGACCCTGGGCGCCTCGACCGCTTCCTGCAGGCTCATGCCATGGTCGATCAGATTGATCAGCGCCTGCATCGCGCTCGGGAAGATCCGTTTGCCGCCGGGCAAACCGAGCGCGTAAGCGAGCTTGCCGTTACGCAGCGCCATGACAGGCGACATCGAAGTGGTGACGCGCTTGCCGGGCGCCAGCGACAGCGCATGGCCGGGCCTCGGATCGTACAGGTTCATGTAGTTGTTCGGCACGGTGCCGAGGCCGGGGATCAAAATCTTTGCGCCGAACAGGTTGTTGATGGTTTGCGTGGTCGCAACCACGTTGCCGAAGGAATCCGCCGCCGTCATGTGCGTGGTGTGCGCGCTCTCCAACTGCTGAATCCCGGCGCCCCAGGCCTGCGCGCGGGTGGAATCGATCGCGCGGCGGCGTTCCTCGGCATAGGCTTTCGACGTCAATCGCTCGATCGGCACGTTGATGAAGTCAGGATCGCCGCTCGCGGCGGCGCGATCGGCAAAGGCAATTTTGAGCACTTCGGCGAGATAATGGATGGTCTCGGCCGAGCCGAAACCCAACTTGGCGACATCGTAGCCTTCGAGAATGTTGAGCATCTGCGCGATGTGTACGCCGGAGGCCGCCGGTGGCGGCGGCCCCAAAATTTCCCAGCCGCGGTAATCGGCGCGGATCGGCTGGCGCTCGACGGTTTTGTACGACATCAGATCCCGGCGGGTGATGAAGCCGCCATTCGCCCGCATGTAATCGACCAGGACGCCGCCGAGCGGCCCCTGGTACAGCGCCGCTTCGCCATGCTGCGCAATATAGCTGAGCGTCTCCGCGTATTCCGACTGCACCACGCGCTCGCCGGCCCGCAACGGCACGCCGTTGGGCAGGTAGATCGCCGCGATCGGCTTGTCCTTGCGCATCTCCTCGACACTGTCGGTGATGCATTCGTGCAAATAGGGCGTTGCCGCATAACCGCGCGCGGCGTGCCTGATCGCGGGCTGCATCACATCGGCGAGACTCATGGTGCCGAAACGCTGTAGCGTCTCGCACCACGCCTTCAGCGAGCCCGGCACCGCGACCGCTTTCGCACCGTTGAGGTTTTCATCGTCCACGGTATCGAACACGTCATGCGCCGAACCTGGCTTCGAAGTGTAGGTGTCGGGACGAACCGCTGACGGCACCGTGCTCTGACCATCGATGAAACGATGGCTGCCATCGGCGAGGCGAATATGCGCCATGCCGCCGCCGATGATGCCGACCATCATCGGCTCCACCACCGTCAGCGTAAACAAGGTTGCGATCGCGGCATCGATGGCGTTGCCGCCGGCGGCCAACATCTCCGCGCCCGCACTCGAGGCCAGCGGATGATTGCTGACGACCATGCCGCGGCTGCCGGATGCCGGCTGCTTCTGACATTGAAAGGAGGTGGAAGCGCGATCCCGCCAGTTGCCGCCCATGCTCGTTTCCTTTTGTTGTTATTGAGCGGAGATCATCGCATTTCAGTGTAAATCCGCCAGTATTCATACGGAATAGCCACAATTCTAAAATCCGTCATCCTTGTCATGTTACTGATTCGGACGACCGCGATCCCTTCACAACCTTTGGATCGGGCTGGGCAGGTCTGAGCGAGCAGCGTTGCTCGGTATCGCAAGAATGCGATGCGACTGGTGTGGCGTACCCACTAGCCCCTGAAAAGCTACCCAAAGGATTGACTTCAATGCAGACGATCGTACTGGCCACCCAAAAGGGCGGTTCCGGAAAAAGCACGCTTGCCATCGGCCTCGCGCTGGCTGCCATCCAGGCCGGACACACCGTCCGCCTGATCGAGACCGACTCGCAAGGCACCCTTTCGAACTGGCAGGGCCGGCGTCCCTATGCCGAGCCGATCGTCGAGCCGATTTACGTGGCTGGCGACCTCGAACAGCGTTTGCAGACGCTGGAAGCCGAAGGCGTGACGCTCGCGATCGTCGATACCGCAGGCGGCGTCAGCGCCGCCACGACCTCGGCGATTCGTCATGCCGACCTGTGCCTGATCCCGGCGCGACCGAGCCTCGCCGACATCGAGGCGACCGCCTCGACGCTCAGCGTCGTCAGGGCCTGGAACAAGGCGTTTGCCTATGTTCTCAACCAGACACCGATCCGCGGCCAGCGCCTCACCAAATCAGCCACCACGCTCAGCGAAGAAGCCGCGCTCGAACTCGCTGACGTCGTCGCAAAACCCTTCATCGTGATGCGCAACGACCACCAGGACGCGCTCAGCGCCGGCCTCGCGGTCACCGAATATGCGCCCGCCAGCAAGTCGGCCGAGGAAATCAACGGCCTTTGGCAATGGGTCGACGACAAGCTGAACGGCCGCTTCGCCGTGCAGCACGAAGTTCTCGCCAGCAACCTGCCGGAAGCAGCGCCGCTGGCGCCAGTGTTCATCGAACCTTCAGCAGAAGCGACGGTGATCGTCTCCTGATCTAGCCCCGGCCAGGACGACGCCTGCCCCCACGACAGCGCGCTCTCCAGAACAGGGGGCGCGCTTCCGCTGTTTGGCCATTCAATAATCCGTCATTGCGAGGAGCGGAGCGACGAAGCAATCCAGTTCTTTCTTTTCGGAGCAAGACTGGATTGCTTCGCTTCGCTCGCAATGACGGTGACTGTCGTTTATTTCTGGCACTTCGGGCACCAGAACGTCGAACGGCCGTTCTGCACGAAGCGACGCACGATGCCGCTGCAGCCGGCGGTCTGGCACGGCTCGCCTTCGCGGTCATAGACCTTGAACGAATGCTGAAAATAGCCGAGCTCGCCTGACGTGAGCCGGTGATCTGATATCGAGGAGCCGCCGGCCTTGATCGCCTGATTCAACACCGCGTGAATTGACGACACCACGCGCCTGGCGTGATCGGTGGGCTCGGCGGTTTTCTTCACCGCCAAAGTCGCGGCCAGCCGGCGCGGCGACAGATGCGCGCGGAACAGCACCTCGCAGACGTAGATATTGCCGAGGCCGGCGACCACGCGCTGGTCGAGCAGTGCGGCTTTCAGGCTGGTCTTCTTGTTGGCGCAGGCCTGCGCCAGCATCGCGGCGTCGAATTCATTCCCGAGCGGCTCGGGGCCGAGACCGCTCAGCAGCGGCTCGTCTTCCAGTCTGTTGCGGGCGATGATCTTCATGTAGCCGAAGCGGCGCGGATCGTTGAACACGATCGCCGCGCCTGACGACATGTGAAACACGACGTGGTCGTGGGCGCGGTCCTCGCTGCGCGGATGGTGGAATTGGCCGGGTGTGGCGCTGGTCTTGTCTTCCAGCACCCGGAACGAACCGGACATGCCCAGGTGCATCAACAGCACGTCGCCGGAGGCGAGGTCGGCCATCAGGTACTTGGCGCGGCGGCCGAGGCCGGTCACGACCTGACCTTCGAGGCGGGCGATAAAGTCTTTTTGAAAGGGA
>Ga0157378_10002976_pt1 | contig 15054 bp, 12 predicted proteins | sample M65metaG_FD_115309 | JGI IMG/M metagenome (GOLD analysis project Ga0157378, IMG submission 115309) | Miscanthus rhizosphere microbial communities from Kellogg Biological Station, Michigan, USA - M6-5 metaG | ecosystem: Host-associated > Plants > Roots > Rhizosphere > Soil | place: USA: Michigan...
GGTATACACAGGTGGCGATAACAAATTATCCTGGAATGAATCAGTGAGTGCAGAAGTCTCATCATTTAAAACACCGGGTATCAGCCTTCCCACTGCATCTACTATCACCGCGGCGGCCAGTTCACCGACACTTAAAACGTAATCACCAATGGATATCTCCCTGGTAATAAAATGATCTCGTACCCTTTGATCAACCCCTTTGTAGTGACCGCATATCATCAGAAAATTATTGTTTAAAGAGAGTTGGTTGGCAATTTTTTGGCTAAAATTTTCTCCATCCGGCGTAAGAAAGATTACGTCATCATAAACGGTATTTTTTTGCAAAGCTTCTATTGCATTCACCAAAGGTTCTATCATCATCACCATACCTGCGCCTCCACCAAATTGGTAATCGTCTACCTGTGCCCTTGGATAGGTTGTGTAATCTCTCAGGTTTATAACATTCACCTCCAGTAAACCTTTGTCTCTTGCCCTTTTCATGATGGAATGAGCAAAAGGACTTTCCAGCAAACCAGGTACCACTGATATAATATCAATTTTCATCACACAAACTTAATTAACAAAATCTTTGAATTATATAACTATTCATTAATCAGAGATAATGCCCTAATAAAAATATTTCAGAAAAATCGATTGTATGAAGAATGTAGTAAATACTTACAGCAGCTTTGCATTAGTGAATGGAGAAAAACAGCCAATGTTTAAAGCCAATAATTTTTTTAGTATTGATGATTTGCCTAAACCGCTTCATGGACCAAACCTTACTCTAAAATCAAGTAAACCCAAATGGAATAGCGGTCAAAATTTCAGTAAACCTGTCAAGATCTCTTTTATCTTTTTTCGTGGGACGGCCTACCTTACTTAATCGTTTACCAGTATTAAAAACAGCTGCCTGGAATTGAATGCGGTTCAGCTCTTCTGCCGGAGTAATATCCTGGTAATGTTTTACGGCTTCTACATATTGTACCCTGTGATCCAGTAATGCGGTTACTCTTATCACCCATCTTTTTGCTTCGGTTTTAACTTCATACTCATCACCAACATTTACAGCTTTGGAGGCTTTTGCATTTTCATCTTTCCATTTTACTTTACCCCTATCGCACGCATCACCCGCCTGGCTCCGTGTTTTAAAAAGCCGTATTGACCACAGGTATTTATCCAAGCGAAGCTTTTCTTTTTCCATTGTGTAAAAATAAAAAAAACAAGTAAGGAATACTTACCTGTTTTTTAGATAAAATAAATTGTTGATTAGAAAATATACCTTAAGCCAAACTGCATTTGCCATCTTGAAGGGAGATCAGGACTGGCAATAAAAGTTTCTTTGAGTGATGGGTCAAATTGGTATTTACCACCTCCCAGGTAAGAAATAGGCTGAAAATAACCAGTTGTGCTGGCATATTTTCTTACACCCCATTTACTGCTAATCATGTTTCCTACATTAATAAAGTCAAGGCTAAACTGGATTGTATTGGTTTTGCCAGCCACTTTAAAATTGAAATCCTGCAAAATTCTTACATCCACCTGGCTGAACCAGGGTGATTCTGCGCCATATTTTTCAGTGTAATAACCACGACGACTTTTAAGGTATTTGTCTTGCTCAATAAAACTTTTAAAAGCAGTTCTTTGAGCTGCTTCACTCTGAACAACGCCATTCACGTCCGTCAATGGTTCAAAGGACATCACATCAATTTCACTGTTTTTTGGAACGTATATCAGATCGTTGGTTGCTGTACCGTCATTATTAATGTCTCCACCATAAACGTATGCAAAACGGTTGCCGCTGCTCCAGTTGGCAAATAATGAAACGGTAGTGGCGTATTTACCCTTACCATATTCGTATTTTTTAATACCCGCCAAAACAAAGCGGTGTGTATTACCATACAAAGAATGACTGTTAATGGCTTCATTAGCGTTATTAAGAATTGGATTACGGTCAAATGCATCGCTGCTTATTTCCGCAGAAATTGAACTTGCGTCAGTAGCTACTAAATAATTATAGGATGCAGTTAAAAATAAATTGTTTCTGAATGTTTGTTGCACCGAAAAACTGGTATTGAACTGGTATCCTGCTTTTGTATTGGTGAAGATATAGGCATTGGCAGCACCTTTATCTGTAGATTTATATATTGCCCGGGTGTCTCCCGTTCCGGAATTAAGAGATCCTGTTGGAGTACCCAGCGCATAGTTACGAACCATCATGGCATTGACATCTTTTGAATAAGCTACGTCAACCGTAAAAATGGTTCCAGATGCTGCTTTCAGATCAGCCCCCAGATTGGTGCGCCATATCTGTGGCCACTTAAAATTGCTGGCGGTGGCACAATAAAAGAAGGAATAAGGGTTCCCGATATGGTTGCCTAACCATACAAAAGGAAAGCGACCGGTAAAGAGACCAGAACCACCCCTTAATTGGAATGTCTTATCACCTTTCACGTCCCAGTTAAAACCAACCCGTGGCGAGAAAAGTGGTTTTGTAGAAGGCAGTCTTGTATTATCTAATTGCTTACCCACTCCATTACTTACAGGTAAACCATGTTCATCAAAAAGTGTGAGATTGTCGTTGTTTGGCAAAGTGGGAGAGCTGGTGGTTCCATCAGGTTGTACAAACTTTGCGTTACTATACTTTGGAGCGTCCATTCTCAAGCCATAAGTTAATCTGAAATTATCGGAAATCTTCCATTCATCCTGGATATACGCAGAAATCTGTGCAACAGTTAAATAATACCAGGTCCATTTGTCCGCCTTGGCTGCAGCGGTTGCTCCTGCTACATCAACGTCTAATGGATAGGCACCAAACACATATTTACCACTTACCGGCACACTATCTTTAAATGTCTGAATGTCCGCATCACTGAACAATGTAGCTCCATAACCAGTTAGGTTAAATGAATTACCAAATTTGAAAGACTCATAAGAAGCTCCGATTGTAATGGTATGTTTGGGGAGAATGATATTGAAATTGTCAGTTAATTGCAATGCATCCTGGTTGAGGCGGTTATTGATAGAAAAAGGTTCATGCCCCGCAACGATATACATTGTTCCATATTTGGTGATATTCAATACCGGGAATGGAGTGGAAAAAGGTGTACGTTTATCACGGAAGGTGGTGTATACGCCTCTCAGTTTATTGGCAAACTGGCTTCCAAAACTTGATTTTAATTCTGCTCCAAATGACTGCAATTTGTTTTCAATTTCATATCCTGAATTTTGAAATTGCATAGTAGTATAATCAGGTCCACGGCGCCGGATAGCATTGGGATGTGCCGGCTTTTCTTTTGTAGCCTGTAATCCGTTATAAGTAAAAGAAAGAGAGTGGTTATTGTTTATAACCCAGTCCATTTTGGCCAGCCATTTGTAGTTTTTCTGCTGCAGGTTGTATCCCTGGTAAGGGCCGGTTTCATAGCCAAATTTTTGTTTTAATATAGTGCTTACCGCCTGCAGATCTGATTCCAGCACCCTCGACGTATTGGTATTGCCAGCATTGCCACCGGTTCTTGCTACATAACTACTGGCGGCATCTTCTCGTTGTTCAGTTTCGAGGTTTGCAAAATAAAAAAGTTTGTTTTTTATAATTGCTCCTCCTAAAGAAAAACCTGCCTGCAATTGTGTTAAGTCAGGTACCACAACCTTGCTGCCATCCACTTTTTTACCGGTCATTCCCTGGTTCCGGTAAAATCCATAAAGCGTTCCAGCAAAAGTGTTTGTTCCTGATTTGGTAACTGTATTTACTCCAGCTCCTGTAAAGCCTGCCTGGGTCACATCATATGGAGCTAAGTTTACCTGTATCTGGTCAATAGCATCCAGTGAAATAGGCTGTGCGCTTGTTTGGCCCCCAGGGGTGGGCGCATCTAAACCAAATGGGTTATTGAATACAGCACCATCTAATGAGTAATTATTGTATTGTCCATTACGACCGGCAAATGAAGTTCCGTTATAAGTAGCAGAGGCGGAGGGTGTAAGGCGGGTAAAATCATCTGCGGACCTGGATATTGTGGGTAATGATTTTAATTGCCTGGAATTGATATTGGTAGAAGCGCCTGTACGTTTGTTATCAAATATCTTTGATTTTCCTGTAATAGTTACAGTTACTAAATCAGCAGCCTTTGCATTTAAAGTAAAATCAAGTGCTGTATTTTGCCCCAGTTCAAGAAAAATATTATCTTCTGTTTTTTCCTGGAATCCTGTATAACTGACAGAAATTTTGTACGGACCACCTACTCTTAGGTTGGGGACCAGGTAAGATCCATCACTTTGGGTAATTACCGATTTATTAATACCAGCTTCAGCAAATGATATCTTAACTGAAGCACCTGCTAGTGCTTTACCTTCACTATTGATAACTTTTCCATTCATTGTAGCGGTAGTTACCTGTGCATTGACCTGTAGACATAGCACACACGCTATTAATGCAAATAATGCATAAAATAATTTTTTAATACTCATAAAAGTAGTTTTGGTTACTACAAATTTAAAAATATGTTGTATTACACTATATTAATTTTCCCTGGAGATTAAATCTGAAATTAAAAAGCTCCCAAAAAATGAGAGCTGCATTGAATTAATTATTTAGTAAATTATTTTTTAGATCTAATGATCAATTTTAGCCCGGTATATCCTTGCTGCATATCAGGAACGGTGAATTTTTGTTTGTAAGGGATTATATAAGTAATATTCCCTTTTTGGTAGGTCATTAAAGAATTACTAATTATTGACGTACCAATCACTTGTTGGTTGCTGGTAAGAAGACTTCCTTTATAGGTAAGTCCTGTTTTAATATTGGCAGTAAGTGAATTCTTTAATGAATAGTTAGTATTGATATTTAAGAGTGTTTTTAATTTATTCCTTTTCCCAGCTCCTCTATCAGCCAACATAACACCAGCAACCCCAGAGAGGATTACCGTTATTATTGCTATTTTAAAGAGTCTGGTCATGAATTAATTTTGAGTAAAAGTAAATAAAAATTTTGTTAAATGATCAACCGTTCATGTATTTTTTTACATATCATTAACGCACCGGGCAAGGAAAATGTTACAAAAGATTGATGCTTTAACAAAATTCCCTTAATTTACGACAACTTAATCACTATGAGTAAATATCCTCACAGGCAAGATAGGGAAGAACTAAAAGAGCTACTGGAACAATTTGAAAACCTTAAATCGGGAAAAAGCCACTCTTTTATTGAAGAAGATTCCTTTGAAAAAATAATTGATTATTTTGATGAAAAAGAAGAACTGGTTAGTGCTTTAGAAGCAAGCGACTATGCTATTGAACAATACCCCTATTCGTCCACCCTGCTCCTTAAAAAAGCAGATTTACTGATTGCTACAAAAAAATACAACGATGCCCTCCACTATTTGCACCAGGCAGAAATAATGGATACAAGTGACATTAATCTTTACATTTTAAAAACGGATGCATACCTGGCGTTAGATAAGCAGGAAAAAGCGGCCGCGGTACTGGAAGCAGCCCTTGATTATTTTGATGGAGAAGAAAAGCTTGAACTGTTGTTTGAATTGGCAGATGTGTATGACGATTATGAAAATTTTGATAAGGTTTTTGACTGCCTGAAGATGATTTTAGAGCTGGAACCTAATAATGAGGAGGCTTTGTACAAGGTATGTTTTTGGACAGATTTTACAGGCCGAAATGAAGAAGGGATAAGATTGCATCAAAAGATTATCGATGAGTTTCCGTATAATGAACTGGCCTGGTTTAATCTTGCAGCTGCCTACCAGGGTATTAAGCTATATGAAAAAGCTATAGATGCTTATCAATATGCAGTGGTAATAGATGAAAAATTTGATTATGCCTGGCGTAACCTGGGCGATGCATATTTAAGGATCAGAAAATACAAAGAAGCGATTGAAGTTTTGCAAAAAGTGTTGGAATTAGCAAGACCGGAAGATGTTATTTATGAAGCGATTGGTCATTGTTATGATAAACTTCAAAACTACGCCCAGGCAAGGTTTCATTACCGTAAAGCCACTCATTTAAACCAGGATAATAGCCAGCTTTTTTACAAAATAGCCTGTACCTATATGAACGAGGGTGTTTGGGAAAGCGCCATTAAAAATCTTGAAATAGCCATGCGAACCTACAAGTCGCAGCCTGAATATAATCTTGCAATGGGACAATGTTACATGGAGATGGGCAGTATTGAACTGGCGGTACAATATTTTGGTAATGTGGTTAGAACAAAGCCTAAAAATTTAAACGGGTGGTTGGAATTATTAAAATGCCTGTATAAAACAAATTGTTTCGAAGAGGGTGCAGAATATGTTGAACATGCAATGGAGCTCACCAATCACAAGCCCATTTTTTATTTGTATAAATCTGCCTTTTTACTGGCTTTGGGCAAAACTAAAGAAGCTGTCATACAGTTGGAAACTGGTATGGCAAAGAATCCAAGGTTAATAAAAAAACTGGTTGATCTGAATCCCTCTATTCTACAAAATCAACTAATAGTGGATGTGATAGCAAGATTTAAAAGAAATAAATCCATTTAGTTTACACAAGTCACTTAAATGCTTCTTTTATTAGACTTAGATTTTTTCTAATCACTTCCTGTGTTAAAATGCTTTCTTAAAGAATATTGCTCCATGAATATGCAATGATTGCTTTTAGCTCTCAATAATTATCTTTGCGCCAATTTTAAAAAACGGAAGTATGAATTTTCATTTAACCCAAATGCCAGATCGCAATGGAAAACCCCGTACAAGCGGTATTACTATGGTGATGGATAAGGGACTAAGTTTGGACGAAACAAAAAATTTCATGAGTGTTTCCCATCCGCATGTTGATTTGGTTAAGCTGGGCTTTGGTACTGCTTATGTAACTCCCGATCTAAAACAGAAATTAGCAATCTACCAATCATATAATGTGCCTGTTTATTTTGGCGGTACTTTGTTTGAAGCTTTTTTAATTCGTAACCAGTTTGAGGATTATATCAATACCTGCAAAGAATTTGGTATTAAATATATGGAAGTGAGTGATGGTTCCATATCTATTCCACATGCAGAGAAGTGTGGCTATATTGAAAAACTCACTAAACATGGCATAGTGTTGAGTGAAGTAGGAAGTAAAGATGCTGCTCATATTATTCCACCATATAAATGGATTGAATTAATGAGAGCTGAATTAGAAGCTGGCTCCACTTATGTGATTGCAGAAGCAAGGGAAGCTGGTAATGTGGGTATTTATCGGGGTTCTGGTGAAGTAAGAGAAGGATTGGTTCAGGAAATATTAACACAAATACCCGAAGAAAAAATTCTTTGGGAGGCGCCACAAAAAGCACAACAGCTTTACTTTTTGGAATTGATTGGCTGTAATGTAAACCTGGGTAATATTGCTCCTGCTGAAATGATAGCATTAGAAACAATGCGTATTGGATTACGGGGTGATACATTCAGTTTATACCTGGATAAGGATGTCAATTAAACATCCATTTTATTTTCCTTTATTATGAATATCATATGAATGTATACGGGCTGATAGGTTATCCTTTAGGACATTCTTTTTCCAAACAATACTTTACAGAAAAGTTTGTAAAAGAAGGTATTTCAAACTGTGTGTTTGAAGCATTTCCTATTCCTGCTATCGAAGAATTCCCTGCATTGGTAAAGGCTAATCCTGATCTAAAAGGATTGGGGGTAACCATCCCCTACAAAGAGCAGGTATTAAAATATGTCGACGAGTTATCAGAAGAGGTACAATCTATTGGCGCAACCAATAGCATCAGGATCCATAACAATAAATTAATTGCTTATAACACTGATATCGCAGGATTCAGGCAGTCTTTCCAAAAACTACTGCAGCCGCATCATACAAAAGCCCTTGTATTAGGTACCGGAGGTGCTTCCAAAGCTGTTCAGTATGTTTTAAAACAGCTGCAAATTGATTGTATGGTGGTAACAAGAAATTCAACTGATCAGGCTGGCTTTATTAACTATGTTGATATTAACGCTGCAATAATGACCGAATATACTGTGATTATTAATTGCACGCCGGTAGGGATGTGGCCTAATGAAAGTACATGCCCCGATATACCTTATCAACTAATCACTTCATACCATTATTTATACGATTTAGTATATAAACCAGAAGAAACATTTTTTTTGAAGAAGGGAAAAGATAAAGGAGCAACGACACAAAACGGGTATGAAATGTTGCTTATCCAGGCAGAGGAAAGCTGGCGTATCTGGAACAGGGATTAAATTTTTTCAGTTAGTACTTTTATGATGGTGTCATTTAATGAAACTGCTTTCTTTTTTTCATAATTGTAAGCAATCATGCGGGTTTTAGCATTTGCCAAAATAATTTTTTCGAGATTCCTCGCTGCAGATAACTGGTAATATAATTCAAAACTTACTCTTGATGTTTCTCCTGCATAAATACATACCTCGACAATATCTCCGTAAAAAGATTCATTTTTAAATTCAATGACAAGATCACTCATGATCAGACCTGCCCCTGCAAAATTTAATTCTGTGTAGCCTTCACCTTTCAGCCATTGTACCCTTGCCTCATGAAGGATAGAAACAAATGCATCATTACCTACATGATTGCCATAATTAATATCTGATATTCTTACCGGAATTTTTATCTCGGCCAGTTTATTTTCAGGCATATCAATTTTTATCCTTGACATAATTTTGTTAACAGTATTATTAGAAAAATTTATTTTAACTCTTAAAAAATATCAGCCCATATTTCCAGATAAAAAATCAATCAATTTACTCATTGCTTTTTTACGATGACTGAATAGGTTTTTTTCTTCCATTGTCATTTGCCCAAAACTTTTAGTGGCACCATCCGGCAAAAAAATGGCATCATATCCAAAGCCATGGTCACCTCTTTTTTTTTCCAGAATCATGCCTTCACAAATTCCTTCAAACTGGTATTCTTTCCCATTTAATATTAATGAGACCACTGTTGTAAAATGCGCTTTCCTGTTTTTGGCGGCATTCAATTTTGTTAACAGCTTTTGTATGTTTGCTTCATTAGAAGAGGGTTCTCCAGCATACCTGGCACTCTTTACACCCGGTTCTCCATTGAGTGCATCGACAAAGAGGCCAGTATCCTCACTAAAACAATTACTACCAGTGAGTTTATATATGGTAGCTGATTTGGTTGATGCATTGGCTTCCAGCGTATCAAACGGTTCGGGTATATCGACATCAATACCGCCTTCTTTTAGTGATACCACTTCAAAAAGTCCTTCCAGTACTTTTCTTATTTCTGCAACTTTATTTTGGTTGTTGCTGGCAAATATGATAGGATTGATCATTCCGTTAAATTGAAAATATTTTTTTCAGACAATTCCAGAGTTTTGTTTTCTCTGATTTATCATGCTGCAATTCCTTGAGCGAAGGAGCAGAAACATAGGTTTGATTTTTAAACTGCTGCACCTGGTAATGAGGAAATGCCAATGGTAAATTGATATCACCTGGGGCGACACCAAATAGAAATATTTTTTCTGCATTCAATTCTGCTGATATTATTTCATAAGTGGCATTTTTGCTTTTTAAAAAGTTTAATATCCCCACATCATCCATGTTTAACTGGCAGGCAGTTAGTATCCCCAATAAAAAATTTAATTCTTCATCTGTTAAAAAAACAGCTTCGTTGTTGTTTACTACCAGCACTATTTTTTTTAAATTTTTCCCTAAGATATTCAGTGCGGTAGCCTCCACTTTCTTTTCACTTACTTCCTTGGTTTTTATTTCAACCAAAGATTTTTTATACAATTCCTGCAATGTTATTCCGGAAAGTTGAATGTTATCTAAACTCATGAAACAGTTCTTTACTCAATAATATTTTTGTTTCTTTGCCGTAAAATTAAGGATAATGGAAGCGACGTCGGGTTTTAAAATTACAAGGGTAAAACAGAGTAGATTAACCAACACGAGTTTAGAAAATATTCCTTTCGGGAGATATTTTACTGACCATATGCTGGAAGTGGATTATGAAAACGGAGAATGGAAGACGCCTGAGATCAAGCCTTACCAGGCGTTGATGTTCGAGCCATCTCTTGCTGTATTTCATTATGGCCAGGCTATTTTCGAAGGCATAAAGGCGTACAGAGATATTAATGGGAATGTACAAATTTTCAGGCCTCATGATAATTTTATCAGGTTTAATATTTCTGCATTGAGAATGCAGATGCCCGAAGTGCCAGACGATATTTTTATTGATGGAATGGCGGCACTGATCAATATTGACAATGCGTGGATACCCAATATGGAAAACCATGCATTGTACATCCGTCCTTTTATGATCAGTACTGATGAGGCCATCGGGGTTAGGCCCAGTTCGAAATATAAATTCATTATTCTGTTAAGTCCTACAGGTCCATATTACAGTGCTCCCATGCGTATTTACGCTGAAGAAAAATATGTAAGAGCTGTGCCAGGAGGAATTGGTTTTGCAAAAGCAGCGGGTAATTACGGGGCTGTAATGCATCCTTCTGCAGAGGCACATGCAAAAGGTTACGACCAGGTGCTGTGGATGGATGCTACTGAGCATAAATATGTACAGGAATGTGGTACGATGAACGTGTTTTTTATAATTGGAAATACTGCCATTACTCCCGGACTTGATGAAGGTACCATCCTTGCTGGTGTCACCAGGGATAGCGTAATTACGCTTTTAAAGGAGACAGGGTTAACGGTAGAAGAAAGACCTTTAAGTATAGAGGAAATCATTTCAGCATATCAATCAGGTGAGTTAAAGGAGGTGTTTGGTACGGGAACTGCGGCTACTATTGCGCTGATAAAGGAATTAAAGTATAAGGATTATTCAATGCATTTTGATACCGATTCCTGGAAAATAGCCCCCGCTGTGCTAAACAAAATGGATAACATTAAGATTGGGACGATTCCTGATATTTATAATTGGTTGCATAAAATTTAAAACGCTGTCGGCGGGCCAGTTAAACATTTTTAAGGGAAGCATAATTTTTGCTTCCCTTTTTCGTTTAGATTTTATTAATAAAGGAGTATTAACATTTGTATAACTTATGTTTTACTTGATCCGGCGACCTAAATGAAAAACTAAGCCCACGGTATTCTATATATGAGATGCCTGTTTGCATCATTTGAACATTCGTAACCCATACCAGCCTAAGTTTTTTCCAGCTTGAAAAAGTAAAACTACTATGAGTGCTTTTACTACAACTGTTTTGTAAATGAACTTCTTTGAAAAATGAGTAATATGATGAGTAATATCAAAAACAAAGAGGTCAACAATAATAAAGTAAAACGTAGAGCATGAGAAAAATTTACATTGTTAGTTTATTATTTCTATGCTTTTGTTTAGTGTTATCAAAACATTCCTTTGCACAGTCATGCGGAGGATTGGGAGCGAACGCTATACCTTATGAATCACGTTGTGCCGCTACAGGTTCAATAAAAGTAAACGCTTTTGGAGGTTCTGGATCATTTAAGTATAAAGTGATAGGAGCAGTTAGCACAAACTTTACTTCCACCGATTCTATCACCGGTTTGGAGATGGGAACTTATACGGTACTGGTAAATGACATCATTACTAACTGTACTTATAGTATTCCAAACGTGGTAGTGCCGGGAACATACCAGGATCCAAGGTTTACATTATTGACCCAGGATGTATCCTGCGATAATGGAAAAAATGGAAAGATCTCATTAAATAATCAAAGTTTTGGCCGGTCTCCTTTTAAATATTCTATCATTGCTCCATCACCCATGGGCATAGGTACCACTAATTCAACAGGTACCTTTACAAATTTAAAAGCAGGGATATACACCATCAGGCTTACTGATTCATGCGGAGGCATTCAGACAAGATTAGTAACCATTAATAATTATACATGGAAAATTAATTCCTATTCTTTTTGGAAAATATCCTGCGATACTGCAAAAGGGTTCATCAGCGTGAGTGATAGTAAGGGAAATATTAGTGATGTAGGGGGGATACCGGGTTTTTCATATGGTGTGGTAAGGTATCCGGGCGATACGATTTGGTCGTCAAATGCTAATTTCTCGTTTTACCTGTCTGGCCAGTCTGTATTTGAGATAGTTGTAATGGATGCCTGTGGAAATATCAAAAAGGCCACCGTTAAACTTACTTTCAAACCATCCGTTGCTGCTACCGTTACCATGTCAGCATACAGCTGTGATAATTTTACAGCTACATTAAAAAGTATCGTAAATTTTTACAAGCCCTCTATTTGTTTATACGATAACGCTAATGTGCAAATTGCCTGTAACGCTACCGGGGTATTTCATAACCTTGCCTATGGTAATTATTGTATTAAGGCATATGATTCCTGCAGTGATACAACTATTATAAGATGCTTCAATGTAGCTGCTCCCCCAATAGGCATAAGTAATAATGTTTCCATTTTTAATAAAACCTGCAATAGTTTTTCTGCAGCTATCACAGGTCAGTCAGGATTAACAGGTCCCGTGTATTGTCTCTTTGATTCATCCAATACACAAATTGCATGTAACAAAACAGGTATATTTAATAATCTTTCTTATGGTAATTATTGTATAAATATCAAGGACAGTTGCCGTGACACCACTATACAAAGGTGCTTTAACCCATCCCGGCCTATGCCTATAGTTCCTGCTGTAATTGTTCCTTCCTATTATACCTGTCTTAATTTTGGAGTGGTAGTTACAGGTGATAGCCTGACCAATCCAAGATTTTGTATTGTTGACATCAATGGTACAATTTTGTCCTGTAACTATACCGGAATATTTGATAGTCTTCAATATGGGTATTATTGTATAGACATTCATGACTCCTGTTATGATACCACCATTACCCGATGTATATCTGTTTTAGGACCGGTGGTAGGCAATAATATAACAGTTAGCACCGGTGACCAAACCTGTTTTGATTTTACTGCCAGTGTAGGTGGTATTGGATTGTTGAATCCAACCTTTTGTTTATATAACAGTAATAATGTTCTGGTTACATGCAATAACAATGGAATTTTTAGTAATCTTCCATATGGTTCCTATTCTATACAGACACATAATGGATGCCCCGATACAACATTCATAGTAAATTTTGCAGAAACACCTCCATTGCCTTCTATTAATACTAACGTAGCATTATCCAACCAAACATGTAACTCCCTATCGGTACAGGTAACTGGTCAGCAAAATTTAACAAGCCCTACCTATTGCCTTTTTGACAGCAATAATGTTTCTATAACCTGTAATGCTACAGGCATATTTAATAACCTCTCATATGGAGCATATTGTATCCAGCTTAAGGATGCATGCTATGATACAACTATTACCCGATGTTTTACAGTAGCTCCTGCACCGATTAATTTAACTGTAAATACAAAAAAATCCTGTGCATATGGTTTTGCAAGATTTGGTGTAACTGTAGCAGGTGGATCTATTCCCATCAACATTAAAGTATATAATCCTGATGGATCTTTATTTATAGATAAAAATTTTGGCACCAATACTATTAACATTGACAGTATTCCGGGTACATTAACCGGACAGACCTATAGAATTGTGGCAAAAGATAATTGTGGTTTAGTAGATACTGCATTTTCAAATGCAGTTGCCAGTGTATTTACACACAAGCCCGTTGCAGTTCCAAAGTGTCCTAGTTCAACATGGATCAATGGGTCTGGAAGTATCGTAAGTACCACAACTTCAAATACCGGGACGGTGACTGTGAAAATAATTAAGAAAAATTCCTCCAATGTTTCTATCGGACCAAGTGTGGCTTCAGGGGGAATTTATACTTTTAACAATCTTTCTCCGGCAAAATACATTATCAGGTACAGTATAAACGACGCCTGTGGCAAATTTTTTTATGATACCATTACAATTAAATCATATCAATATCCAAATTTAAACCGGTCTTCAGCTTATCAATGCGATATAAATGGATTTAGTATTGGTGCAGTGGTATCAGATGGATTAGGACCATTTACTTATGAAATAATAGGCAGTACACCATCGTCACCTTCTATTATTGCACCGCCTCAAACCAATCCTGAATTTACCATTAATAATGGCACCAATTATTCACTGGTTAGGTTAAGGGCATTGGATGCCTGCGGTAACGCAACTTTGCAGGACGCAAGTATTTTGCCATTAGCCAATAACGGGATTACAGCTTCCTTTAACTGTTTCCAATTGAATTCCACACTAGCAGTTGACACTATTTATAATGCAGATTATGCATGGTTCCGGAAAACGAATATGAATAGTACGGACAGCGTTTTCCTTGGTTCTACGTACAGTATTTACCTACCATTTGTTTTGCCTGCTGATACGGGGATCTACATATGTAATATCAAAGTAAATAATGGTTGTATCAACAGAATTTTCTATTATAACCTCAATGGAATTTGTTCTCAAATTCTTCCTGTGACAATGGAAAGTTTCAATGGCAAATATGCTGGTAGTAAAGTGCTTTTAAACTGGAAAACAGCACCAAATCTCAATATGAAAAAATTTGTTGTTGAAAGAAGAACAGCATCAAATAGTTTTACACCTATAGGTTCAGTTAATGCTTATATTAACCAGGCAGCCGACCAGTCATATTATTTTGTTGATGAGTTGCCAGTAGCAGAAAAAGGTTATTACAGGATAAAAATGATAAATTTTACCAATGCTGTCTCATATAGCAGTGAGGTATTACTGACACCTGCCCGACTAATGCCCCGTATCAATATTTATCCTAACCCTGTTTCGGATGTATTAAAAATAGATTTTAGGGTAGCCAGTCATACTTATAAAATAAAGTTGCTTAATATGGTCAACCAGGTTTTGAAGGAAATCAATTATAATAGCTCAGTTGGTGATAAATTGGTAATTCAACGTACAGGTAATATGGGAAGTGGCATGTATTTTATAAAAGTAAGTGACTTAAATACTAATGAAGAGTTTACTCAGAAAGTGATATTCAGGTAATAATTTCCTCTGAAAAGAAGAATTTTGTGAAAATTATTCCGGAAACCTGAAAAATTTAATGATTAATGTTTCTTTTTTAAAAGAGAATTCCTACCTTCGCCGTCCAAATTTAAAGGGTTCA
>Ga0157378_10002980_pt1 | contig 15036 bp, 13 predicted proteins | sample M65metaG_FD_115309 | JGI IMG/M metagenome (GOLD analysis project Ga0157378, IMG submission 115309) | Miscanthus rhizosphere microbial communities from Kellogg Biological Station, Michigan, USA - M6-5 metaG | ecosystem: Host-associated > Plants > Roots > Rhizosphere > Soil | place: USA: Michigan...
AACAAAAATCTACAAATCAAACATGCAGTCATTAATTTTTTATTACTAGAGCAAAAGTACCCGATATTGGAATAGGTCCCAATACCACTAAGTGGTAATTTTTATCAGACTGCTTTTCCGCGGGCCGCCTTTTCCCACAAAACAGATTGCTGGCCCTTTAAGAAACGTTTGAAGCCCCAAATAACCGAGATGTTCATAAATAAAAAATAATATGGAACATACAGTGCTTTAATTTTGATATCCCGGTTGGCAAAGAACCATCCGGAAAGGCCGAGGAAATAAAAAAATAACTGCATCAACAGTATTGTCTTGTAGAGTACACCTGCTCCCTGTATCACCAACATTCCGTTCAAAGGCAGCAGCAGCAGGAGACAAAGCGGTGTAACAGACCAACGCAGCACCCGGTGCGAAATATACTGGAAAGAAAGCCTGCCATATTTAAAAATATTCAATAAGCCGGCCAGCATATACATTGCCTGAAAGCCGCCGGCACTAATCCTGATTTTCCTTTTTTGCTCATCTTTGATGGAAGCAGAACTAACCTCTTCCGCATAGGCAGCGGGGGCATATTTAACGAGGTATCCTTTTTGAGCGATGCGGAGCGACAAAACAAAATCTTCTATCAATACACCCTCCTCTATTGGCTGATACAATGCTGATCTTACCGAAAAAAGCTCTCCGGCGGCACCCACTACAGTATAAAAATCGGAATCCTGTTTTTTCAGGAAAGATTCATATTTCCAATACAACCCCTCCCCTGCTGAAGCCGCTTTTGCCTGCAGGGGCTGGTATATCTTTTTTTCTCCTGCCACCGCCCCTACCCTGGGATCAGCGTAAAATTTCACCAATTCCTTTATGCAGGCCTTGTTAAGCACAGTGTTGGCATCGCAAAAAACCACAAATGGCTCCCTGATATAGTTTATGGCCCGGTTCATCGCTGCCGCCTTACCCCGCCGGGCCGGCTCATGCAATAAGGTGAAACGCGGATATTTTTGGATAATATCAGGCGTACGGTCGTTCGAACCATCTGTAATAAAATAAACGCTGAGCTTTTGCTCCGGGTAGTCCAGCGCAAGCGTGTTTTTGATCTTATCTTCAATATAATCTTCTTCGTTGTAGGCTGCAATAATAAGGGCAACCTCCGGCTCAAAGCCGGCTGTATGCTGCCTTTCCGCTGATTTACTAAAAACGCTTTTCAACCGGTTTAGCAACCACAGCAAGATGCCATATCCGACGTAGGTATAAAATACCACAAAGAACAAAAACCAGAAAAATATTAACGTTGTCATTCTTATTTTTTTTGGCGGAACGCCCAGGAAACGCTGCAAACGAATCTTTAGTGCCCAGCCAGGACAAAGTTGCTGCCGGCATAGCCAAATGCTGCAAATTGGCCGGGCGAAGGTTTGTTTTGTTTCAGGAATTGAAAAATAATATTATTTTTGTCCGGTTCAGTTCACAACAGCTTTTCATTATCCGCATTGAAAGTACCCGGGCTTATCTATTTTGCAATAGCAATGTCCGAACAGCTCCAATATAGCCTTACACCCCCAAATCATATCAAAAATCAGTTATTTTTTATAAAACCTGTTTTGTTGCTCAATTATCTTTTCAGCAAATAAATCCTTTTCTTTTGAAATTACCTATCAATGGCTGTTGCAAAAACAGCCGTCATGTGCTACCTGTTTTATAGCCGGCCTCAAACTGCTCCGGTAAGGGCATCAGAATCTTTTTTTGATTTTGATACATTTGCCTTTGTAATGCGGTTTGCTAATGGTATTTAATTCCTGAAACCAGCAAAAAAGTTTCTTCTATGGATTTTATGTTTTTTATCAATGCCCTGCTGCGCAAAAAATGGGTGATCGTTATCTGCACCGTGGCCGGCATTGGAGCAGCCCTTCTCTTTACGTTTACCAAGAAGAATATGTACATGTCCGCCGCTACCTATTCAACCGGCTTTACCATGAAGCAGCAGGTAAAAATGACAACGGATGAAGGGTTGAATATTTTCGAGATTGACCAGCGTTTCAAAAACGTTATTGAAACTTTTAAGTCGCCGGTGGTTATCTGTATGCTTTCATATGATTTGATGCTGCACGACCTGGATGCAAAAATGCCTTTCACTACCTTAACGCCGAAAGAAAAAAGCAAACCAGAATACATCAATGTAAACCTGGATAAAGCCCGCCAGATCCTGCTGCAGAAAAGAGCCAGTAAAGAAATATTGAAAGCCTACGACCCCGAAGAAAACAAAGTTTACCAACTGATACAGTTGTACCAGTACGATAATGAATCGATACTTGATCAACTGACGGTTGACCGCGTGCAGGGTACCGATTACCTGAATATCATCTATAAATCGGAGAATCCGGAAATGTCTGCGTTTGTAGTGAATACCATTGGTAAAGAGTTTATTTCTTTTTTTACCAATATCATGTCAACCCGAACAGAGGAATCTGCCGGCAGGCTGGATACGCTGGCCGCACGAAAAAGAAAGGAAATTGATGACAAAATTAACAAGCTGTCTGAGTATAAAAGCAAATTTCATTCTGCAAATCCTGACGACGACAATGCCGCTGCGCTGGAAATGGTAAAAGATGTGAATTCACAATTATCACAGGAAAACTCAAAACTGAACAGCCTTAATGCAGATCTCCGTACGGTAAACCAGAACCTGGAAGCGCTGGGTGGTATTACAGAGAGCGCTCCCACCAATAATTCTGAACTTGTGGAACTTCAGCGCAAAAACAGAGAACTCGCCGCAGAATTAACGAAAAAGGGTGGAACAGATGCAACTATTGAAGCGCAGATGAAAGAGAATGAAAACAAAATAAATAAGCTTCAGCCCAGTGGTTCATCCGGCGGTGGCACAGATAGAGCTGATAAAAGAAAGAAAAGAGATGATTATCAATCACAAAAAATAAAAATTCTAAATGATATTGAAGCCCAGAAATCTACGATCAGCCAATTGCAATCCAGTTTAGCAAACCTTACCAGGCTGTCGAGTACAGAAGGTGGCAAGGGTGTGTTGGCAGATGCCATGCAGACAGAGATCGATCGCCTCAATAAAGAATATGAAGCAATGACCAACCAATTGCAAAACGCGTTGAACGTTACCGTTGCACCGGAGATCAATTTCAAACAAACCCTGATAGGCCAGCCCGCTATCAAACCTGAACGTTCCGGCAGAAAAGTGATCATTGGCGTGGGTGGCATTGCGTCCCTTATCCTCTCTTCGCTTTGGATCATCATTATGGATTTTCTTGACCAGTCTGTAAGAGCTCCTTCCATTTTTAGCAAAACGGTGAATCTTAAATTGCTGACTACCATTAATAAAATAAACCTGAAAGGAAAAACGGTTGGCGACTATTTTAGCAATATTACCGAAGACACCAGAAGCGTCAAAGGCCATGAATATGTTGAAAACCTCCGTAAGCTTCGCTATGAAATTGAGGCCAGTGGCAAGAAAATTATCCTTTTTACGAGTACTAAATCGCAGGAAGGCAAAACTGTTATTATAGAAGGGCTCGCCAATAGTTTCAGCCTGGCCAGGAAAAAGGTCTTGCTGATCGATACCAATTTTTCAAATAATTCACTTACTGAAAAATTTGAGGCGAAGCCTATGTTGGAACAGTTCAGCCTGAACGGCGAAGCAAACGGCGCGGAAAAGCTGGCGACGGCAAGCACAACCACCAAAATTCCTTACATAGACATCATTGGCTGCAGGGAAAGTGCTTTGTCACCGGAAGAAGTGCTGCAAAAAAACAACCTTCTGCAGAACCTGCCAAAAATCATGGGCCATTACGATTATATACTCATGGAAGGAGCATCTTTGAATTATCATGCCGATACAAAGGAACTGATAAAATATGCCGATGGAGTAATTGCCGTGTTTTCTGCAAGATCAACCATCCGGCAGACTGATAAAGATTCTATCCGGTTTTTAAAAAGCCAGCAGGAAAAATTGATTGGTGCTGTACTCAATATAGTTGAAGAAGACAATATAGACATGTAGACTCCGCAACATCCAGCTACCCTTTGAAAATGGATTGCCTGAATATGTTAATGATTTTGCCTCCAGGCCCTGGTTACCGTTCTGATAGCAGCCTATTATTTGCAACCAGGCGACTGTGTTACACAATATTCATAGTTGTTGATTAATGGTTGATCCATTAACCCTTAAACCTATTAAAATTGTTCAGAGATTTATTTAATGCAAGGTATATACTTTCTGCGGGTCGGCTTGCATGGATTGATTATGTTCGCGGTATCTGCATTATCCTGGTTTGTTACCGGCATTGTTTTGATGGCCTGAGAGAAGCCGATCTGCCCGTCAACGATTATCACGTACTGTCCATACTGAATGTTTGCTTTTACAGTTTCAGAATGCCGTTGTTTTTTATCATATCGGGTTTGTTTGTTTCCCGCAGTCTGCAGAAAAAAAGTTTGAAAGACTATGTATGGGGCCGGTTCAGTATTGTATTTTATCCGCTCATCATTTGGGGATTCTTACAGATTACACTGCAGATATTGTTTAAGGATTATATAAACGCAACGCCGTCCCCGTCTGATTATATCAACCTTATCATCTTTCCGCGGAACCCCTCCAACAACCAGCAATTCTGGTACCTCAATGCACTTTTCTTTGTAGGCGCTTTCTACGCGTTTTTTAAAGTGGTGCTTCGTTTTGCGCTGTGGCAACAGGTAGCACTCGGATTTCTGTTGTACAGCATTGCCGGTTACCTGGGCTATAAGGGCATCAGTTTTTATATTTTTCCAGATATTTTTCATTTCTATATTTATTTCTGTATCGGCGATATCCTGTCTTCTTTCATTTTCAAAAAAGAAACCAGCCATATCATTCTTTCACCGAAATGGCTGATTACTTCCGCAATTTTCTGTATTATTATGCAAACCATTTTTACCAGCATTAATATGCGCCATGCAGATGATAACTACGTTAACACACATATGATTTATCTTTTTTTACCCATTTCCCTGAGCGGTTGTGCGTTGATGATACAATTAGCGCAATTGCTGCAAAAAAAAGACAGTTTCAGATGGTTACGGGTAGTGGGATATCATTCCTTATACATTTATCTAATGCACCTGATGCTGATTGCGGCCGTAAGAATTGTACTGGTTCGGGTACTTGATATCACTTATATTCCACTGATTATGGCTATTGCAATTTCATTGGGTGTTATCATCCCGATTATCGTTTATAACCTGTGTATCAGGATGGGTGCCTGGTGGCTTTTTTCATTGAAAAAACCGGTAGCGGAGATAGAGCATTATTCAACCACCCTGAAAACAGCTTAAACTGCAGCTCCGAACGACCTTATGAAGCATCATTTTATAACCGACAGAGATATTGTCATGTTCAGTTTTCAGTCCTGGGATGCTGCCATCGGCAGCAATTTCAAGGACATGGCTATTGAACTGGCCAAAAAGAACCGGATATTGTTTGTAAACCGGGCATTGGACCGGAGCAGTCTTTACAAACATAGAAATGAAACCGTAACAAAAACAAGACTGGCCAGTATAAAGAAGGGCATAGGCGAAATTGAGCAGATAGCCGACAATATATGGGTGCAAAACCCCGGGGTAATTGTAGAGTCGATCAATGCCATACCATTTGCAGGGCTGCACGACTGGCTCAATAAAATAAATAGTAAGCGCCTGGCAAGGGAAATCAATAAAGCCGCCGGGCAGTTGGACTTCAGGGATATCATATTAATTAACGACAACGACTTCATCCGCGGCTTTTATCTGAAGGAAATGATTGACTGCAGCGAATATATTTTCTATATAAGAGATTATATGCTGGGGGTCGATTTCTTTAAGCGGCATGGTGCGCGGCACGAGGCCGGTGTGATGCAAAAAGCGGATTTGGTGGTAGCCAATTCCGTTTACCTGGCGAACTATGCCAAAAAAAATAACCCCAACAGTTTTTATATAGGTCAGGGATGCGATTTTACCCAGTTCTTGAAAGAAGATATCCCGATGCCGGACGACCTGAAGCCGATTGCGGCACCGGTAATAGGTTATGCCGGGTCTATAAATGCCTGGAGAATAGACATTGAGGTAATTAAACATATAGCGGAGACCTCCCCGGATTGCAGTATCGTGCTGGTAGGTCCCATTGACTGGCTGTTTAACAAAGAAACGCTCAGCGGTCTGAAAAATGTTCATTTCCTGGGTGGTAAACCCCCCGATACACTTGCAAACTATATAAAGTATTTCGACATTTGCATTAACCCGCAGATTATGAATGAGGTGACACGCGGTAATTACCCCAGGAAAGCAGATGAATACCTGGCGATGGAGAAGCCGCTGGTGGCCACAGCAACGGAAGGCATGAAAATGTTTGAATCATATTGTTTTTTATGCAATACAAAAGAAGAGTATGCTGAAAAAATAAGGTACATTATTAACAACCGGGAAATAGTCAATACGGAGGCAATAAAACAGCGCAGAAAAGAATTTGCCCTGATGCATACATGGGAAGAAAGTATTGGAATGCTGGGCGACGCTTATTATTCAGTTAAAAGCAAAAGCGCTAATAATGGATGAAGATCAAAAAATGGAAACCAAATTAATGCGGGTGGTTGCTACGCTCTTCGTGCTTGCGTTCTGCCTGCTGATGTTTATAAAGTTTTTGTTTTATTAAAGAGCAGGGGTTCATCATTTCCGTAAACGCGCTTGTGAAATCCACTATGAAAAATAACCTGTATGAAAAATATTTTGCGAAACCCAAACCGGCAGTCGCCTATCTTTAGGCGTAACCACCCGTTGGTAGTTCGTATAATGGCATCAAACCTGCATAGGATGATACTTGCAGGCGATTAAAGCAAGAATGGCACAAACAAAAAAAAATAATGCCCTTTTACTGGCAGCCTGGTTAAAAAAAGTCTTTTTTACCAGGCGAATGAATTCCGTTCCAGGCCTTGTGGTAATGGTGCTGGTAGGTATTGCCCTTGCCTGGTCAGGTACAATAAGCGAAAAACTTCCCCTTATTATTGCAGTCGGTTCAGTGGCCGTGCTGTTTGTACTGGTTTGCCTGAATTATCCTGAATTGGCTTACTATGCCTATATTTATTCCGTTATTATTTTTACGCTGCCGAGCCGGGTATTTGGTATTAATATTCCCCTAAACTTTGTAATTGAGCCAACAGGCTATTTGGCGGTGATCTCCATTATGGCGGCGCAGTCCCGCAAAAGGCAAAATAGTGCAGATTTTTGGAAAACACCGATTTCGATAATGATCCTGCTGCTGTTTTGCTCTTATCTGCTGCAAGCTTTTAATCCTGAGATCAACGGTCGGGAAGGATGGTTCAAATTTTTCAGGAAAGAAATTATTTACCTGTGCTTTTATCATGTCAGCTTCCTGATGCTGGATTCACTGGAAAAAATCCGGCGTTTTGTGAAGCTGTGGATTATACTGGCCGTTATTGTTGCACTATGGGGTTTCAGGCAGCAATGGCTGGGATTTACACAATTCGAAGATGCATGGGTACACAGTGACCCGAACATTACCACCCTTCTTTTCCAGGGTGGGTTGTTCCGGAAATTTTCATTGCTGTCCGACCCGGCAGCGTTTGGTGTAATGGCAGTTTCAAGTTCCCTGTTTACGCTGGTTCTGGCGATACGGACCCCCATCAAAAAAAGAAAAAAACTTTTATACGCCATTTCGATCCTGCTGATGGTGTCGTCCAGCTATTCGGGTACGCGTACCTGTAATGTGATGCTAATCGGGGGACTGCTTTCTTATATTGTATTTACATTAAATGAGAAAAGAACCGTTGTTGTCCTGATTAGTTCCATAGTGATTTCCGTTTTCCTTTTATTTGGTCCTTTAAAGCACTCACCTGTTATATTTCGTATCAAAACCACTTTTGACGGGAGTAAAGATCCTTCCAATATGGTGAGGGATATGAACCGTAAAAACATTCAGCCCTATATCTGGCAGCGCCCGATTGGCGGCGGATTAAATACCTGCGGCGAAGAGGGTAATATGTATTATCCCGGCCACCGGCTGGCAGGTTACCCCCCCGATAGCGGCTATATGAAAATAATGCTTGAACAGGGTTGGGTTGGACTGGCGCTCAATATACTGCTGTACTTTTTTATTTTACACAAAGGTGTTACGGGGTTTTATGATTCGCGGCGTGAAGAAATCAAAACATATTACATAGCGTTTCTGGTCGCCTTTTTTTCGCTGGTGGTGGGGCAATACTCGCAATTGGCCATCTCACAATACCCGACCTATCTTTTTTACCTGGCTACCTTAGTTATTTTCTATAAATTGAAAGAATATGATAAAAGAAACCCTAAAAAAATTGAAACGAACTTTTAGATCAAAAACAATATACTGTCGTCTTGCATTATACTGTCTTGCCCTCGTGTCAGGAAGCTTTGGCGGCTATGCACAGGCAAAGCCCGATGCTAAAAAACCGGCGCCGGTTTTTACCGCCATCCGGCAGCCAGATGCGGTAACAGATATACGGGAGAAACTGGTTCAACTGGCGCTTCAGAATCCAAATTATGAAGTAGTTGACCGAAGAGTAACCATTGCAGAATACAACGTAAAAAAAGCAAAAGGCGGCTGGCTCAATCCCATCGTAATTCAGGGCAACCTTAACCAGTTTTCCATTCAAAAGCAGGAAACCGTACCGGGTCAAATCAACCCGGGGAGCCTGTATCCCAAATATAATATTGGAGCTAATATACCGCTTGACATGTTCAGCGCCAGAAGAAATGATGTTAAAATAGCAAAAGAAAATCTATCTATTGCGCAGGCAGAAAAGAACCAGCGTTTCCGGGAAATAAAAGCAGAAGTGCTCACCAAGTATGAAGATTACCTTTTGTTCCAGCAAAGACTCGACTTCCAGAGCCAGGTAACCCAGGATGCCAGAACAGCCTACCTGGCAGCAGAAAAAGACTTCCAGGAAGGCGCCATCAAACAGGATGAATATAACAAAAGCTACCGTGGATACACAGACGAAAAACTGAAACAGTTTGAATACCAGCGCAACTACAATGTGATTAAACTCGAACTTGAAAAAATGATTGGTATATCAATGGATGACCTGCAAAAAAAATAACCGGCCCATCCCGCCCAGCAATAAACGCAAAATTGTAAACTCATAGATCTACGCCGGCAAAAATGAAAAAATATTTACCGCTCGCCACAGGTGTGTCGTTTATTGCTGTCATCGTTGCGGTGCTGGAGTACGTATCCATAAAAAAGACAGGTGGGCATTTTTGCTATCCGCTGGATGATACCTTTATTCACATGGCAGTAGCCAAAAATCTGGTACTGCATGGTAATTGGGGGATTACGCCTAACGGGTTTGTATCCACTTCTTCTTCCCCGCTGTTTACCATTGTACTCTCAATTTTTTTTAAATTGTTTTCGGTAAACATACTGATGCCATTTGTCATCAGTTGTGCAGGCAGTTTGCTGATGCTGGTAGCCATGCAACGTGAATTAAACGGCTATTCAACACTTACAACTTTCAGCAAATCGCTGTGCATCCTGCTTACATTACTGGTGGGCGCTGTTCCGGCACTCACCCTGCTGGGCATGGAGCATACATTGCAGATCGCCTTCACACTGTTTTTTGTTCACAGCGTTGCCGGTTTACTTACCGGGCAACACCCGCTGAACTTATGGAAAGCCGCCACCTGGGCGGCACTAATGACAGCCACCCGGTATGAAAATGCTTCTTTTGTAATGGCAGCTTTTGCATTGTTGGCCTGGCAAAAACGTTTTGTTCCGGCCGTTGTTACCGCTATAGCCGGTGCATTGCCCCTACTGTTGTTTGCAGTATATTCCAAAATGCACGGTGGGGATTATATTCCTAATTCGATCCTGATAAAAGGCAACCAGAATTTTAAGTATTTCCTGAATGGAGGTACCAGTTTACTGCAGGCCACCAGTAGCATCAGCGGGATCATATTTGTTTCGATGATAATTGCTTTCAGAAAATTACAGGCAAAGAAACTTGATCGCGATTGCTGGATCCTTTGTATGCTCATTATTGCCGGCCTGATGCATTCGGTCTTTGCCTCTTTTGGCTGGTTTTACCGGTACGAGGCCTATCTTATTGTACTGGGAAGTTTTCATCTCCTTAAAATGGCGTTGCAATGGTGGCAGGTAAATGGATGGAGCGGTATCAAAAGGCAAATCATTCCGGTTGGTATGCTGGCGATAATTTTTTACAGCCTGCCGGTACGCGGACTGAATTCTTTCCGTAATTCCATCCGTGCCATTTATAATATCTATGAACAGCAATACCAGATGGGTTTGTTTTTAAAAGAACACTATAAAGAGCAAACCGTTGCTGCAAACGATGTAGGCGCCATCAGTTTTATGGCCGATCTGAATACTATCGACCTATGGGGGTTGGGCAATAACGAGGTAGCCAATGCGCGAAAACATAATTACTGGAACAGTGGTTTCCTGCAGAAGCTGGTCCGGGATAATCACACGAGGGTTGCCGTTATATACGACTCATGGTTTGATAAAGACCTGCCCGCCCAATGGGTAAAAGTAGCTACCTGGGAAATGCCTTATAATTATATCTGCGGAGACATCAAAGTGACGTTTTATGGCATTACACAGGATGAAGCCGGACTGCTAAAAACAAATCTCCAGTCTTTTTCAGCGCAACTACCTAAAGATATAAAGGTTGAATATTTTCCATAATGGATGATGATGGACAAAACGCTCAATACTCAACGTTCAAGTTTCAATGACCAAATCCAGCAATTGTTCGGCGATAGAAGATATGAGTACCGGGCCCAATTGATTTTTTATGTTTATAAATGATATGCAGCACAAGTGTGCGACGCCTTCCTGCCGGACAGGCAGGCAACAATGCTGATTGTTTTCTGCTGCCTGGGCCAACCGAAAAAAAATTACCAATCAAGTTTTAATATCAGATTGTCAATGAACATTGATTGTTGATCATTGAAAATTGAGTCTTATTTTTCAATTATTGCCACGCTTTCAGCACCTGTCTGGCCTTACCCAATCCATCGATACCCAGTTCAATAATATCGCCCGGTTTCAGATAAGCCTGGGGATTCATGCCCATGGCCACACCTGCCGGCGTACCCGTGGAAATGATATCACCCGGTAGCAAGGTCATGAACTGACTGGTATAGGCAATTAAAAACGGTATTTTAAAAATAAAATTGGCGGTTGTGCCATCCTGCATCTTTTTTCCATTCACGGTGAGCCACAACCGTAAATTATCCACATCGGCAATTTCGTCTTTGGTAACCAGCCATGGCCCCATCGGTGCAAATGTGTCGCATCCTTTACCCTTATCCCAGGTACCGCTTCTTTCGATTTGAAACTCTCTTTCCGATACGTCATTGTGCAGGCAATAACCCGCAACATAATCCATGGCTTCCGCTTCGTTTACATAGCTGGCGCGTTTGCCAATCACGATAGCCAACTCTACTTCCCAATCTGTTTTTTTGGAATTTTTCGGAATAACAATTTCATCATAGGGCCCGCATAAGGCGGTAGTGGCTTTCATAAAAATGACCGGTTCCGCCGGCGGCGTTGCACCTGTTTCTTTTGCATGGTCGGCATAATTCAATCCAATGCAGATGATTTTGGAAGGACGCGCTACTGGCGACGTTAATTTAATTTCTTTAGCTGCCTCGGGGAGATTATCACCCAGCGACTTTACATAATCACTCAGCCGGTTCAGACCATAGGTCGTAAAAAAATTTTCACCGTAATCTTCACCAAAAGAAGAAGTGTCGTAGTATTTGTCGTTGATAGCAAGGCCGGTTTTGATATGGCCGTTCTCGGTGTACCGTATTAATTTCATGCTGGTTAGTTGTTGAGTTTTGTAAAACCTCCATCGATGGGGTAATCGCAACCGGTTATAAATGCTGCTTCATCAGAACAGAGGTATAATATGAGGTGCGCTATTTCGTCGGGTTTAGCCATCCGGCCGATAGGTTGTGTTTTGGAAAGCTTATCAAACATCTCTGCTTCTTTACCAGGATAGTTTTTAGCCAGGAACCCATCTACAAAAGCAGTATGCACCCGGGCTGGCGAAATACAATTGCAACGGATATTATCGGCCAGGTAATCTTTGGCCACCGAAAGTGTCATAGCGGATACAGCGCCTTTAGTCATGGAATAGGCAAACCTGTCGGGTATACCCACCATGGCTGCAACAGACGACATATTAAGAATAACGCCGCCTTTATTTTTTTTCATCAACGGAATGGCAGCATACAGGCAATTGTATAACCCTTTCACATTTACATTAAAAAGACGATCAAAATCTTCCGCAGTTGTAGTATCGGCTTTGCCAATATGTGATATGCCGGCACTGTTAACAAGTATGTCGACTGTTCCCAATTGTTCAAACACAGTCATCACTTTTTTCTGATCCGATACGTCGGTAATGCATGTGGATGCAACGCCCCCGGCCGCTTTAATTTCGGATGCCACGGCTGTTGCCTGTTGTTCATTGATATCAACCAGGCTTACGGCAGCGCCCTGTTGTGCAAACAACAGGGCCACGGATTTTCCGATGCCGCTCCCCGCACCGGTAATGACTGCTTTTTTTTGCTGCAGGTTAAACATATTTGGCTATTTCTAACTCCTGATTTTGATGTTTGATTTTCTCAAACCGAACCAGCATGACCTGTATCCGGCGCCCTGTCATTATCTTATGCTGGCAGGTGGTATGCAAGATAATTGTCTTCTTTCAAATGAAATCAGCAGGAGGTTATTTTATCGTATACTTTTATGCATGAAGGGCAAATATTCAGCAGGTTGTTGGTTCTTCCGTTTTATCAAAAATAATTTGCGCCAGGTTTAACAACGGAACTACATAATACACCGATTTGCATTGGGAAATTCTCCGTGGCAGGCTTTCCGACGATATTCCGTCTGTATTAATTTATAGGTATTCCAAAAAGCGTGGTTTTCCGTTCATAGAACATTGCCTTCCTTTTTGATTTGCTTTTGCTGAAATATACATTCAACCAATCCTGTTGTTCTTTGATATGCGCACTCATATTATCCGCCGCGTGCTCCTGCTGGGCAATCAATAAGACGTTGTTGCCCGATTCATCATGTAGGGCAGCCAGTTTTTCCCTCGATCTTTTTAAATTGACCGAGGCCGTGTCTATCATTCCCTGGATTACCGCATCCGTTTTTTCCGGTATAAACTGTTTATTGCGATATTCGATAAAGGCGTTCAAATTATTGATTGCGGTGTTGTAGTAAACAACTGAAATATTGAATATATCAGCGATTTTTTGCTGCCGGTTGTTTTCAAGTTGCAATTTTATGTGCTGTAGCTGGTCAAAAATCATGGAATTTTTAATGCCATTGCGCTCTATTCGTCCGGCCGTTGCCAATAGCTTTTCAGTGCTATCCTGTTTTTCATATTGCCTGATAGAATCAATATAATTAAAGAATGGTTTTGATTTGTCCGGTATTGTTCTATTTTCATAAAATTCCTGGTTGCTGACAGGGTAATTCAGCAACTGCCACATAAAATCAAAAGGCATGTGCGATTTTACCAATACGGCGGGATCAACCATAAAGTATGTATTGTTCAGCTTGCGATAGAACTTACCTCCGGATACATAGCCCGAACCCCAGGTTGGATCAAACATATACCAGTTGTTGTCTGCCGCGGCTGCGCACCAGGCATGCGGGATATAGTCTGCAAATCCATTTTGTTTGGTGTAACCGGTTATAACAAATGACCGGATACCGGTTTTCGTGCAAATAGCGTTAAACAGCGCCGCGAAATTGCTGCAGATGCCTTTCCTGTTTTGCAGTGCCTTTTCAATTTTCTCCTGTTCGTGTTCATAGAAATTGATTGCAAACATATTGGCGACGTCATATTGTATGTTGCCGGTTATCCAGGCAAAAATAGCCCGCAATTTCTCTTTGTCGGTTTTGAAATTTCCCAATACATACCGGGCAATCCCATCTGTTGTGTGGCTCATTGAATCAGGAATCTGCAGCGCCGTTTTATCAATCGCTGCGTACTCATTAATAGCAGGCTTTTGCGCGGGCATTGTGCTGGTAGCGAGGCAAAACGCCATCACCGGGATAAAATATTTCATATTTGTTTTGCCGATCATACACATTGTTTACATCGGACAAAATATAAAAAAAGATCTAACAATAAAAACGGGTATGACCGCAAACAGCCATTTCAGCACTATTTTAATATTTGTTCAATGGTGTCTAATTCCTCTGCAGAAAACTGAATATTATTCTGGCAACTCAATGAATCGGCCAGTTGTTCCGGTCTGCTCGCACCAATTAAAACGGAAGTAATGCGTTTATCTTTCAATAGCCAGGAAAGTGCCATCTGCGCCAGGGTTTGCCCGCGCTTTTCGGCTATTGTATTTAGCTTTTTTACCTGGCTGATTCTCTCAGCCGTTACCTGATCTTCCTTTAAAAAACCTGTTGGCCGGGCAGCCCGGGAATCTGCGGGAATACCGCTTACATACTTATTGGTGAGCAGTCCCTGCGCCAGTGGTGAAAAAGGAATGCATCCTACGCCATTTTTTTCCAATGTATCCAGCAGCCCGTCTTCTACCCACCGCTCAAACATTGAATATTTGGGTTGATGAATGATACAAGGCGTTCCCAGTTTACGTAGTATTTCAAAAGCCCTTGCAGCTTCTTCTTTTTTATAATTGGAAATACCCACGTACAATGCTTTTCCCTGGCGCACCAGCAAATCAAGCGCGCCCATGGTTTCTTCCAGCGGCGTATTGGGATCGGGACGATGGTGATAAAAAATATCAACGTAATCGAGACCCATTCTTTGCAGGCTCTGGTCGAGGCTCGACACCAAATATTTTTTAGAGCCCCAATCGCCATACGGGCCCTGCCACATATAATAGCCAGCTTTAGTAGAAATGATTAGCTCATCACGGTAGGGTAAAAAATCCTGTTTCAGTAAGCGCCCAAAATTTTCTTCTGCGCTGCCTGGTGGTGGTCCATAGTTATTTGCCAGGTCGAAA
>Ga0157378_10002981_pt1 | contig 15034 bp, 19 predicted proteins | sample M65metaG_FD_115309 | JGI IMG/M metagenome (GOLD analysis project Ga0157378, IMG submission 115309) | Miscanthus rhizosphere microbial communities from Kellogg Biological Station, Michigan, USA - M6-5 metaG | ecosystem: Host-associated > Plants > Roots > Rhizosphere > Soil | place: USA: Michigan...
CACCCATGCATTCTGTTAATCCGGCCGCGGCCATGGCAGAAGATACCCCGATCTCGGCCTGGCAGCCGCCCATTGCTGCGGAAATCGTTGACCCTTTTTTAAAAATGCTGCCGGTTTCCGCGGCGGTCAACAAAAACTGAATTATTTTCTCTTCCTTATACCCATCGCAAAAGGTTATATAATACTGCAGCACCGCCGGTATTACACCTGCAGCGCCGTTGGTAGGCGCCGTTACCACCCTTCCAAACGAGGCATTCTCTTCGTTGACCGATAATGCAAAACAACTTACCCAATCAAGGGTGTACTTGAAATTGCTGCCACCGTTGCGGATGGCGAGCGTCCATGAATTATAATCGGAATAATTTTTTTGCGGCAGTAATTTTTTATTCAGCGCAGCAGCACGTCTTTTAACCTGCAGGCCGCCTGGCAATATTCCCTCCTGGTGACAACCGCGGTACATGCATTCTTTCATCACATTCCATATTTGCAACAAGCCTTTTTTGGTCTCTGCCTCTGTGCGCCAGGCCAGTTCATTTTCCATTACCACTTCGCTGATAGAAAGCCCTTTCATACACCAGTGCAGTAAATCGTCCGCGGTATTAATCGGAAATGGTAACTGAATATTATTTGAAGCAAGTTCCGGCTGCCCTTCTTTTTTTACAAAACCACCACCGATGGAATAATAGGTTTCAGCAAACTGTTCCCCGGTATTGGTCGTCGCTAAAAAGCTCAGCGCGTTGGGGTGAAAGGGTAATGTTTCGGTTACCAGGAAGTCAATGTCTTCCGCAGGATCAAAATCAATTTCATGCTTTCCGCTCAGCAACAATTTTTTCATGCTGCTGATATCTTTTATTTTAGCCCTGATATTTTCAACTTCAAAACTAACCGGGTCATCGCCACTCAATCCCAATTGTACGGCTATATCAGTGCCATGACCATGCCCCGTTTTTGCCAATGAACCATATAGCAAAACCTGCAGCGCAGTTATTTGTGTTAAAATATTTTTTCTTTCCAGTGATTGTAAAAATTGTTCCGCGGCCCTCCATGGCCCGAGCGTATGAGAGCTTGAAGGACCAATACCTATCTTGAAAATATCAAATGCAGAAATGGCTTCGTGTGGCATTTGTGTAGAAATGTGAAAATGTGAAAATGAAGATACCAGAATGATAAATTAAATATCATCACATCATACATTATACATTATTGCATCATACATCTATTGTATATCCAGCAATTCTATATCGAAGATCAATATTGAATTGGCAGGTATTACAATGTTTCCGTTTTGATCTTTCTGATCCGTGTTGCCATAACCCAGCGAGGGCGGGACATACAGACGTATTTTACCGGATTTCTTAATAAGAGGTATACCTTTTTTCCAGCTTTCAATAAGTGAAACAAGTCCGAAAGCCCTGGGTGTGCCGGTTGTTTGATCGAATATGTTTCCATTAGTCAGGCTGCCTTTATAGTTAACACTTACATAAGAACAAATCGTAGGTGTTGTACCTGCACCTGCATTAATGATTTCATAATACATACCACTGCAATGTTTAACAGCCGTGGTAATGTGGGCATTGGAGAGATAGCTCTCCAGCTGGGCTATTTCGGTGTCAGGCGCCTTGAATGCACAGGCATCATACTCGCAGGTAGAAGTGTTAACATCTTTTTTGTAGCAGGAAACTATTAAAACCGACCCGAACAGTAACGCAACAATAATTTTTCTCATCAGCATAAAATTTCTCAAATATATCAGTTATCCATAGACTACTATTAAAAGTCTTTTGCTGCACCCTCCTTTTCTTTTTCCGCAGCTTCTTTTGATTCCAGTTCCAGGTACGACTGTTCATTCATTTCCCAGCGGTGGCGTTTGGAAAAAATAGCTACAAACACAAGAATAAACAAACCCGCAATTATAACAACAGTTGCTGTATTGTCATCGGCATGACCCCTTGCCCACATGTTGGCCCGTTTGTACCAGCCCGAAGAAAAATTAAGAATAACAGGCACTGCAAATAATAATCCCAGTGGCAGACCAATCAATAACTGCCTGAAAACTTTTTTTTCCTTTAGCCTGTTCTGCTTCCAGTATGCCATAAACTGCTTTTCCCGCTCTGTAAGCATAATAATATTTGGCCAAAAATACAATTTGCAGGCGTACCTTACGTTTAGCTTCTTTATTTGTTTGTAAGACAGTGCTTTATTGTAAATTGGCATGTAAAACCCAACTACGTGAAAGTAGATAACCTTTTAGGTCCTTATCTCTACCAGTACAAAAAACTTTTTTTACCGGGCATTGGGCTATTTACACTCGATGATAAAGCCGAATTACCGGATGATACAGCCAAAATAAAATCAGCAATAGAAGGAATTTCTTTCAGCCTGAAAACTGGTAACCAACTCGATGATTCGCTGGTTCAATATATTAAACAGGAAACCGGCAAGATGAAAGCGCTGGCGGAAGCCGATCTGCACAGCTATATTGCAACAGCCTTCCAGTACCTGAACATCGGCAAGTCATTTTATTTTGAAGGCATCGGCACCCTGCAGAAGAATAAAGACAACAATTACATTTTTACCGCGGGCACTGTTATTCCTCAAAAGATAGAAGAAGGGCCCGGACGTTATAGTGAGTCATCCAGGAAAAGCACTTACAACAGCGATCCCGAAGGAAAGACCGGTGCTGGTTTTAATGCCGGTAAGCTTTTACTTGCACTGGGTGTGCTGGCTACACTGGCATTGATTGGCTGGGGCGGATATTACCTCTATAGCAAAAATACAAGCGATACTACGGCAGATCTGAAAACAGAAAACCAACCCCTGCCAGTGCAGGATACCACTGTTGCAACAACAACAGCCATACCCGATTCCAGCGGTAAAAGGCCGGATTCAATGGATACCCACGTAAAAAAAGATACCACGGTTAAAACGGAGCTGGTGGCAGCGCCTTCCGGCGGGTATAAATTTATTTTTGAAACCACGGGCAGGAAAGCGAGGGCACTTAAACGTTATGATCAACTGAAAGATGTAGTCGTTTTAAAAAACTACAATAATAAGGTAGGCCTCGAAACACCGGATTCCGTTTCTTTCAAACTATATACCATCGTGGCCTGTGCCGCAGCAGATACTTCGCATGTTAAGGATCAACTGAATGCCTGGTACTATGGTACAAAGGAAATAAAAGTAAAAATGGAACATTAAATGAAGCCGACGGCCGACTACTGGATACAGGCATTACAGTTACAAACACATATAGAAGGCGGCTCTTATACCAGGACCTATTGCGCTGACCTCATCATTTCACAAAACAATTTACCGCAACCATTTCACGGGCCAAGGCCTGTTTCTACCGCCATTTATTTCCTGCTGCAACAAAACCAATTTTCCGCCCTGCATCGCATTGCTTCCGATGAATTATGGCATTTCTACTACGGCGATCCATTGATCGTCTATGAGATTGATGCAGCAGGAAAATTAACAGAACACCTGCTGGGCAACAATCCAATGAACAAAGAATCCTTTCAATGCGCTATAAAAGCGGGCAACTGGTTTGGTGCTAAACTGAAGCCGGGTGGCGATTATGCGTTGGTGGGTTGTACGGTATCTCCTGGTTTTGATTTTGTTGATTTTGAACTGGCCGGGAGAAAGACACTACTGGAATTATACCCGCAGCATACTGCCATCATCAATGCACTTACCAGGTAAGCCGGTTTGTTTATCGGATGACCTTGTTCATTAAAATTTTTACGGTTGCAGGCCCTTTATCATGGGCGCCAGTTTGCCGGCCCAAACATTGTACTCCTTCCCCGAAAAATGCAATCCGTCAGATGCTACAAGCGATAGATCACTTGCCGCTCTTCTTGATTCATCCGTGATAAACAGGTATTGCACATGATATGTATCGGAAATGGTCTTATTGGCTTCGTTAAAGGCGTCAATTTCAGCCGCAATTTTTACCTTATTGCTGCCACTGGCAAATGGTGTGACCGAATAATCAGGGATGGATAAAACAATAACATGGCCTGGTCTTCCTCCGGCAAACTGAATAGATCTTTCTACCAGCGAAGCAAACTGTACTTTATATTCTTCTATGCTGCGGCCCTGGTATTGATTATTGACACCAATTAATAAACTAACCACATCGTAAGAATTGGTAAAACTGCTTTTACTGATTCCGTTTGCCAGGTCGGCGGTTGTCCAGCCATTGGTAGCAATAATATCCGCCGGGTCTATTTTTATACCCTGGTTTTTCAGTATGTCAACCACCTGAACAGGATAACGATCCTTTTCCTCCACTGATGTGCCAATGGTGTATGAATCGCCCAACGCGAGATATTTAATCGTGCCTTTGCTGGTTACAGAATCACTAATGGTGGGTGTTGCAGGCATATTGGGCATAAAATTATCTTTCTTTTTGCAGGCAATGGCTAACAGTATACTTACCGGTAAAAGAAAGGTGAATACCGGCAGGTTAAGATTCGGTTTTATAGTTGTCCATTTCATAACAAGACTGAACTTTGGAAAAGTCAAATTTATATACGGTCCGGTTCAGTATTTGGTTTCTTAAAAAGAAAGATAAATTATACCCCTGCTATGGAACGTTTCCTCAATGTTCATTCTTCCGGTTAAAATACCAGTACAAAGGAATTCCGATGGCTGTTATAGCAAGTCCCAGCAGTGAATTGATCACCGGTGCCGCACCGGTCTTGTAATTGTTGATATCATTCAATACAGTGCTTACTACGTAAAAAGCGGCAAAGCCTATAAATAAAACAGAGAGTAAGGGATAGCCCCATGCTTTGTATGGCCTGGCAGCATCCGGCATCTTTTTCCGTAAAATAAAAATACCCACGGCTCCCATCAGGTAAGCTATCCAGGAAATAAATGTAAACATATCGGCCAGCATATCGAACGACCCGCTAATGATAAACAGGCAGGACCAAACGCCGTGCAACAGCAATGCATTGCCCGGTGTGCGAAAACGAGCATGTTCCTTACCAGTCCAGCCAATAAAAACCTTATCGAGCCCCATGGCATAAGTAACCCTGGCATTGGCCATAATATTACCATTGATAGCACCAAATGTGCAGATGACCACCATGGCTGCAACAATGGCGCCGCTGGTGTTGCCAAGGGCAACAGAGATAGCATCGGAAGCCACCAATGCGGAGGCCGCTACTTTTTCTACCGGCAATACATAGAGATATGCCTGGTTTACCAATACGTATACAACAATACAGGCAAATACGCCCGTAAACAAACTGCGGGGAATTGTTTTCTGCGGGTGAGTGATTTCTCCACCGACGAAAGTAATGTTGATCCATCCGTCGTAAGCCATAAAAGCACCGGTTAACGCGCCTACCAGGCCACTTAATAAACCCATACCCTGTTTGGGGTGAAGGGCATGAACAAAATTTCCGGCCGAGCCCTTTCCATAAATGAAAATACCAAATACCAGCGCGGCTACAACCAGCATTTTTACCAATGTTGAAACTACCTGTAATGCATTTCCTGCGCGTGCACTGATGTAGTTGATAATGGTTAGAACAATAACCAATGTTACCGCCAGTAGTTTAACACCCAGGTTTTCCAAAGGGTATAAATTACCCAGGAACGGAAGATGCAACGTGATGGAATGTTCTGCAATCGCATCAAGCCTTGGCAACTGAAGAAAATAATCCGCATACTGCGAACATACAAAGGCAATGGCGGCTACCGCTGCCGTATTGATTACCGCAAAGGCCGACCATCCATATAGAAAGGCAACAAATTTTCCATACATGTGCCTGAAATAAACATATTGTCCTCCTGTTTCGGGCAGCATAGCACCCACCTCTGCATAGATAAGTGCTCCAATTAAAGAAAAAATACCTGCAATGATCCAAACTGCGGTCAGCCATAACGGTGAGCCAACCTGCGCCGCCATGGTAGCGGGTTTCATAAAAACTCCCGACCCGATGATGCTACCGATAATGATTGAGACAGCCGGCCAGAAGCCGATGGTTTTTGAAAGCCGGGGTTGATCCATAAATAAAATATGGTATTATTGAAGATATGAAACAGTTGATAGATACCGGAATGTGTTTTACGATGCCCGCAGGAACTGTTTTGTTATCTTCGCTGCATGAATAATTTGCTGGCCAGGATAGTGATTGCTACGGTTAACCGGGATAAAAGCAAAGGGGAAAAATTATCTCCGCTTGAACTGGCCAGGCGTGTGCGGGCACTGCGGCTAAGTATATGGCAACACATTAAAGACTCCGTACTTATTGGCGCCGGCATTCTTTCTGCGGGCTTCGGGCTGAAAAGTTTTTTACTGCCCAGCAAGTTTATTGATGGCGGTGCAACGGGCATTGCACTTATGATATCTGAGCTCAGTTCCTTTCCCTTGCCGCTGGTACTGGTGATCATTAACATTCCATTTGTGCTGCTGGCAATGATTGTTATCGACAAAATTTTTGCGTTGAAAGCGACACTGGCAATTATTGCGCTGGCATTCACGGCCGCTTTTTTTCCTTTTCCGGAATTAACGCATGATAAATTACTGGTAGCCGTTTTTGGCGGTTTCTTCCTTGGCGCCGGTATTGGGTTATCCGTAAGGGGTGGCGCTGTACTGGATGGAACAGAAGTGCTGGCCATTTTTATCAGCCGCAAAACCAGCCTGACCATCGGCGATATTATACTTGGTTTCAATATTATAATCTTTCTGATAGCGGCCTACCTGCTATCTGTTGAAACGGCATTGTATTCTGTACTCACCTACCTGGCGGCATCCAAAACAGTTGATTTTATCATAGAAGGCATCGAAGAGTACACTGGCGTTACAATCATTTCTGTTAAAAACGATGCCATCCGGAAAATGATTGCCGACGAACTGGGAAGAGGTGTAACCGTTTACCGTGGTAAAAGAGGTTTTGGCAAAAGCGGCGATACCTATGATATTGACATTGTATATACCGTTATAACCCGGCTTGAAGTAAGCCGGCTGAACGCTGCCATCGAACGCATCGACCCTAACGCATTTGTGGTGAGAAACGCCGTAAAAGATACTAAAGGTGGCATGATAAAAAAAAGAAGGCTGCATTAAACCGTTTGCCGAACAATAGTATTTAGTAACTTCAGTGCCCTGTATTTCCTTAACAGAAAATCATAATTATCATGCTTGCACAATCAAGAAGAGATGCGTTAAAGACCATCGCCCTCGGCGGTAGCGCCCTGCTTTTATCGCCCGGAAGTATATTCGCCGGCAGCCGTAAAAAAGATAAATTGGGTATCGCATTGGTTGGATTGGGTTATTACAGCACTGACCTATTGGCTCCTGCACTGCAACAAACAAAAAATTGTTACCTGGCGGGGATTGTTACCGGCACGCCATCCAAAGCCGTTGCATGGAAAGCAAAATATAATATACCCGATAAAAATATTTACAACTATCAAAACTTCGACAGCATTGCTGCCAATCCGGATATCGATATTGTCTATGTGGTATTACCTCCATCAATGCATCGTGAATATGTGATCAGGGCGGCTGCCGCTGGAAAACATGTTTTTTGCGAAAAGCCCATGGCGCTTACAGTGAAAGAATGCCAGGAAATGATCGATGCCTGCAACAAAAACAAACGTTCCCTGGCGATTGGCTACCGCCTGCACCATGAACCTAACACCCAGCAATATACGCGGATTGTAAATGAGCATTTACTGGGAAAAGTAAAGAAAGTTGATTGCGCAGCCGGCTACCGCGATGATCGCACCAATCACTGGAAACAAAAACGGGAGATGGGCGGCGGTGTATCGTACGATATGGGCGTGTATGCCATCCAGGGTGCACGGCTGGGCGTGGGTATGGAACCTATAGCGGTGGTGAATGCTAAAACTTCCACCACCCGGCCCGAAATTTATAAAGATGGTTTAGATGAAACGATGGTGGCCACACTGGAGTTCCCTGGCGGCGTACAAGCCACCATTAAAAGCAGTTTTGGTGAGAATATCAATTTTATGAATATCAGTTGCGAAAAAGGGGATATCAAGCTGGCACCGTATTCAGATTACAGCGGGGTAAAAGGAACGAGTCCGCTGGGTGAGATCAATACCCCTTACAACGTGCCCTGGCAACAAGCCAAACAACTGGATGATGACGCATTAGCGATTATGCAAAATAAACCGATGCTGGTACCAGGTGAAGAGGGCTTGCGCGATATCCGGATAGTACAAGCCATTCATAAATCTGCAGATTCGGGCAAACGGGTGGACATCTGATTCAGGACTATACTCACTGTTGGAAGATCCCTCAATTGCTGTTTATGGTACAAGACCAAATCTATCCCGAAGTTTATCTCTACCGGCGCCTGTTGCAGGCGAAACTATTTATTGATGTTCATTTCCATGAACCGATCAATCTCGACAGCATTGCAGACGAAGCCTATTTTTCGAAATTTCATTTTATACGCATCTTCAAAAAAATTTACCGCCGCACCCCGCACCAGTATCTTGTATATGTAAGAATGGAAAAAGCAAAACAATTGCTGCAGTCTTCTATACCGGTTGCAGCAGTTTGTTATGCCTGTGGCTTTGAAAGCATCGGTTCTTTTACCAGTTTATTTAAACGAATGACCGGCAGCACGCCGGCGGGATACCGGAAACAACAGCTTGATTTGATAGCCGATAGAAAATCAATGCCCTTAAAATACATCCCCACCTGCTTTGCCGCAAAACATGGCTGGACGCAAGTCAGCAATTTTTAAGAAGTCTTCCTGCACGATAAGCCGGATGTTTGCACCATTATTTACCAAATAACCATTTAATATGATCACAAAAATTAACCATGTCAGCATTTTTGTGCTGAACCAGGACAGTGCACACGATTTTTATGTAAACAAACTCGGCTTTAAAGTGCATACCGATGTCACTATGGGTCCGGGGAAAAGATGGCTTACTGTCTGTCCGCCCGAACAACCCGACCTTGAAATTACATTGATGGCAATAGACGAAGGAATGATGTTTAAAAAAGAGGCAGCGGAAACCATGCGCACACTGGTACAACAGGGAACATTTGGCTTTGCCGTGTTTGAATGCAACGATTTACTGGCTACCTATGAAGAATTAAAAGCAAAAGGTGTAGAATTCACCAAGCCGCCTACCAAAGAGTTTTATGCATTCGAAGCATTGTTTAAAGACGATTCAGGCAATTGGTTTTCGCTGGGTGAAAAGAAATAGCCGGCTGGTTGCAAGAGTTCCGAAGCCCGATGATTTGATACAAACCTCCTGTACATTTGTATCATAAACTTTATACCAATGGACCTGCAGGACGCCATAGCATTGATTACCTATAAAGATATTATTGAAAAACCGGATGCACAATGGGCCGATCTGGGCTGCGGCTCCGGTTTTTTCACTTATGCGCTGGCACATCATCTGCAAAAAGGGAGTGCCATTCATGCAGTAGACAAGGCTCCGGTAAAATTGCAAAAGCTACCCAATCCAAACAATATCAGTTTATATACAAAGCAGTTGGATTTTGTGCATCATACTTTGCCCTTTAACAGCCTGGATGGTATCCTGATGGCCAATTCATTGCACTACGTGGCCAATAAAATGCATTTTATAACGGTGGCGGGGCAGCATTTGTCAGACAATGGTTTATTTCTGATAGTAGAATATGATACAGATACGCCCAATCCATGGGTGCCCAACCCGGTGAGCTGTCATTCGCTGCAAGCCCTTTTTGCAAAAGCTGGCTACACATTCTTTGAAAAGCTGGGAGAAATCCGGTCTTCATTTAATACCGGTGACATATACGCTGCCATCATAAAAAAGTGAATATCGCAAATGATTGTTATCATCGTTCCTTGTGGCCGACAATACTGAATGAATACGCAAGACCTGTTTTCTTAACGGCACGATATACGGCGTCCGTTACTTCTTTTATTGAACTGCCTGCCCTGCTTTTGTATTGAGAGCCTTTAATACCGGTCTTTCCATCATTACCCGTTGGCTTTTTTAACCGGAACGATGCCTTCTCCATTTCGTTATTCAATATCTCATAATCTTTCCCGCCTGCCTGCCGCAATTGTATCGTGGTGATGAATTCCATATTTGGCTTTTTCCTGTATTAATTTACATGCAGACCTAATCTTTGTTCGGCAAAAGAACAGTCTTACCATTTATTTTCATTTCTACTGCATTACAAAGATCGCTGCTGGTATACCCGGCGCCCCGTTTCAGGACAATATTGTACTCAGTTGCCCTGGTTACAGGTATCTCCTGTTTTTCATAACCGGCTAAACTGATCAGCAATCGTTTTTCACCCGGAACAATTGGCAGGCTGAAACTACCGTCTGCCTGGGTACCTGTGCTAACAGAATCGCCTTTTACCACAATACTTACACCTTCCAGTGGAAGCGATTCTTCGAAAGACGTAACCCTTCCGTTAATAGTAATTATTTTTGACTGAGCCGTTGCAGTAATGCTGCCGGCCGATGCTGCAAAAAGCAGTAAACCTGTGATGATCTTTCTCATGTGAATGTATTTTTAAGATAACAAATTAATAAGCGGGATGGCCCGGGCGGCTAAGCGGGTTAAAGCTGTATGCAACAACAGGTATTCACCGTTGCGCTAATACCGAAAACTAAACTGCGCATTTGCTTCATATCTGAGATGTGGGTAATAGTCTACTATTTTAGTAGACAAATGTAAAACAAGACGTTCACTTTTCAAAAAAGAAATCCCGGCTTTTGTTTTGACTGCCTGCGGGAAAATGACGAACATTGCATCTACGTTAAAAATGTTCAGATGGAAAAAATATATTTAAGTGATTCCGGCCCGAAAGTATCCCCCGCCATTTATGGATTTTACAGGTGGACGACAGAAGCACCCGATACCCAGGCATCCATGGAGAAGATAGTTAACCTCTGTCTTGAACTGGGCATTAATACTTTTGACCATGCAGATATCTATGGCTCGTACCAGTGCGAAGAGATCTTTGGCAACCTGATTCAATCAAAATCATTTAAACGGGAAGACATTGTGCTCTTTACCAAATGCGGGCTCCGTTTGCCCGATGCAAACCAACCCGGCATCCGCGTAAAACATTACGATACTTCGAGAGAACATATTCTTACCAGCGTTGACAATTCACTGCGTAAATTAAAAACAGATTATATCGATATCTTCCTGCTTGATCATCTTGACCCGCTATCCAGCCTCGAAGAAACTGCATTAACACTTTCAACTGAAAGATTCCGGAAAAGTAAAAAATATAGGCGTTACCAATTTCTCTGTTTTTCAACACCAGTTGCTCGCCTCCTATTTACGCGTTCCCATCGTAACCAATCATATCGAATTAAATCTTTTGAATACGGCTGCACTTGACAATGGCCAGGTAGATTATATCAAACAACGGTATATGCGCCCCCTCGCCTCTGCCCCCCTCGCGGGCGGAAGGATCGCCACCGGTACCGATGAAGATGCTATCAGGGTGCGCAGGAAACTGGTAGAGATCGCAAAAAAATACGATGCCGACATAGAATCCATTGCGGTAGCCTGGCTCGTGAAATTTGGTGCGCTGCCCTTGATCGGTACCACCAGCGAACAACGCATCAGGAATATTGTAAATGCATTCAGCATCGATCTTGATCGGCAAGACTGGTATGAACTGTATGCTGCATCCAAAGGCGAGTTGTAAAATTCTTTATAAACTGCCTGCTGCAATAAAAATCGCAGCAGGCTTTATTGTTTACGGGGTCGCCGCTAAACTTTGTACGTTTTTCTTTTCCTCATTTTTGGCAACCACCGAAAACGCCTGCTCAAGATCATTGATTAAATCAACCGCTTCTTCCAATCCTACCGATAGCCGTATCAGGCTGTCCCGTACACCTGCGGCCCGACGCTTTTCCGGTGGAATGGATTTATGCGTCATACCGGCGGGATGAGATAACAGGCTTTTAATACCGCCCAGGCTTTCGGCCAGCTTAAAAAGCCGGGTAGCGGTTACAAAGGAAATGGCGGTTGCTTCAGTATCATTCTTTAACGAAAAGGAAATCACTCCGCCAAAACCGCTGGCCTGACGCTTCGCAATATTATGATTGGGATGATTGGTCAACCCGGGGTAATGAACTTTATCTACAGCCGGATGCCGTTGCAGCCATTCCGCTACCTGCAAAGCAGTTGAGCAATGTTGCCTGATACGCAAAGGCAAAGTTTCGATACCGCGAATCAACAACCAGCTATCAAATGGCGAAAGAATGGCGCCACAGGCATTTTGTATAAATTTTATCTCGTCGCCCAGTGTCTTATCCTTTGTAACAACGCATCCCGCAATCAAATCACTGTGGCCGCCCAGGTATTTTGTTGCGGAATGCACAACAATATCGGCACCAAGATCAAGCGGTTGTTGCAGGATAGGCGTGGCAAATGTATTGTCTACGCAGAGCAAACAATTACTCGCTTTTGCAATTGTTGCGATCGCTTTTATATCGGCCACCTTCAGTGTTGGATTGGTAGGCGTTTCTATCCATATCAATTTTGTACGGCTGCTAATGGCATTGAAAATATTTTCAGGGTCAGTTGCATCAACGTAGGTAACCCTTATTCCAAATTTCTCATAGATGCGGGTAAACAGCCTGAACGTGCCGCCGTATATATCGTCTACCGCAATAATCTCATCTCCGCTTTTAAGCAATTTAATTACTGCGTCAATGGCTGCGAGCCCGCTACTGAAAGCTACGCCAGTGTGGCCATTTTCCAGTTGCGCCAATACCTGTTCAAGAACCGAACGCGTGGGGTTGCTGGTGCGGGCATAATCGTATCCCTTGTTGATGCCGGGCGCCTCCTGTACAAAAGTAGAGGTCTGGTAAATAGGAACGGAAACAGCGCCGGTCAATGGATCTACAGGAATGCTGTGAATTAGTTGTGTGGCTGAATAACTCATGTTTACTGGTTTTAAACGTTAAAAATTGAGTTGATGTTTACTTACCAGAAAGCGCGGAGCACATGGAGGTCTGGACATAAAAAAACCTCCTGGCTTGCGTCAGAAGGCTTCAAATATATAGTTGATACAATTTAAAACACTGTCCGACTTATCTCTCCCTGTTTACAAAACATAAACATGGATGGAATTGGCACCTTGCAGCATTGCTGGCTATGCAATGAGCAGGTTGTCAAGGCTTCTGTGGGCCATTACCCTCAGCCTTTCTTGATAAGTAATTAAAAGAACTACAGCAAATGTAAAGGGCATGTTTGAAAAAACCAAACAATATTCATTAAAAAAAATAAAAGTCTACCATAAAAGTAGACTTTACTGAAGGCAGAAATGCCAAAAATTATTTCGGCAAGCTGTCACCCGGGAAACTCCGGCAGGGATGCAATTCGTACACGAATACACCGGCTGCAACGCCCGGGTCTTCATCCATTATTTTTTTAGTGTCCTCAATGGTTGCATCAAATATGCCGATGCCTTTCACACCGCTGTTATCCAGCACGGGGCAAACAATGGATAACAATCCATCGGCGCGCAGCGAAAAATTGCGGCGGCCATGTTCCCAGGTTATTTTCTTTGCATCTGGCTGGTCTGTGTTCGGACCAGCTTTCAGGATAACCACGGTATAATTTTTGGTAGTGGTCATCATCTGCATCATCATTTCATCGGTGATAGTTGCCATCTCTATTGATTAAAAAATTGTTTGGGCATGGTTAATTTTCAAATATCCTTTCCCTTACCTCAAAACCCGCGCGCCTGTACAGTACCCACCATCAACAAATATTACTGCTTATTTACTGTTATGACATTCACACGCTGCTCCACAGCCTTTAACAACGGATTGCACAGGATACCCAAGCGCTATTTCTTCATCGGACGCCGGCCGCACTTCATCAATAATAATATCAAATACAAAGTCTTCTGCAGTGAAGCCATCTGCTTTGTACAAGTAAACAAGTTTTTTATCACCTGTCTGTAAACCCTCAAGTTGTTTCTGCAAAAGAGGAAGAATGCTTTTACCACCCTGCAGGTAACTAACCGGATCAGACTGCAGTGTATTTTCCAGTACGAGGTCTTCACAGTTTCTCATACTGTACCGTATGGAGACAATGTGATTATCTGCAATTCTTATCATGGCAATGTTTCTTTAGTACCAATTATTTTTTTATCAATATCAATCCTTCCATAAACCACTTTTACGCTCAGCTTTCCTGCTTTCAGGCTTACGGTTCCAAAACCTGTTTCTGTGCTGAGAAAACTGGTAAAATCTCCTGTCTTGCTATCAACATATAGTGTTTTTTCAACAGCGTCATAACGCGCACCTGTAAGCGCCTGCAGGTATCCGTAGCTGGATAGTGCGCGAGCGTACCAGTGACCACACTCATATTCATTAAAAGGATTCCTGACCCGGCCATCGTACCGGTTGCGCGAGGCGCGCAGTATATCGAGTCCTTCCTTTACATGACCCATCATCATTAAATGCGATGCCACCTGGTGTTCAATACCTGTCCATACCTCGTCGCTGTACACAAAAGGCAAAGAAAGCTTGCCCCCTTTTGGCCAGGAACATAATAGTAAACCCGCTTCGTCTCCCAAAGCATATGCGGGCCGCTGGGGGTTGGCATGTTCACTTAAATTGTCTTTGAGGTTGTATTTATATACAGCCAGCAAATGACTTTTTATTTTCGTGCTGTCAATCGAATCGTTCAATCCGCACATGCGGCCTATCCATGCCCCCAATACACCGTCAGATAAACAGCCGTTTCCATATTGATATTTGGGTCCTTCCTTTTCAAGCAACTCTTTGGCTTCTTTTGAATACTCACCGCCAAAGGATTTTACCGTGGCAGGATTTTTTGCTGTCAGTCCATCTACTTTTATTTTTTGAATAAAATATTCACCGTTGTACAGTTCTGTTTCCATTGTTTGTTTGCAACGCTCTGCCAACTGGCTGTATTTTGCAACATCCTTTTCTAAAAATGTGCCCATGGAAACGATTGCTTTCAAAGCGCCTTCATAAAAACTGCCATGCATACCATCGGGCCCCCAGAATTCAATATCATA
>Ga0157378_10002983_pt1 | contig 15033 bp, 13 predicted proteins | sample M65metaG_FD_115309 | JGI IMG/M metagenome (GOLD analysis project Ga0157378, IMG submission 115309) | Miscanthus rhizosphere microbial communities from Kellogg Biological Station, Michigan, USA - M6-5 metaG | ecosystem: Host-associated > Plants > Roots > Rhizosphere > Soil | place: USA: Michigan...
CCTCGACTGGATGCAGCATGACTGACGTCTCCGTGATCGTGCTCGACATCGACGGCGGCGAAATGCTGCTGGCCTGCCTCGACTCCATCGCTTCGCAGACGATGCCGCCGCGAGAAGTGATCGTCTTCGACAATGGTTCCCGCGTCCCGGTCGCCGAGCGCATCGCCTTCCGCCATGGCCTTCACGTTTTCCGCAGCGAAACCAACCTCGGCTTCGCCGGCGGCAACAACGCCGCCTATCGCCACGCCACAGGTGAGTACATCGCCCTCATTAACAATGATGTGGTGCTCGATCGTGATTGGCTGGCGACGGTTACCGCCGCGCTCGATGCCGATCCGAAACTCGCGGCCGTGCAGACGATTCTGCGTCGAGATGAGACGACCATCGACGGAGCGGGCATCGATATCAGTGATGGGACGTTTCGGCAGATCTCCTGGGACGATCCTGCCAAGCATGGCGGGCGGGACGCCCGCGCTCCCAGGGAGGCCTGGGGCGTCTCGGCAACCGCCGCGCTGTACCGACGCACAGCGCTCGGTCCGAACATCTTCGACGACACCCTCTTCGCCTATTACGAAGACGTCGAGCTCAACGCCCGCCTCCACGAAAATGGCTGGCGCACAGAAGTCCTGCCGGTCATCAAAGCCACGCATCGAGGCTCACAATCGGCATCGGTCCTCGGCGGCGACGCGCTGCGACTGCGGACGCGCAATCGCTACCTCGTCGCGCGAAAGCATCGCGGCGTCGGACGGATCGGGGCGTTGTTGCTCGAAGACCTCAAGCTCGCGTTGCGCGGGCGGACCTCGATCCGCGGCATTCTGCAGGGACTCTTGGCGGATGCTCCCTGGACGCGTGAAGCGTAGCGCCGTCGGCTCGACGGCTGTATCGCCAGCGGCTCGCTGGCGGTTTGCGTTCTATTGCCGCCGAGCCGGCGGCGGTACAGCCGTCGAGCCGACGGCGCTACGCTCCACGCGGTAAAGTGCGCGCCAATGTCAGGGGTCGTGGTGCACACGCCGGATGTCGTCGGCGAACGGATGGCCGGGCCGGGGATTCGGGCCTGGCACTTTGCCGGCGAGCTGGCGAAGCACTTCCCGACGACCCTGATCTGCAAGCGCGAAGGTTCGCTGCCCGGGCAGGCTGACTTTCGCGTTGCCGAGCGCGGAACCGCCGAGGCGACGGCGGCGATGAAAAAGGCCGGCGTGCTGATCGGTCAGCCGGCGCGCGGCTTCCGGCGGCTTCGCCGGAGCCAGCGCATGGTCTATGACCTCTTCGATCCGGTGCTCCTCGAGCTGCGCGAGATGTACGGCAAGCGGCCTTCGATGCGGCAACGAGTCCACCTCGGCGCGGAGACTCTGCGCGTCCGACGGGCCGTATCCGACGGCGATCTGCTCGTCGTAGCCACGGCGAAACAGCGCGAGCTGTACGCGAACGCGCGGGGGCCGATGATCGAGATTCCGTTCGGGATCGAAAATGTTGGCGTCGCCGAGTCACGCGAAAACATCATTCTGTGGGGAGGCGGGACCTGGGAGTGGCTCGATCCGGCCACCGCCGTCGAAGCGGTCGTCGCTGCCAACCGGCGCGGCACCAATTGCAAGCTCGTTTTCCTCGGGCGCTCGCGGCCCAACCGGCACTCCATCGACCGGCGGCGGGAAGACCGGCTCGACGATCTCATCGCCGGTGGCACGCCATTCGTAGAAGCCAACGACTCGTGGACGCCGTATCGCGATCGCCTGGCGTGGCTGCGGCGCAGCAAAGCCGCTATCATGCTGCATCGTCCGACGGCGGAGGCCGCGTACTCCATTCGCACGCGGCTGTTCGACGCCATCGCAGCAGCAGTTCCCGTAATCACAACAGAGCAGGGGTTCGCCGCCGAGCTGGTCGCGGCGGAGAAGTTGGGAGTGGTGGTACCGCCGTCCGACCCGGCAGCCGTCGCGGATGCAATCGCACGGCTGATTGGTGACGACGGTTTCCATGCGGCGTGCGTATCTAACCTGATCCGCATCCAGCCGCGGTTCGCGTGGGACGTGGTGACGCGGCCGCTGATCGAGGCAGTAACGCAATGGCAGAGGCAACCAGAACGCTGAATCACGACGAGCCGCGAATCCTGCGCGGCCTGGCCACGCATCCCCTCGATCTCTCCATCGCCATCGTCACCTGGAACAGCGAGCGCTGGATCGAGCGCTGCCTTCAGTCGATCGCCGCCGCCTGCGGCAGCCTGGCCTACGAGGTCATCGTCTACGACAACGCCTCCTCCGACTCCACGCTGGCCGCGATCGGGGACGAGGTGGAGACCATCCGCGGCGCGACCAACGACGGCTTTGCCGCCGGCGTCAATCGCGTCGTCACCCGCGCCGGCGGCCGCTACTTTTTCCTTCTCAATCCCGACTGCGAGCTCGCACCGGGTGCGTTGGAAACGCTGGTCGAGTTTCTCGACGCCAATCCGGTCGTCGCCGCGGCGGCGCCGCTGCTCTCGGACGAAGCGGGCGACTCGCAGCGCGAGTTCCAGCTGCGCCGCCTGCCGACGCTGGCCACGCTGGTCAGCGAGGTCTTCGGCATCGACAAGCTCTTCCCGGCCAACCGGATGACAGCGCGCTACCGCTATCGCGAGCTGGAGCTGACGCATCCGCAACCGGTCGAACAGCCGGCCGCCGCGGCGCTGCTGCTTCGTCGCGAGGTTTTCGCCGAGGTCGGAGCGTTCGATGAGCGATTCGCGCCGGCGTGGTTCGAAGACGTCGACTACTGCCGGCGCCTGGCCGCGGCCGGGCACACCATCTTCGTCGTCCCGGCAGCGCGGGCGCGCCATTTCGGCGGTGCGTCGCTCGAGCACGTTCCGTTCGCCGAATTCATCGCCCTCTGGTATCGCAACATGTGGCTCTACGCGCGCAAGTGGTTGACGCCGGGACAGGCCGAGGCGCTGCGATGGGCGATCGTCTTCGGAATGCTGCTGCGCGTGCCCCTCGCGCTCCTCGGCATCGCCAATCGTCACCTCGGGCACCGCAGCGCCGCGCGCGCCTACGCCGGCGTGGCGCGAAAGGCCTTGATGCGATGGAGCGGCGCCTGACGAACGGACTCGTCTCCGTCATCATCGTCACCTGGAACAGCGCGCCCTTTCTCCGCCGCTGCCTCGCCGCATTGGCCGCGCAGACTTACCCCGAGGTCGAGCTGATTCACATCGATAACGCCTCGTCCGACGATTCGGCGGCGGTGGTTCGCGAGTTTGCCTCGGCTGTAAAACAGATCATCAACGATACGAACCGCGGCTTCAGCGCGGCAGTGAATCAGGGCGTGCGTGTGGCTCGTGGGGAGTTTGTTTTTTTGCTCAATCCTGATGCGTTCCTGGAACCGGATTACCTGGCGAAGTTAGCCGCGGCGCTGACGGACAACTTCGGCATGGCCACCGGAACGCTGCTGCAGGCGGAGACCGCCTTGATCGACAGCAAAGGCATCCGGATGACACGTTCCGGCCGCCATTTCGATATCGATCAGGGCCTGCGCTCCGACACCCGACACCCGACACCCGACACCCGCGAAGTCTTCGGCGTCTCCGGCGCCGCGGCGATGTACTCGATGCAATTCGTACGCGACGTCACCATCGGCGGCGAGTTTCTCGACGAGGACTTCTTCACCTTTCGCGAGGATGCCGACGTCGCCTGGCGCGGGCAGCTGTTCGGCTGGAAAGCGGTGCATGTGCCGGACGCCATCGCCCACCACGTCCGCACGGTGACGCCGGAGAAGCGTCGCAGTCTGCCGGCAGTCATCAACATGCACGGCGTCAAGAACCGTTTTCTGCTGCGGCTGAAGAACGAAGGGCTTTACCTCGCCCTGCGCAACGCGCCATTCGAGCTGACACGCGATCTCATCGCCATCGTGGCCACGCTGACGATCGAGCGCGGCTCGCTTCCGGCGCTTTCGTGGCTGTGGAAGAATCGGCGCCGGATCATGGAAAAACGACGCGCCATTCAGAGCCGCCGCCGCGTTTCCGATCGCCAGCTGGCCGGATGGTTTCGGTGAAGATCGCCATCGCTGGCACGCGCGGCATCCCCGCGCGCTACGGTGGCTTCGAGACCTTCGCCGAGGAACTGTCGACGAGGCTGGCGGCGCGCGGGCATGAGGTGGCGGTGTATTGCCGCGATGAAGGCGAAACGTTGGGCAGTGTCCAACGCCTTGTCCTCCCCGCGCTTCGCCACAAATACTTCGAGACCGTCAGCCACACGCTGCTTTCCGCGCTCGATGCCTTGCGGCGCGATTTCGACGTCGTCCTGCTCTGCAACGCCGCGAATGCCTTCGTCCTCCCGCTGCTGCGCGCGGCCCGGATTCCGGTGGCGATCAATGTCGACGGCATCGAGCGCCATCGCCGCAAGTGGAATGTGGCCGGCAAGGCGGTCTACGCCATCGGCGAGTCGTTCTCGGCGCTGTTCGCCAATCGCGTCGTCGCCGACGCCAACGTCATCGCCGACTACTACCGCCAGCGCTACGGCATCGAGCCGGTGATGATCCCCTACGGCGCGGAGTTCCCGCCCGAGGAGGACAGCGACGTCCTGCAACGGCTCGGCGTCGAGGCCGGCAACTACATTCTTTATGTCAGCCGCTTCGAGCCGGAGAACAATCCGCTGGAGGTGGTGGAGGCGTACGAGAAACTCGCCAGCGCGCCGCCACTAATCATGCTCGGCGCCGCCTCCTACGACCGCGATCTCGACGCCGCCTTGCAACGCCACGTATCCGATCGCATCCTCTTCCCTGGCGCACTCTACGGACGCGACTACCGGACCCTGCAGCGCAATGCGCTCATCTATATCCAGGCCACGGAAGTCGGCGGCACGCATCCGGCCATGATCGAGGCCATGGCCTCGGGTGGCTGCGTGCTGGCGCACGACACCCCGGAGAATCGGGAAGTGGGAGGCGATGCCGTCGGTTACTTCCGCCTGCGTCCAGCAGAGACTCTCTCCGGCATACTTTTGGAATCGCTCGCGTCGCCGGCGATGCGCGAGCGGATGAGGTCTTCGGCACGGGCACGCGCCGGGGAACGGTACGGTTGGACGGCAGTAACCGAGGCGTACGAGCGACTTTTCGAAGCCATCGCCCGCTGAAAACAGCCGGCTTGGACGCTCGGTCACCGGTTTCCGTAGTACATTCGAAGCAAATCGTTTCGAGAGTCGTTTCACTGGTCGTTACGCTGGTTAGGGGTTGAATGCTTAAAGAAAAAGCGCGAATGATCGCCAGGGTCGTCTACGTAGCCGACCTTGCGCTCACGACGGCTGCTTTCTTTGCCGCCTTCTTCATCCGCGACCTCGTGCTGCCGAGGATCGCGCCGGACCAGTTCCCGACAGGGCTGTTTCCGCTGCGTGAGTACGTCAAGCTCTACCCGGTCGTCCTCATCCTCTGGTCGGTCCTCCTCTTCAGCTACCACAGCTACCACAGCCACCGCACCGTGCCTCTCTTCCGGGAAGCACTGACGGCCATCCGCGTCGTCTTCGTCGGCAACGCCATCCTGGCCACGCTGGCCTACCTCCTGCCGTTGCGGCAGCTCTCGCGGGCCTGGTTCGTCCTCTTCGGCGTCCTGGCCACGCTGTTTCTCGTGCTCGAAAAAATTGTCGTGCGCACCGTGGCCCGCTACGTCCGCGCCAAGGGTCTCAACTACCGGACGCTGCTGATCGTCGGCACCGGCCGCCGGGCCATCGAGGTGGCCCGCACGATCGAAGGACACAAGTACTGGGGCTACAAGATCCTCGGATTTGTCTCCGACGGGCATCGGCTGTCGAATGGCTGGGCGCGTTTCCGCGTCTTCGGCAGCGTCCCCGATCTTCGCCGGCTTCTCGAAGGGGGCCAGTTCGCCGAGCCGATCGACGAGATCGTCTTCGCCGTCACGCGCAAGAAGCTCGACGAGATGAAGCAGATCTTTCTGATGTGCGAGGAGCTCGGCATCCGCACCCGCGTGGCCATGAACTTCTTCCCCAACCGCGTGGCCCGCGTGGAACTGGAGGAGCTGGAAGGGATTCCCTACCTCACCTTCACCACCACGCCGTCGAATGAATCGCAGCTGGCGCTCAAGCGCCTGCTCGACGTGGCGGTGTCGATGCTGCTGCTGATGCTGGCCCTCCCGGCCATCGGCATTGCAGCCATCGCCATCAAACTCTCCTCGCCCGGATCGATTCTCTTCAAACAGAAACGGATGGGACTCAACGGGCGCGTCTTCACGCTCTTCAAGTTCCGGACGATGTTCGAGGATGCGCACGAGCGGCGCGGCGAGGTGACGCACCTGAACGAAATGTCCGGCCCCGTGTTCAAGGCCAAGGACGATCCGCGCATCACCGCCGTCGGTCGCGTACTTCGCAAGTTCTCGCTCGATGAGCTGCCGCAGCTCTGGAACGTGCTGAAAGGCGACATGAGCCTGGTCGGGCCGCGTCCGCCGATCCCGGAGGAAGTGGCCGCCTATCACCGGTGGCATCGCCGCCGGCTGTCGATGAAGCCGGGACTGACATGCCTCTGGCAGGTCAGCGGCAGAAACAACGTCGACTTCGATCGCTGGATGCAGCTCGATCTGCAGTACATCGACAACTGGTCGCCATCGCTCGATCTGAAGATCCTCCTGCGGACGATTCCTGCAGTTCTCTCCGGCCGCGGCGCTTCCTGATGCGACAATCGCGGCCGTGACCTTGCGCCGCGCGCTCACCATCCTCTGCCTGGCAGTCATCGTGGCGTTGTGCGTCGAAGCGCGCCTGCTGTGGCTGCCGTTCACCAATCGCAAGCCGCTGGCGCGGGCACTCGACGGCTTCTACGACCGGCAGTGGCCACAATATCCGCGCTTTTTGCAGGACGTCCGCGCGCACACGCAGCCGGGCGACACCATCGTCATCATCGTCCCGGCGATGGGATGGGATGACGGCTACTCGTACGCCTTCTACCGCGCCAGCTACTACCTCACCGGCCGCGAGGTGCTGCCGCTTGTGACGCCGGAGAACGGGCGTCTTCCGCAGAACCTGCGCGCCGCGAAATACATCGCCGCCTTCGGCGTGACGCTGCGGCTGCCGGCCGATGTGGTGTGGCAGGGCGAGCGCGGTGCGCTGCTGAGGCCACGCCGATGAACGGAGCACAGACAAGAGTATCTGTGCCACATTGGCCCGCGCCTGGAGTGCTCCTGAATCCGAAGAACAACGTGGCACAGACACTCCTGTCTGTGCTGAGGACCGCGCGATGATCCCCGCCCTCATCGCAATCCTCACCCTCACTGTCTTCGGCATCCCGATCGCTCTGTGCATCGATCGCAACAGCCGCGGACCGATGCTCATCGGAACCTCGTTTCTCTACGGCAGCGGAACCATGTTCCTGGTGCTGCTGGCGCTGTCCACCATCCGCATTCGCTGGACGTTGATCAGTGTCACCACCGCAGCTCTGGCCATCTTCGGCGCCGCCGCCCTCATCGCCAGACGACAACCGGCAACCGAGCACCGACAACCGGTAAAACCCCACCTCCCCGACCTCCTCACCGTCGTCACCCTCACCGGCTACGCCCTCTACGCCACGATCGTGCCGTTGTGGGAGTGGGATTTCTGGGCCATCTGGGGACTGAAGGCGAAGGCCTTTCTCGAGACCGGCGGCATCGACTGGCGCTTTCTGGAGAGCCGCTGGAACGCCTTCATCCATCCCGACTATCCGCTGCTGGTGCCGCTGAACTTCGACTTCGTCGCTCTGGCCGGCGGCTGGGATGATCGGTGGCTGGGCCTCCTCTTCGTCGTATGGGGGATCGCGCTGCTGCTCATCGCCCGCGGGCTGGCCGCGCGCGAGACCACGCCCTTCTTCGCCTCGCTGCTCACGCTGGCGCTGGCGGCGAGCGCCGTCAGCAGCTACATCGGCCTGGGGGAAGGAGCGCTCATCGCCTTCGGCGGCGCCGGCGTGCTCTTCCTCCGCGCCGCATTGCACGACGACGATGCCGCCGACTGGCGCAACGGCGCGCTGATGCTCGGCTTCGCCGCGAATTGCAAGAACGAAGGGATGGCGTTGCTGGTGGCGGTGACGATTGCGATCGTCATCGTTTCGTGGAAGCGACTGCGAAAACTCTGGCCCGCCTACGCCCTCGCCGCGCCGTGGCTCCTGCTGCGCGCTACCCACGCGCTCTCCACCGACATCGCCGGCGGTTCGGCGGCCGCGCGCGTCATGGCCCGGCTGCCGTTCGTGCATCAGATTCTTCGCTATCTCGCGGCGCGGCTTTACGAGCCGTGGTTCTGGGTGGCCATCCTGGCTGGGATTCTCATCGCCCCCGCCGCCGCGCGCCGCCGCGAGGCCTTCGTCCTGCTCACCACGGCCATCCAACTCGTCTTCTACGTCGCCGCTTACCTCACCACGCCGCACGACCTTCGCTGGCACATCGGGACGTCGTGGGCCCGGCTTACCGCGCAGATCGCCGTCCCCATCACCTTCGCCGTTTTTCTGATGCTTGCGAATTCGCTGCGGCGCGGAGAAGATGCGCCGCATGCCGAAGCTGGATCAAACGAGTGATGACTTCCGCGCCGCAGGCCACAAACTGATCGACTGGATCGGCGACTACCTCGACAACGTCGATCGCTACGACGTCCTCTCCCGCGTGCAGCCCGGCGACGTCGAGAAACAGTTCGCCGCCGCGCCGAGCGCCGGCGGCCGGCCGTACGACGACCTGCTGGCCGAGGTCGATTCGAAGATCATTCCGGGCGTCACGCACTGGAACCATCCCGCCTTCTTCGCCTACTTTTCGATCACCGGCTCACAGGCCGGCATCCTGGCCGAGCTGCTCACCGCGGCGCTGAATCTGAACGGCATGATCTGGCGCACCTCGCCGTCGCTGACGGAGCTGGAGACGGTGACGCTGCGCTGGCTCCGCGAAGCGCTCGGTCTGCCGGGCGATCTCTTCGGCATCATCAACGACACCGCCTCGATCAATTCGTTCCTGGCGCTGGCGGCGGCACGCGAATACGTTGCGCCGGAGATTCGTACCCGAGGCTTCGCCGCCGCGCCGTCGCTGCGCGTTTATTGCTCCGAGCATGCGCATTCGTCGATCGAGAAGGGCGCCTTGGCGCTCGGATTCGGCATCGACGGGGTGGTAAAAATCGCTGGCGATGAGGATTTCGCCATGAGCATCGAAGCGCTGGAGGTGGCCATCGCACGCGACCGCGTGGCGGGACACGTTCCCTGCGCCATCTCCGCAACCGTCGGCACCACCTCCTCCGCCGCCATCGATCCGGTCAAGCGCATCGCCGCAATCGCGAAGCGCGAGAACGTCTGGCTGCACGTCGATGCCGCCTACGCCGGCCCGGCCACGATCTGTCCCGAATTTCGCTGGCTATGGGACGGCGTCGAAGCGGCCGACTCGATCGTCATCAACCCGCACAAGTGGCTCTTCACGCCGATCGATTGCAGCGTGCTTTACACCCGCAAGCCGGACGTGTTGCGCGAGACCTTCTCGCTCGTCCCCGAGTATCTGAAGACCACCGACACCGCCGAAGTAAACTTCATGGACTACGGCCTCCAGCTCGGCCACCGCTTCCGCGCCCTCAAGCTCTGGTACCTCTTCGAGCACTACGGCATAGAACGTCTTCAAAAAGTAATCCGCCAGCACATCGCCGACGCCGCACGCCTCGCCGCCGAACTGCAGAAACGCGATGACATCGAGCTGATCGCGCCGCAGAGCCTGAGCGTGGTGGTCTTCCGCAAGGTCGTCCGTTCTCCGGAGGGCGCGATCGATGAAACCGCATCCGAGCGCGCCAGCATCGAGGCGCTCGAACGAATGAACGCCAGCGGCCGGCTCTTCGTCTCCCACACGCGTCTGCGCGGTCGCTACGGAATCCGCGTTGCAATCGGAAATGGGGCCACGGAGTGGGAGCACGTGGCGCGGGTGCTGGAGTATCTTTGAGCGCTTGAACTTCAAGCGCGTTGGCCCGTACCGGCTGTTCTTTACAAGCAACGATCTTGATGAGCCGGCTCATATTCATATCGACCGTGACGGGATGGTCGCCAAGTTCTGGCTCTCACCAATCCAACTGTCGAAGTCCTCTCGCTTCGCCTCACACGAGCTCGCAAAGATGGAGCGCATCGTGCGGGAGAACCACTCCGCTATCATGGAGGCTTGGAATGACTTCCTTCGCCGTCGAAACTAATCCCCGCGCAATCGAGATCGACCTCACGGACGACGAGCTGGTCGCGCATCTTGCCGATGGCCGAACCATGACCGTGCCGTTGGCGTGGTTTCCGACTCTTCTGCACGCCTCCGCCGACGAGCGGGCGAACTTTCGTCTCATCGGTGATGGCGAGTACATCAGCTGGCCCGAGCTCGACGAAGATCTGAGCGTGGCCGGATTGTTGCGCGGGACGCGAGCCGTAGGCCGCTGAGCGATCAGACGGATGGGGCACATCGAGACGGCACCGATCCCTACCGAACCCACCGCCCTCGACACGTTCCTCGAAGACGCTCGCGACTGGTGCCGCGGCAGAATGTGGATTCCGCGCGCGATCCTGCTGCTGTTCCTCATCTACATCTTCGTCGTGAAGTTCCGCGACCCGACTCGCTGGACGATCTTCTACGGCATCACCCTCGGCTTTCATGAGATGGGACATCTCCTCTTCGCCTGGGCGCCGCACTTCATCACCTCGATCATGGGGAGCGTCTTTCAGATCGCCGTCCCGATTATCTGCGTCATCTACTTCGCGCGGCAGCCGGACTACTTCGGGATGTCGGTGGGCGGGTTCTGGCTTTCGTACAGTTTGTATGAGCTCTCGGTGTACGTCGGCGATGCGCGGTCGAAGGACCTGCCGCTGGTCGGGTTCGCGTCTTCCGAGGATCTTGAGCACGACTGGGGATACCTCCTCGGCGCGATGCACATGCTGCCGGCGGACCATTTCTTCGCCTTCCTCCTGCGCATGGGCGGACTGATCGCCGGCGTCGCGTCGTGCGCGTTCGCGGCGTGGCTGCTGGTCACGATGGCGCGGTCGCGCAGTGTTCGCGGATCTCTGTGATCAGCGCGGCGCCGTACGCTTCCATCTTGGCGTCGCCGATGCCGTAGATGCCACGCAGCTCGTACAGCGTGGTCGGCCGCACACGCGCCAGGTCGCGAAGGGTCTTGTCGCTGAAGACGACGTACGGCGGCACGCCGCGATGTTCGGCCTCCGATCGGCGCCATTTGCGCAATCGCTCGAACAGCTCGCGATCGTGCGGCTGCAGCGGATCGAGCGGCGCCGAGCCGGATGACGAACGCGATGCACCTCGATCCCGCTTCTGTGCCACCGGCTGCCGCAGCTTGACCTCGGCGGCACCGCGCATGGCGTCGCGGGCGCGCGCGCCGAGGCGCAGGATCGGGTACTCGTCGTCCGTCTGGCGCAGAAAATCCTGGGCGATCAGTTGATAGATCCACTCGCGCAACTCGTGTTTCGTCGACGTCTTCAGCAAGCCGAACGTCGAGAGCTTAGCGTGGCCGCGATCGCGGATTTTCTCCGTGTCCTCGCCGCGCAGCACGCTCACCACGTGCCCGACACCGAACGACTCGCGCACGCGGTAGACGCACGAAAGGATCTTCTGCGCGATCACCAGCGCGTCCGGCACGCTCTCCGTTTCGCCGAGGCAGATATCGCAGGCGTGGCAGTTTTCGGCGGTGTATTGCTGACCGAAATACTCGACCAGCGCGCTATGCCGGCAGGCCGCCGCAGAGCAGTAGCGGTCGAGATCGCGCACGTGGCGCATCGCCGACTCCACCCAGGCCGGATCGGGCTCGACACCCTCGCCGCCGCGCTCGAGCATGGTGCGCCAGACGATCGCGTCGGCCGCGGAGTAGAGCAGCACGCACTCCGCCTCGAGACCGTCACGACCAGCGCGCCCGCTCTCCTGCTGATAGTGCTCGATCGACTTCGGCATCCCGGTGTGCAGCACGAAACGGACGTTCGATCGATCGATGCCCATCCCGAAGGCGACGGTGGCCACGACGAGATCGCACTTCTCCGACGCGAATCTGTCCTGCGCTTCGCGCCGCTCCTCGGGAGTGAGTCCCGCGTGATAGGCGACGGCATCGATCCCCTTGCGCCGCAGTTTCTCCGAAAGCGAATCGACGTCGCGCCGGCGGATGCAGTAGATGATGCCGGCCTCCCCTTTGTGTCGCTCCACGACGTCGACGACCTGCTTCCACTCGTCCGTGCGCGGCAGAACGCGATAGGTCAGGTTGGGCCGGTCGAAATCGCCGACGAGGATGAGCGGATCGCGAAGCGAAAGCTGCTCGGCGATGTCGTTGCGCACGCGCGGCGTGGCCGTGGCGGTGTAGGCATGCACCGAGGCCTGCGGAAAGGTCTTGCGCAGATCGCGAAGCTGGCGGTACTCCGGCCGGAAGTCGTGGCCCCAATGGCTGATGCAGTGCGCCTCGTCGATGGCGAACGTGCGCACGTTCGCGCGCTGGAGCAGATCGCGAAAACTGGCCACCGCCAATCTCTCGGGCGAGGCGAAGAGCAGCTTGATCTTGCCATCGAGCACATCGCGCTCGATGGCCCGCTGCTGATCGCTGCGCTGCGAGCTGTTGAGCTGCGCCGCCGGCACGCCGCACTCGCGAAGCCCATCGACCTGGTCCTTCATCAATGAAATCAGCGGCGAGACCACGACGGTCACGTGCTCGCTCAGCAGCGCCGGCGCCTGATAGCAGAGCGACTTGCCGCCGCCGGTCGGCATCACCACCAGCGAGTCGCGCCCTTCGATGGCGGCCAGCATCGCTTCCTGCTGCAAAGGTCGGAAGGAGTCGTAGCCCCAGTGGTGGGAGACGAGGTCGCGGAGGCGTGAGAGCACTGAGGGGATGGTACCTCGGGGTGTTAGCTCTTAGCTGTTAGCTCTTAGCTGTTAGCTCTTAGCTGTTAGCTCTTAGCTCTTAGCTCTTAGCTCTTAGCTGTTAGCTCTTAGCTGTTAGCCGGAGAGTACCAAGCCCGCCAGCCGACACCCGACACCCCGACACCCGGCACCCGGCACCCGGCACCCGGCACCTAAGAGCTAACAGCTAAGAGCCAAGAGCTACGCCCCCATATAATCCGGAACTCATGCATCCGATCCGCGCGACGCCGCGATTCACACATGCCATCGAAGCGGTCGCGGATCTCCTCTCGAAGTTGCGGATCGCATCGATGTTCGTCGGCAGCGTGGCCCGCGCGGCCTGGCTCGGCGGCCTGATCGACAGCGGCTCGATCGACGTTCTCGGGCTGATGCAACCGCAACAGAAGAATCAGGTTGCGATGATGGCTGGCAATCATGGCTTCCGCGTCGACCGTGACGAGATCGAACAGTCCGAGGAGCTCGACCTCATTCCTCTGAACTGGATCGATGAGGATGACGTGCGGGTCCACATCCTTGTCGCCAGCAACGCCCTTTACGCGCGGATGTTCGCAACCGCCCGCACGGCTCAACTCTACGAGCGGGAGATTCGTGTTCCGTCTGTCGAAGACACAGCGCTGCTGCTCAGCATGTCCGACGATCGCGACGATGTTCGCATCCTGGCCGCTTCCGATCAGTTCGACCGCCGGGCGTTCAATCAGAAACTGGTGTCGATCGGGCTGAGGGAGCTGGTGCTGTGATCTTCATCGACAACCAGAAGGACTTCGATGCCGCCATGGCCCGCGTGGCCACGCAGCCGGTCATCGCGCTCGACACCGAGGCCGATTCGCTGCATTCGTACTTCGACAAGGTCTGCCTGATTCAGATGTCGTTTCCGGGCGAAGACCTGATCATCGATCCGTTGTGCAAGATCGACATCTCGAAGTTCGGCGAGATCCTGGCCAATCGCGACATCACCAAGATCCTGCACGGCGCCGACTACGACCTGCGCATCCTCAACCGCGACTTCGGATTCACCATCGCCAACCTGATCGACACGATGGTCTGTTCGCAGCTCCTCGGCTATGAGGCCTTCGGTCTGGCGGCGCTGCTCGATCGCCATTTCGGCTACAAGGTCGACAAGAAGCATCAACGCGCCGATTGGGCCATGCGCCCGCTGCCGCCGGACATGCTCGACTACGCCTCCACCGACACACGTCATCTCATCGATCTGGCCGCGCGTTTGCGCGACGAGCTGACCGCGCTGGGACGATGGGAGTGGGCGGTGGAGGAGTTCGCTCGCCTGGAGCAGATCCGTTTCAACGAAAAGGATTCCGACGAGGAGCCGTTCCGCCGCCTCAAAGGCCTCGGCGCGCTCGATCGCCGCTCGCTGGCCGTCGTCCGCGCGCTCTACGACTATCGCGACGGTCTTGCACGCGAAGCCGACCGCCCGCCGTTCAAGATCTTCAGCAACGATCTGATCTTCGAAGTGGCTAAGGTCAAGCCGGTGACGCTACAGGAATTCGGCGTGATCAAAGGCGTCTCCGGCTATCACCGCGGCCGCTACGGACGCGACATCGCCCGCATGGTCGAGGAAGCGCTGGCCATCCCCGAGGATCAGCTGCCGGAAAAGAGCGAATCGAAGACCTGGCTCCGCGACCGCGAGCTCGAAGCGCGCATCGACCGGATGAAGAAAGCGCGCGACAAGATTGCCAAGGATCTGAAAGTCGACGCCTCGGTGCTGGCCCCGCGCCACATCCTCCTCACCGTGGCACAGGCCCAGCCGCAGGAGCCATCCGATCTCGATGGCGTTCCGGTGATGCGCAACTGGCAGAAAGCGCTGCTGGGACAGGCGCTGATCGACGCGCTGCGCGGCGGCGCGAAGCCGCCGCAGTCGAAGCTGTTCTAGCGGTGGAGCGCTGGCGTCCTCGCCGGCTGGCTCGGCGCGCGTCCTCGCCGCCGAGGTGCTCGGCAAAATGTCGGTGTCTTGCCGGAAGGCGGCGGGACGCACGCCTGGCCAGCCGGCGAGGACGCCAGCGCTCCACCGCGAGATAGAATGCGCACCCCATGGAACGAATCAAAGACTACAAAGTGATCGTCATCGGCTCCGGGCCGGCTGGATGCACGGCGGCGATCTATCTCTCTCGCGCAAACCTTGCTCCGCTGGTCCTCGAAGGGCTGCAGCCGGGCGGGCAGCTCACCATCACCACCGACGTCGAGAACTATCCCGGGTTCCC
>Ga0157378_10002985_pt1 | contig 15028 bp, 17 predicted proteins | sample M65metaG_FD_115309 | JGI IMG/M metagenome (GOLD analysis project Ga0157378, IMG submission 115309) | Miscanthus rhizosphere microbial communities from Kellogg Biological Station, Michigan, USA - M6-5 metaG | ecosystem: Host-associated > Plants > Roots > Rhizosphere > Soil | place: USA: Michigan...
CGCTGGAGATTGGCGGCAATCGCTTGATCATTGGCCTCGTGAAGCGGGTGCATGTGCGCGACGAATTGCTCGACGCGGAGACGCTGCGCATTCGCACGGAGCGATTTTTTCCGGTCGGGCGCATGGCGAGTCCGGATTGGTATTGCCGCACCGGCGAGCGCTTCGAGATGAAGCGGCCGGCCTGAGGTCGAGGCTCTAAGGAAAGCAGGAAGGCAGGAGAATTTCCGAAACGGATCGCCCGGCCTTTATTTTCCTGCCTTCCTGCTTTCCTTGGCGAAAATCGTAATTTGTCAGCCTGCAGCGGGCGGCTCGGGTTTTTCGGCTTTGCGGTCGGGATGGCCCCACCAGCTGTTCCATTTTCGGCCGGAGTATTTTTCGACGAGTTTCGTTTCGACGTCGGCGATCGTGCCGTCGGCGGGCACCCAGCTCGGGATGTCGGGGAAGTCGAGTTTGCAGTTCTCGCACTTTTTGCCGGGGTAGAAGCGGATCGGACACCAGAAGCTCTCGAGGTTGCGGAGCATTTCGCCGCCGAGCGCGTAGATGCCGGTCATCCAATCGCAGTAGAGGCACCAGACGAGGTCATGACCGACGAGGCCACTGAATTTCTGGCGGGAGACGCTCACCCATTCGGCGTGGTTGTAGGGCGGCAGACGCACCGTGCGGACGAGGACCGGATAGGTGGTGAGTTGCGAGAAGCGGATGAGTAGGAACGCGGGCAGCGCGGGGAGCGTGGCAAGCAGGGCGACGTAGTTTGCGACGGGACTGGTGAGGCCGTTGAGGGTGCGCAGGATCGAGGAGCCGCGGTCGCCGTTTTTCTTTTCGTGCCAGAAACAGAAGGTCTCCATCGCGCCGATCTGGCCGAGCACGCACCCGAGCACGCCGGCCCAATCGAAAAGAATGAAGGCGAGCAGCCAGGGCACCCAGGTGAGCGCGCTGACGACGAAATCGAGGCCGGGGGCGACGATGAGATATTCGGCGGAGCGGCGGTCCATTTTGACCAACGCGAAGATGAGGCCGGCCTCGAGCAGGTAGAAGAGAACGAGCGGAATGATCAATCGCATGGCGGGGAGATTTGCAGGCCCGGCGGGCGGAGGGAAGCGCCGTCGCGGGCGCGGCGTCGATTTCCGTCTGGCGCGGGGAGCGGAGTCACCTACCTTCGGTCGGGATGCAACCTCCGGACGATGTTCTGAAGCTCGGCATGATCAGCCTTGTGGTGAACATCGTGCTGACGGTGGTCAAAATCGTCGTGGGCTGGATCGGCAATTCCTACGCGCTCATTGCGGACGGCATCGAGTCCGCGAGCGATGTCTTCACGTCGCTCGTGACGTGGACGGGCTTCCGGCTTTCGCTGCGGCCGGCGGATCAGGATCACCCGTTTGGCCACGGGAAGATCGAGTCGCTGGCGGGCATGTTTTCCGGCGGTTGCCTGCTGCTAGCGGCGGCGTTCATCGCCTGGCACTCGGTGCTGGAGATTCGCACGCCGCACCATGCGCCGGCGTGGTTCACGCTGCCGGTGCTGGTGGCGGTGATTATCGTGAAGGAGACGCTCTCCCGCACGGTGCTCGCGGCGGGCGAAGAGCTTCAGAGTATGGCGATTCAGGGTGATGCCTGGCATCATCGGTCGGACGCGATTACCTCGGCGGCCGCGGCGACGGGCATTGCCATCGCGCTGATCGGCGGCAAGGGCTACGAGAGTGCGGACGATTGGGGCGCGCTAGCGGCGTGCGTGGTGATCGTGATCAACGGCGGCCTCATCATCCGCGCGTCGCTGCACGACGTGCTGGACGGCCGGGTGGCCGACGAGTTTGCCGAAAAAGTCGTGGCCGTCGCGCGGACGGTGGCGGGCGTCGAGGGTATCGAGAAATGCCGCGTGCGGAAGAGCGGGATCGGGATGTTCGTGGAAATCCACGTTTGGGTGGATCCAGAGATGACGGTCGCGGAGGGGCACAGCCTCGGGCACGAGGTGAAGGACGCGCTCATCGCCGAGCAGCGGCTGCGCATTCTGGATGCGGTGGTGCATCTGGAGCCGGCGAGCCGGTGAGACCCGGAAAGCCGGCCCGTTCGAGCATCTGCGTGAGTTCCTGACGGCCGTGGGTTTCGATCACGTCGCCGTGGCCGACGATCACTCGGTCGAAATCCCACGCGAACATTTGCTCCATCGAGCGGCGGAAGGCGGCCTCGTCCTTGATCGCGGCACGAAACGGGCGGGACATGCCGGGCTGGTGCTCGGAGCCGACGGCGGCCAGGAGCAGGAGTTCGGTCCAGAGGGGCTCCGATGGGCTGAAATTGAAGGCGAGATCGGCGACAATGAGCGTGCGGGACGGCGCGTGAAAGCAGACGTGCTCGCCGTAGGCCTCGTTGCCCTCGATCGGGAGAATGGAGAGTTCGCCGGCCCAAACCGCCGGCGGCGGAAGCAGGGGCCGGGTGGGGAAATGCACGACGTCGGAAAAGCCCTCGGGCGCCAGAAAGGGAAGGTCGGGAAAAATGTCGCGCGCCTGGCGCGAGAACGTGTCGTGGAAGCGCATGGCTTCGACGATCCAGGCCGGCCGGCCGATCGCGCGGATTTTGGTGACGTCGGAGGGATCGAACGGCGCCGTTGAGTGAAGGACGAGATCGCCGGTGCGCAGGCGGACGATGGTGACGTTGCGACGGAGATCGGCCCCGAGCATTTTGAGCGGGTAGGCGAGCAACCAGAGATTTTCGGCGAGTTTTCTCATCGGACGCGGACGCGAGAATTTCCCCGCCACTGAAGTTCGCGCCCGGCGGACGGAGCGGTCGTCTCGCGGACTGCATGAAATCCGGGACACCCCCGATGAACTCCGCGCTTGATCGCCGGTCGGCGCGGCCTAGCGTGAGGACGAATCAACCCACCAAAAATCATGGCCTACGAACTTCCCACGCTCCCGTATCCGACGAACGCCCTCGAGCCTCACATCGACACGAAGACGATGGAGATCCACCACGGCAAGCACCACCAGGCTTACGTGACGAACTTGAACAAGGCGCTGGAATCAGCGCCCGAGCTGGCCGCGAAGCCGATCAACGAACTCATCGCCGACCTCTCCGCGGTGCCCGAGGCAATCCGAGGCGCCGTGCGCAACAATGGCGGCGGCCACGCGAACCACTCGTTTTTCTGGACGCTCCTCAGCCCCGATGGCGGCGGCGAACCGACCGGCAAGCTCGCCGAGGCGATCACCGCGAAGTTCGGCGGCTTCGACGAACTCAAGGCCAAGATCGAGGCCGCGGGCACGACGCGTTTCGGCAGCGGCTGGGCGTGGCTCTGCGTGAACGCCGACAAGGAACTCTGCGTCTGCTCGACGCCGAATCAGGACAGTCCGTTGATGAAGGGGATCGCCGAATGTCCCGGGACACCCGTCTTCGGCATCGACGTCTGGGAGCACGCCTACTACCTCAACTACCAGAACCGCCGCCCCGATTACCTCAAGGCGATCTGGAACGTGATCGACTGGAACAAGGTCGGCGCGAACTACGAAGCCGCGCTGTAAGGCGCGACCAAAATTTGAAGGGCCGGGCAATGCGCCCGGCCCTTTTTTTGGGAAGGGTTGGACAGAATTAACGGAATTTTCGGAATTGAGAGGACGGGCGTGCTCCCCTTCCTTAATTCCATCAATTCCGTTAATTCTGTCTAAAACTCATTCCGTCTTAAACTCACATGGCCCAGCTCAACTCGAACTATCTCAAACTCAAGGCCGGCTATCTCTTTCCCGAGATTGGCCGCCGCGTGAAAGCCTTCACCGATGCGAACCCGGAGGCCGCGAAACGGCTCATCCGCTGCGGCATCGGTGATGTCACGGAACCGCTTCCGCTCGCCGTGCGTGAGGCCATGCACGCCGCCATCGACGAAATGGGCACCCGCGAGGGCTTCCACGGCTACGGACCCGAGCAGGGCTACGAATTCCTGCGCCGCGCCATTGCGGAGAACGATTATCGGGCGAAGGGGCTCGAGGTCGCGGACGACGAGGTGTTCGTCTCCGACGGCTCGAAGTGCGATTGCGGCAACATCCTCGACATCTTAGGTCACGACAATCGCATTGCGGTGACGGACCCGGTTTATCCCGTCTATGTCGATACGAACGTGATGGCCGGGCATACCGGCGAAGGCGACGAGAACGGGCGCTACGAGGGCCTCGTGTATCTCGAATGCAACGCGGAGAACGGTTTCGTGCCGGCGCTGCCGAGCGAGCCGGTGGACCTCATCTACCTCTGCTATCCGAACAATCCAACCGGCGCGACAGCGACGCGCGCGCAGCTCGAGACGTGGGTCGCCTACGCGCTCAAACACGATGCGATCATCCTCTTCGATGCGGCCTACGAGGCTTACATCCAGGCGGCGGACGTGCCGCATTCCATTTATGAGATTCCCGGCGCGCGGAAATGCGCGATCGAGTTTCGCAGTTTTTCCAAGAGCGGCGGATTCACCGGCACGCGCTGCGCGTTCACGATTGTCCCGCACGAACTGCTGGCGAAGACAACCACGGGCGAGCGCAAGCCGCTGCACCCGCTGTGGAACCGACGGTTCAGCACGAAGTTCAACGGCGTGAGCTACATCACCCAGCGCGGCGCGGAGGCGCTGTATTCCGATGCGGGCAAGGCGCAGGTCGCCGCGCTCGTCGAGCTCTACATGGGCAATGCCGCCCTCCTACGCGCGGCGGCGACGGAATGCGGTCTGGCGGTTTACGGCGGCGAGAACGCGCCCTACATCTGGGTGCGTGGACCCGAGGGACGCACGAGTTGGGAGATGTTCGACAAAATCCTCAACGAGGCGAACGTCGTGATCACGCCCGGCAGCGGCTTCGGCCTCTGCGGCGAGGGTTACTTCCGCATCTCGGCCTTCAATAGCCGGGCGAACGTCGAAGAAGTCGCCCGGCGCTTCCAGGCGCTGAGCTGGTAGCTGGTTGCAAGGATTTTCACGCGGAGAGCACCAAGGAACACGAAGGGACGAAACCTGCGCGTGTTCTCAGTGGGTGGAGAGGGAATCCAAAGTCGGGTTCCATTCATGACTGAAAATTCCTTTTCTCCGGTCGAAAACGCAACGAGCCCCGGAGATTGAACGCTCCGGGGCTCGGGAATGTAGCGTAGAGGGGAAGGCGGGTGCTATTGAGTCACCGTGACCTTGACGGTCGCGGGCGAGGACTTCACGTCGTTGCCGCCGGTGGCGACGACGGTGATCTTGTTCACGCCGGGTTTGAGCTTGGCCTTGAAATTCCAGCTCGTGGTTCCCTTGGCATTTTTGAATTTGCCCTTGCCGATCTTGTATTGGACAAGCGTGATGCCGGCTCCGCTGCTGGCCGTGCCCTTGATCTTGAGCGAAGTTGCGGTGGTCGTGATCTTCTTCTTGCCGCTGATTTTGACGGTGACGGAGAGGACCGGCGGGAAGGAAGCTGGAGCAATCGCCAGCGCTCGAACGAGCGGGTTTCCCATAATGTTGCCAATCATGGTGGCCACGCCAGTCGAAAGATTCACGCTGAACAGGCTTGAGGTTCCCCCGGGTTGTCCCGCCCACAGCGCAAGGCCCTGATAAATATCCAAGCCGTTTGGCGTGACATTGGTAAAGCCGAGCCCGGCGCCGACGGGGGTCAGCACGCCGCTGGCGGAGAGGTTTGCCGAGGTGATCAGCGTGTGGTTGTTGTCATCCACGGAATACTCCTGGCTGGTGCCGCCGAACGACGCGGTCGTATAAGCGGCGCCATTCAAGTTGATGAATGCGTTGCCTCCGACGGAAGGAGCGGGATCGGTTTGGGCGATGAGAGTATTCGGATTGATCGAATAATTTCGGATAAAGCCGATGAAGCGAATGCGGTCTTGGGCCGGATCAAAGCCAAAACCCCAGCCATTGTCGCCGGCTCCTCCGTCAGTGACGCCGGCCAGGTTTCCGCCAATGGCGGACGCGGCGCCAGTGGACGTGTTGAGGACGAAGAGGCGGAAATTCGTGCCGTTCGTTCCGATAGCCCACAGTGAACCCACGCCGGGATTGGCTGCGCCCGTGGTCTGGGTGGTTGTGCGAAAGTCCATGCCCACCAGGTTATAGCCCGCCGGAAGGCCGGTAATCGTAGTATCCGTTGCCGTGCCTGGAGTGGCTGAGTCAAATGTCAGGAAATGATTGTTGTCCTTCAGCGCATAGCAGGTGATGGCCTTCGCGTTCGTGATGAGCGAGAGCGCGGTGAGGAGTGACAAAAGGAGGAGCGCGATGCGTTTCATGGTATTCATATAATCCGGCGGCGCATGTTGTGCCAGTGCCAAAATTGACTAAGTGCGCAGTCCGTTCGTGGTGGGGACAAAATCGGCTGTCCGCTTGGGAGGCGCTGTGGTTGAAATGGGCGGGTGAACGAATTCGCCTTCGATCTCGCGGTGGCCGCGGCGGCTTTTGTGGCGGGGACGCTCGGGGCGTTGATCGGGCTGGGCGGGGGGATCATCATTACGCCGCTGCTCGTGCTCGGGTTTGGCGTTGATATTCGTTACGCGATGGGCGCGGCGCTCGTCTCGGTGATTGCGACTTCGTCCGGCGCGGCGGCGGCTTATCTGCGCGACGGAATCAGCAATATGCGGATCGGTCTTTTTCTGTGCATGGCGACGACGCTCGGCGCGGTGGGCGGCGCGATGCTGGCGGGCGTGGCAGACGCGGGGCTGCTCTCGCTGATTTTCGGGGTCGCGCTGCTCGCGACGGCGGGGCTTTCGCTGCGCCGGAATCCGGGGACGGACACCGCCCTGCCGGTCGATCCCATCGCGGCGCGGCTGCGGCTGGACGACGCCCTGCCCGGCGGGGCGGTCTATCACGTGCAGCGGGTGGGGTGGGGCTTTCTCGTGATGGTGGTGGCGGGCTTGCTTTCCGGGTTGCTCGGGATTGGATCGGGGGCGTTCAAGGTGCTCGGGATGGACCAGATCATGCGCGTGCCGTTCAAGGTAACGACGGCGACGAGCAATTTCATGATCGGCGTGACGGCCGCGGCGAGCGTGGGAATTTATTTGAAGAACGGCTACCTTGATCCCGTGCTGGTTTTTCCGGCGGCGCTCGGCGTGCTGGCCGGCGCGTTCGTCGGGGCGAAGCTGTTGCCGGTGGTGCCGGTGAAGATTTTGAAGGTCGTGTTCCTCGTCGCGATCACGGCCATCGGCGTCCAGATGATCGTCAACGGAATCCCGCACCGATGAACGAGGATCGGCTGCGCGCGCGGCTGGCGCGCATCATGTTGTGGGGCGTGGGACTGGCGGCGGCCGTGATGATCGTGGGCGGCGTGATTTTTCTGGCGCATCACGCGGGGCAGACGCCGGGCGATCGGAAATTTACCGGAGAGCCGGCGGATTTGCAGCATCCCGTAGCAATTTTCAAGGCCGCGCTGCAGGGTAACGACGACTGCTTGATCCAGATCGGCGTGTTGCTGCTGCTGCTGAATCCGCTCGTGCGCGTGGCGCTGGCGGCGTGGGGCTACGCGGCGCAGCGGGATCGGTTGTATGCGGGCGTCGCGGCGTTTGTCTTCGCGGTGCTCGTGGTGAGCTATTTCGTGTAAGTCACTCTAAGGAAGGCAGGAAGAGGATGGGGATTTTTCCTACCTTCCTGCTTTCCTTAGCTTTTACGGAAAAATCTTCAGCGCGCTAGGCATGGGGTCAGCACGGAGGATGATCGCGGAGGTAGTCGCGGACGGCGTCTTCCCATGGGCGCGGCGTGATTTTTGTCACGGCTGTGAAATGCTGCGTGGACATCACCGTATAGACCGGACGTTCGGCGACGAAGGCCTCCATGTCGGCGAGCTTGAGCGGCGCGACGGTGGTGGTTTTCACGGGAATGCCGAGGGTGTCGGCGGTGCGGAGGGTGTGTTCGCCGTATTCGCGCCAGGTGCAGGCGCCGGCGTTGCAGAGGTGATACATCCCTCCGGGCGCGTCGGCGGCGATGAGCGCGCCGAGCCAGTCGGCGAGATCGGACGTGTAGGTGGGCGTGGACCACTTGTCGGCCACGGCGGCGATTTGATCGTGCCCGAGCGCGCGACTGAGCAGCATGTCGATGAAGCTGGGTTTCTCGGGGCCGAAGACCCACGAGACGCGGGCGACGAGGGCCGCGGGCAAGGCCGCGAGCACGCCGAATTCCCCGTCGGCCTTCGACTGGCCGTAAATGCTGAGCGGGCTCGGGCTGGCCTCCTCGTCGTATGGCTCGCGCTGGCGGCCGTCGAAGACGTAGTCGGTGCTGATGTGGATCAATCGCGCGCCGATCTTCGCGCAACGCTCGGCCACGGCGCGGGCGGCGACGGTATTCGCGAGGCGGGCGGCCTCGGGCTGGCGCTCGCAGGCGTCGACGTTCGTCTGCGCGGCGCAGTTGATCACCCAGTCGAACCGCTGTTCCTTATCGAGGCAGCGGTCGATCGTTTTGGGGTCGAGCAGGTCAAGTTCCGGCCGGGCGAAGCCCTGGATTTTCGACGTGGCTCCGTCGAGCGGGCCGGACGTGGCGGGATCGCTCCAGCGCTTGAGGAGGGCGGCGCCGAGGCGGCCGCGGGAACCGAGGATGGCGATTCTCATCGGCTGAGGAGGGGTTCCCACCAGGCGCGGTTTTCCAGATACCACTGCACCGTCTCGCGAATGCCGTCCCGAGCGGCGTGGATCGGATGCCAGCCGAGCGCGAGCCGCAGCTTGGCGGAGTCGATGGCGTAGCGACGGTCGTGACCGGGGCGATCGGTCACGTATTCGATGAGCGAACGGGGCTTGCCAAGCGTCTCGAGGATGAGCTCGACGACGTCAATATTTCGCAGTTCGGAGTCGGCGCCGACGTTGTAAACCTCGCCCGGTTTGCCCTCGAGCAGCGCGGCGGTGATCGCGCGGCAATGGTCGTCCACGTGGATCCAGTCGCGCACGTTGAGGCCGTCGCCATAGACGGGCAACGGTTCGTCGCGCAGGGCGCGAGTGATCATGAGCGGGATGAGTTTTTCGGGGAACTGAAATGGGCCGTAGTTGTTCGAGCAGCGCGTGATGACGACCTCCTGGCCGTAGGTGCGGTGCGCGGCGAGGGCGAGCAGGTCGGCGGCGGCCTTGCTGGCGGAGTAGGGCGAGCTGGGATCCAGCGGCGACGTTTCGATGAAGCGCCCTTCCGGTCCGAGCGAACCATAGACCTCGTCGGTGGAGATTTGGACGAACCGTTTCACGCCGTGCTCACGGGCGAGGGTGAGCAGCGCGTCGGTGCCGGCGACGTTCGTGTGGATGAAGTTTTCGGGCGAATCGATGCTGCGATCCACGTGCGACTCGGCGGCAAAATTGATCACCGCGAAATATTTGTGCTGCGCGAAGATGGCGCTCATCGTGGCGCGGTCGGCGATGTCGGCGCGGTGGAATTCATAGCGGCCGGCGTAGCGCTCGGCGATGCCGGCGAGGTTTTCGGGATTGCCCGCGTAGGTGAGCGCGTCCACGTTGGTGACGAATTCCGGCTGATAATGTTCCAGAACGAAACGCACGAAATTGCTGCCAATGAAGCCGCAGCCGCCGGTGACGAGGAGTCGCATGGCGGCGGTTCTAGCAGACCCGACGCGCTCCCGGCAACCGCGCCGTATTACGCCTGCCAGCGCTGCGGGAATTGCTGCCGCTGGCCGGGCTTCGTGCGGTTGAACGACGCGGACATCACCGCGATCTCCGGCTTTCTCGGAATGGGGGAACTCGAGTTCATTGCGGATTACACCCGCCTGCGGCCGAAGCGCGACGGCCTCGCGCTCATCGAGAAGCCGAACGGCGAGTGCGTCTTTCTCGAAGGCGTCAACCACTGCCGCATCCAGGCCGTGAAGCCCCATCAATGCGGCGGCTTTCCGAACGCCTGGAACTTCCCCGGCTGGCGGGACGTCTGCGAGGCCGTGGAGGTTTTTTGAACAGGAGGAACGGGAGGTAAGAGAGAAACTCCTCCGTTGTCTCCCTTTCCTCCGGTGGAAATTGAAACGGATTCGACATCGCCGAACGCACCGCGATAATTGGTGGCTGTGAGTTACCGCGTTTTTGCCCGCAAGTATCGTCCCCAGACCTTTGACGAAGTCGTCGGCCAGGGGCACATCACGCGCACGCTTGCCAACGCCATCGCGCAGAACCGCCTCGCGCAGGCCTATCTTTTCGTCGGCCCGCGCGGCATCGGCAAGACTTCGACCGCCCGCATTCTCGCCAAGGCGCTGAACTGCCAGAAGGGCCCCACCATCACACCCTGCGGCGTGTGCGATGCCTGCCGCGAGATCGCCGAGGGCAACAGCCTCGACGTCCTCGAGATCGACGGCGCCAGCAATAATTCCGTCGAACACGTCCGCGAACTCCGCGAGAACGCCGCTTACGCCCCGGCGCGAGGGCCCTACAAAATCTACCTCGTGGACGAGGTCCACATGCTCAGCACGGCCGCCTTCAACGCCCTGCTCAAGACGCTCGAGGAACCGCCGCCGCACGTGAAGTTCATCTTCGCGACGACCGAGGCGCAGAAAGTCCCCGCGACCATCACCAGCCGCTGCCAGCGCTTCGACCTCCGCCGCATCCCGGCCGACCTCATCGCCGCGCATTTGCAGTTCATCGCCACGCAGGAAAATGTCGCCCTAGAGCCCGCCGCCGCCGAGGCCGTGGCGAAAGGCGCTGATGGCGGCCTGCGCGACGCCGAGTCCATGCTCGACCAGCTCGTCGCCTTCTGCGGCGAGACGATCACCGCCGAGGATGTCTTCACCGTCTTTGGCTTCACCTCGGCGGAAACCGTCGAGTCCCTCGCCACCGCCATCTTCGCGAAGGATGCCGCCGCCGCCCTCGCGCTCGTCGCCGACCAAGCCGCCGCCGGCAAGGATCTCGCCCGCCTCATGGGCGACATGATCACCCACCTCCGCGACCTTCTCGTCCGCTCCGTCCAGCCCGGCGCTGCCGTCCCCGTGCCGCGCGAGCGCCTGCTCACGTTGCTCGACCATTTCTCCGAGGCTGAGGGCCGTCTCCGCTGGGCCACCGACAAACGCCTCTACTTCGACGTCGCCGTCATCAAGGCGGTCCACCTCCTCGACGAGGCCAACCTCACCGAAGTCATCGACACGCTCGTCGCGATTGGCGGCGGCAACGCGCTGCCCGAGCGTTCAAAGGCCACGGTTCCCACTCCCGCGCCGCTGCCGAAAGCCGCGCCCGCTCCGGCGCCGGTCGCCCGCCCCGAGTCCTCCGTCTCGCCGGCCGCCGCGGAGCCTCCCAAGCCCGCGCCCGCCGCGAAAGTCGAGTCGCCTACGCCCGCCGAGGCCCCGCCGTGGACCGTCGAGCCCTCCAAAATCGCGGAGCTGCCCGCTTCCGCCATCGCCGAGGAGGAGCCCCTCCCGGTCGTGCCCACCGCCTCGGGCGGCGAGGCCATCTGGCGCGAAGTTGCCGCCACGCTGGGCGCCGAGTCGCCCATCCGCTTCGCCTGGCTCGAGCGCGGCGAGTTCGCCGGGAGCGCTGCCGGCAAGTTCCGCGTTCGTTTCCCGGTGTCCGATCAGGGCGAAAGCGAATCCCTCTTCTGGGACGACGTCCGCAAGCACACCGAGGCTTTGCTCACCGAGAAGCTCGGCGAGAAAGTCGAGCTCGGCTGTGAATTTACCATCGAGATTGCGGAGCCCGCCGAACCCACCGCCGAGGAACTCGCCGCGGCCGCCGCCGAGGTGGAGGAGGTTCCCGCCGCGCCCGCCGCCGATCCGATGGAGGACTTCAAGAACGACCCGCTCATCCGCCGCGCCCTCGAAATTTTCAACGGAAAAATCCAGACCACATGAATATCGCAAAAATGCTCAAGCAGGCCCAGCAGATGCAGGCCAAACTCGCTGAAACCCAGGCCGAACTCGCCGAAAAAACCGTCGAGGCCAGCGTCGGCGGCGGCAAGGTCATCGTCATTGCCAACGGCGCCGGCGAAGTCACCTCCATCAAGATCGACCCGCAGGTCGTTGATCCCCAGGACGTCGAGATGCTCGAGGACCTCGTCCTCAGCGGCGTGAAGCAGGCCATCGAAGATGCCAAAAAAATGGCGAGCGGCGAAATGGGCAAGCTCACCGCCGGCCTGAACATTCCCGGCATGCCTTTTTAGCCGGTCTCCGCACGAAGCGGACGAGCCGTTCGAGCTCGAGAGTCCGCTCCGGGGCGGAGAATTTGGAGCGAGGAACCTTCGTCATGCGTGCGCACCTTTCGTTGCTCGGCCTGCTGGCGATGGCGGCGTTTTCCTGGCCCGTGCTCGCCGAGGATGCGGAGACGGAGAAGGCCGTGGAGTCACCGTCGCCGGATGGGCGATTTGCGTTCCTCGCCACGCATCGGCCCGAGCAGCGGACGTTCGACTTGATCGAGAAGGACTCGGGCAAGGTGTTACTGCGGGTGGCGGAATCGGACGAAGGCAGCGATGAACTCACCGTGAACGTGCTGTGGGCGGCCGATTCCTCCCGATTCGCGGCGACGGAGGCGTTCCATAATCGGCGGATGAACGACATCGCCGTCTATCTTCGGGAGGGCACGACCTTTCGCGCGATCGAGTTACCGGATCTTCCTGAGGCAACGCTGCCGGACGAACTCGGGAGCGACCGGGATCATTTCTGGCACGTGAACGTGATGGATTGGAAGACGCCGCAGCGCTGGCGGAAGGACGGTTCGCTCGTGGTGGAAATGGAGACGACCCTCGATGGCAACGACAACTTCGCCACGGCCACGCGGACGGTCGTGCTGGGGTTCGACCGGACGGGGACGGCGAAGGTTTTGAAGTCCACGCAGAAGGTGACGTCGCACATCGAGCCGGGCGATTGAGCCGGGCTTTGCGGACGGAACAATTCAATACAGCTCGACCGGGGAGCGTTTGCCGTCCTCGGGGCTGCGTTGGGCGGCGAGTTCCTCGCCGAGCGTGGCGACGCGCAGGCGCCAGACTTCGTCGTCGAGCGCGGTGTGCGCGCCGATGCTGAACGGGCTGGGCGGCGCGAGCTTCGTCTTGAAGGCGGCGACGCGGGCGAGGGCGGGATCGAGTTTTTCGGCGGGCAGTCCGTCGATGGCGGCGAGGGCTTCGGCGGCCATTTCGACGCGATGGCAGATCATGAGCAGATCGTTGCCGGCGGCGAGGGCGAGGCGCATCGTGTCGGCGAAGCCGTAGTGATTCAGGATCGCGCCCATGTCGAGGTCGTCGGTCATGACGAGGCCGTCGAAGCCGAGGTCGCCGCGCAGAAGGTCGCGCGTGATGGCGGGACTGAGCGAGGCGGGCAGGCCGCTGGCATCGAGGCCGTCGATGGCGATGTGGCCGATCATCATGCTGTCCACGCCGGTGTCCTTTTGCGCGAAGTAGCGGAAGACGGCGAGCTCCTCGGCCTCCATTTGCTCGCGGGTGCGGGCGAGGCGGGGAAGCTCGTGGTGGGGATCGAGGCCGGCGTGCGTGTAGCCGGGGAAATGCTTGCCGCAGCTCAGGATGCCGGTGGCGCGCAGGGCGTCGTTGAACGTGCCCGCCTTCGCGATCACCTCGGCGACGCTCTGGCCGTAGCAGCGACCGCGCAGGGAGTTGTCCGCCTCGTCGTCATACGAAATGTCGAGCACGGGGCAGAGGTCGAGGTTGAAGCCAAAGAGGTGGAGCAGGCGGCCGGTGATCTCGCCGTGCCAGCGAATGAGTTCGGTGTCGTTTTTCTGGCGGAGCTGCTGGGCGTTCGGCGGTTCCTGGCCGAGGAGCTTGAGACGCGAGACGCGGCCGCCCTCCTGGTCGATGGTGATGATGGGCTCGACGTTGGAGAGGTCGCGGAGATCGTCGATGAGCCGGCGGAGCTGCGGTGCGGTCTGGATGTTGCGGCCGAAGAGGATGTAGCCGCCGGGCTGGAGGGCGCGGAATTTCGCGGCGGTGGCAGCGTCGAGTTCCGCGCCGGGGACGCCGACGAGGAGAAGTTGACCGGGATGAGATGCGGGCATGTTGGGTTTCAGCTAAGGAAGGCAGGAAAACAGGAAAATGCGATGGGAGGGAAGGGTGCGATGCATCAGACGCGGTGTTTTTCTTTCCTGTCTTCCTGCTTTCCTTATTGATCTCCTTCATGACAGCGCGGCGCACAGGACTTTTTGGCGGGAGCTTCGATCCGATTCACATCGGGCATCTCATTCTCGCCCGCGAGGCGCGGGAGCAGCTCGGGCTGGACCGCGTGATTTTCATTCCGGCGGGAATTTCGCCGCACAAGCTCGACCGCGAGCCGGCGCCGGCGGAATTGCGCCTGGCGATGGTGCGCGCGGCGGTGGAGGGCGAGCCGGGCTTCGAGGTGGACGATTGCGAGCTGCGGCGTGACGGGCCGTCGTTCACGGTCGAGACGGTGCGGACGCTGCGGGCGAGGCATCCCGACGACGCGTTCTTTTGGTTCATCGGCGAGGACAACGTCGCGAAGCTCGACACGTGGTTCGAGATCGAGGAACTCAAACGGCTGGTGCAGTTCGTGGTGCTGGATCGGCATGCCGGCGGAGTGGTCGGGGAGTTCCCGCGCGTGAGCCGGCAGATCGATGTGTCATCCACCGAGGTGCGGAATCGCGTTGCGCGGGGGGAATCCATCCGGTATTTGCTCCCGGAACACGCATGCGAAATAATTTCTCGAAACGGGTTGTATCGAAATGAGTAAACCCGTGCCCAGCGAGTCGGAGCGGCTCGCCATCGCCTGCGCGGAAGCCGCCGCGGACAAGAAGGCGGAGGATATCCAGATCATCGACCTGCGCGGCATTTCCGATTTTACGGATTTTTTCATCGTCTGCAGCGGCATGTCCGATCCGCAGCTCAAGGCGATCGCGAGCGGGATTCGCACCCGCGTGCGCGAGGAATTCGGCCACGGGGCGTATTCCGAGGACGGCGCGCCGACCAGCCGGTGGGTGGTCATCGATTTTGCGCAGGTCATCGTCCACGTTTTTCACCAGGAGGCCCGTTCGTTCTACCTGCTCGAAGATCTCTGGGGCGACGCTCCGCGGATTCCTTTCGTGCCGGCCCCGGCGCCGCCGGCGACGCAGCGTTGATGGACATCGTTGACGAGATCGAGATCGAGTGCCCGCAGTGCGGCGAAATTTTTACGATCGAGGTCGAGACGACGCAGCC
>Ga0157378_10002987_pt1 | contig 15027 bp, 10 predicted proteins | sample M65metaG_FD_115309 | JGI IMG/M metagenome (GOLD analysis project Ga0157378, IMG submission 115309) | Miscanthus rhizosphere microbial communities from Kellogg Biological Station, Michigan, USA - M6-5 metaG | ecosystem: Host-associated > Plants > Roots > Rhizosphere > Soil | place: USA: Michigan...
AGTCGATCGACGCCGCGTGCAGGAGCGTATCTCCCGGCTCGAACGCGACCTCAAGGATGTCCGCCGCAACCGCACCGTTCAACGCGAGGGCCGCCTGCGCCACAACTGGCCGCTCGCCTCGCTCGTCGGCTACACGAACGCCGGCAAATCCTCGCTTCTGAACCGCCTCACCGGCGCCGGCGTGCTCGCCGAGGACAAGCTCTTCGCCACGCTGGACCCCACCACGCGCCAGTTCCTGCTGCCTAATCGCCAGAAAATGCTGCTCACCGACACGGTGGGTTTCATCCGCAAACTGCCGCACACCGTCATTGAGGCCTTCAAGGCCACGCTTGAGGAAGTCGCCCTCGCCGACCTGCTCATCCACGTCGTCGATCTCAGCCATCCGCATTTCCACGAGCAGATGGAAGCCGTCGAAAAAACCGTGCGCGAGCTCAATGCCGACGGCAAGCAGACCATGCTCGTCTTCAACAAGATCGACGCCGTCGCCGACCCCGCCATCGTCTGGCAAACGCTGTCCCACCATCCCGGCAGCGTCGGCATCTCCGCTCGCACGGGCGAGGGAATGGATGCCTTCGTCGAGGAACTCACCCTGCGCCTGAGCGCCTGGCGCATGCGCGTGGAATTCCACGTGCCCATCGGCGAATCCGCCGCGCTGGCCGAGCTGCACCGCATCGGCCACGTGCTCTCCGTGCGCTACGAGGACGACATCGCCGTCGTCACCGCGCACCTTCCTCCCGAGGCGAAAAGCCGTTTCGCCGCCTTCGAGCTCGCGCCCGTTTAGCTCGTCGCAGCCGGCGGCCAATGCACGGCCAGCCAAATCGTCGGGTCCGCCGTCCAGCTCACACGATGGCGGCGATGCGCGGGAAGAAAAAGCGAATCGCCGCGCTCGAGCCGGACGCTTTCCTCCGGCTCCGCCAACGTCAACTCCGCCGCGCCCTCGACAACGACCACCCATTCCGCCCACAACTGGTCATACCACTCGCCGGCAGGCGTGGCATTTCCGCGCGAGACAATCCGTTCGACGCGCACGCCGGCCTGCGCCGCCAACATCAGAAATTCCTCGGCCGCGCCGGCCGCGGGGAGGGGAGCAAAGAGGTTCGTCATCAGGCCGCATTCTCCGCTAAACTCGCGTCCATGCACCGGTTTTTCCTGCCCGCCGAGGCTTTGCTCTCCGAATCTCCCACGCTCGCCGGCGACGAGGCCCATCATTGCCTGAATGTCGTGCGACACGGCGTCGGCGACAAGATTGTCGTCTTCGATGGGCGCGGCCATGAAGCCACCGCGGAAATCGTAAACGCCACAAAACGCGAGGCGACGCTGCGCGTGCTGCATCGGGCGAAATCCGCCCCCATCGCGTGCCGTCTCACGCTCGCGCAGGCCGTGCCGAAGGGCAAAAACATGGACCTCATCATCGAGAAAGCCGTGGAGCTCGGCGCCGCCGCCATCGTGCCACTGCTTTCGGATCGCACCGTGGTCCAACTCGACGCGAAGGAAGTCGCCGCCAAGCGCGCGAAATGGCAAACCGTCGCGCTCGAAGCGTGCAAGCAATGCGGCCAGAACTGGCTGCCCGAAATCGGCGCACCCATGAGCCCAAAAGCCTTTTTCGAGCAACACCGCCCGACCGGCCTCCTCCTCATCGCTTCGCTGCAAAGCGATTCACGCCCGATCAAACCCACGCTCGCCGCCTATGCTGCGGAGCACGGCGCACCGCCCTCCGAAGTCACGATTCTCATTGGCCCGGAAGGCGATTTCACCCCAGCGGAGCTTGGTCTGGCCAAAAGCAACGGTTGCGCGCCCGTCACGCTCGGCCCCATCATTCTGCGCACCGAAACGGCCGCGATCTATTGCCTGAGCGTGCTCGGTCACGAGCTGTTCGGAAATTAGGCTTTCCCGTCCTTGGTCCAGCGCGCGAGCGATTGTTCGTGCAAATGGCGGCGGCGGAAAAATCGCGGCAACAAACCGTATTTTGGACTGAAGAGCAGCGCCGCGAGGAAGATCAAGCCGAGCACGAGCACGATGCATGCGCCGGACGGCAGGTTCAGCCAATACGAGACCGCCAGCCCGAGGCACGAGCCAAACATGCCCAGTAATCCACCGCCCCAAAACAGCGCGCTGAACGAGTCCGAGAAAAGATAGATCGTCGCCGCCGGAGCGACCAGCATGCCGAGCGCGAGCACGACGCCCACCGCCTGCAGCGACGAGATCATCGACAGCACGAGCGCGCCCATCAGCAGATAATTCAACGCGTTCACGGGCACGCCCTGGCTCGCCGCTATCGACGGCTCGAAGATCGTCAAAAACAACGGCCGCTCCAGCGCAACGAGCACCGGCAGCACGATGAGGCTGATCGCGTAGATCACCCACAGGTCGGAATCCGCCAGCCCGAGAATGTTGCCGAAGAGGTAGTGGTGGAGCTCCACGCGCACCGGCGCGATGCTCAGCAACACGAGGCCCAGCGAGAACGCACAGGCAAACAACAGCCCGAGCGACGTATCCTCTTTAATCCGCGAGCTCCGCGAGATGAGCTGCGTGCCCAGCGCAACGAGCAGCGCCGCTACGAACGCGCCGAAGAACAAACCCGCCGGCGCGAGCCCGAAGAGCAGGATCGCCACCGCCAGCCCCGGCAGCAGCGAGTGCGCCATCGCGTCGGCCATCAGTGCCAGCCGTCGCAGCACGATGAACGTGCTTAGGCAGCCGTTCGTGAAGCCAATGAGCGCGCAGCCGAAGAACGCCCGCAGCATGAACTCGTGCCGGAAAGGGTCGCAGAACCAGTCGATCATTTCGCGTGGTGGTGATGGCCTTCGCCGGCAAAAGCGAGCGTGCCGAAGGTTTTGTCGATATTGGTTTCCGTGAACGTCGTCGCGGTATCGCCGAATGCGATCAGCTCGCCGTTGAGGAAAATGACCTGGTCAAAAAGTTCCGGCACCGTTTTCAAATCGTGATGCGAGGCGATCACGAGATTTCCCGCCGCCGCGAGCCGACGGAGCGTTGCACCCAGCAAATCCTGCGCGGGCTTGTCCAGACCGGTGAACGGCTCGTCAAGGAGCATCACGTGGGCCTCCTGCGCCAGAGCGCGGGCAAGAAAGGCGCGCTGTTGCTGACCGCCGGAGAGCGCGCTGATCTGGCGATCGGCCAGCTCGAGCAGCTCCATGGTCGCGAGCGCCTTTTCGACGGCTGCTTCATCCGCCGGGCCGAATCGCCGCCACCAGCCGAGCCGCGTGTAGCGGCCCATCTCGGCGAGTCCGCGCACGGTCACGGGAAAATCCCAATCCACCGCCTCGCGCTGCGGCAGGTAGGCGATGTCGTGCCGCGTGCTGCGGGCGCCGTGCCCGCCGAGTTCGATGGAACCGGTCTCAGGCTTGATCAAGCCGACCATAGCCTTGAAAAACGACGTCTTGCCCGCGCCGTTGGGACCGAGCAGCGCGATGGATTTCCCACATTGCATTTCGAGCGTGACGTGATGCACCGCGGGCACGCGATGGTAGGAGACCGTGAGGTCGCGGATGTGGAGTCGGTGGGAGGCCATGCGCTAGTGAAAGGTCAATACGTCGCTCGCCGCGCCGTCACCCCAAAGGGTTTGAGCCGACGGCTCCTCGTCGCCGCGGGTCACGGAGAGCTTCACCGCCGCGGTGCCGCCGGCGGGCCATTTCGCGTCCAGCGCGAGGTCGATGCCTTCCTTCGGGATCGGAAGACTCACGTCCTTCTCGACCGGCGAGGTGGGCGATTCGCCCTGCCAGACGACTTTGCCGAGGTGCGAAACTGAAAACGTGAACGGCGCCGAGGTCGAGACGATCTGCAAATGGACGCGCGTCTCCGCTGTCGCCGCGGCCGCCGGCATCACGACCGGAGCGTTCTTCGCCGCGGTGAAACTCCGCAAAGGCACGAGCAGCGCGAGCAACACCGCAATCATCGCTACGGCCCGAAGCAAGGGTGAACCGCGCATGCTCTATTTCAGGGCCTCCACGATCGTCGTCACATTGTGCCGTTGCATGGCGTCGTAGGAATCCACGCCGACGCCTAGGCCGTCCGCATACAGCGTGCCGCCGATCTTCGCGCCGGTCTCCCGGGTGATCTCGGTGCTCACCTTCGGGTTGAGCGTGTCCTCGAGGAAGATGGCCTTCACGCCTTCCTTTTTGATCGTGTCGATCAAGTCGTTGACCTGCTTGGTCGAGGCCTCCTGCTCCGTGCTGATGCCCTCGATGGCATAAATTTTGAAGCCATAGTCGCGCGCAAAATATTGGAACGCGTCGTGCGAAGTCACCAACTCGCGTTTGTCGCGCGGCAACAGCGCGACCTCCTGCTTGATCCATTGATTCAACGCCGCGAGCTTCGCGAGATAAGCCGCGGCATTTTTCGTGAAGACATCCCTATCCGCCGGGGCCGCCGTGATGAGTGCATCGCGCACGATCTTCGTCGCGCGCTCGACGTTCGGCACGCTGTTCCACCAATGCGGATCCTCGACCAATGTGTTCGGGCTTTCCTCTTCGGTCATTTTCAAGGACGGCATCAAATCGCCGACTTTGACGAGCGCCGCGTCACCGCCCGCGCTGGCCTGCAGCTTGTCGAGGTAATGCTCGATGTGCTTGCCGGAGGCGAGGATGAGCCTTGCGCCGGCAAGCTGCTTGAGGTCGCCGGGCGTGGGCTGGTATTCGTGCGGATCGACGCCTTGTTCGACGAGGCTGATCACGTTCACCGCGCCGCCGCCCACCTGCTCCGCGATCTCCGTGAGGATCGTGGAAAACGAGATCACCTTCACTTTTCCATCCGCCCCGGCCGTTCCAAGCGTCAGACCAACGGCCGCCAGGCCCAGAAGGAATTTCTTCATGCGCCGGACGATAGCGCGGAGAAACACTAACGCAAGTGTCTTTTGTCAGATAGCCACCTTCGTGTAAGTGTTGATTGCGCGGAAAAATGGATGGCCGTAGAATTTTGGCGTGAAGCAACCGCCCTTGGAGGAACGCGTCGAGTGGGCGCTGAATTTTTGCCGGGAGAAAGGCATGCGCCGCACCCACGCCCTGCGGCAAATCCTGCGCGTGCTCTTCCGGCTCGACCGGCCGATTGGCTGGGCGAACCTGGCGAAGGAACCGGCGCTGGCCGATTCCTGCGACCCGTCCTCGATTTTTCGCATCCTCGTGAAGCTCGAGGAGATCGGCCTTGTGCGGCGGATGGGATCGCCCGAGCGCTCCTACTATTTCATGCTCAACCTGCCGGGCGAGCATCACGAGCACATCATCTGCCGCGAGTGCGGCAAGATCGAGAACCTCGAGGTGGAATGCCCGGTCGAGAAGCTGGAGAAAAAGGTGACGTCGAAAACGGGCTACCGCGACGTCTATCACGAGCTGGATTTTTTCGGCGTCTGCCCGACCTGCCAGGCCGCTTAATCCCAGGCCGGCAGGGTGACCGTAAAGGTCGCGCCGCGACCCAACTCGCTTTCACAGCGGGCGTCACCGCCCATGCCTTCGGCCATTAACTTCACGATCGAGAGACCGAGCCCGACGGAGTGCTCGTGCGCCGCCGCGTTCGCGCTGAGCCGCGTGAAGGGGCGGAACAGCATTCGCTGATCCTCCGGCGACAGGCCGGGACCTTCGTCGCGCACCGAGAGGGCGATTCGTTGTCCGGCAACCGCGCGGATTTCGATCCAGACGCTGGAATGCGGGAGGGAGTATTTCACCGCGTTCGAGACGAGGTTCGTCAAAATCTGGCGGCAGGCGGTGAGGTCGCCGCGGATCGTCAGGTCTTCGCCCTCGAGATGAAACGCGATGTTCTTCACCTTCGCAGCGAGCTGGTGCGCATTCACCGCGAAGTCCTGCAGCGGGCCGGTTTCGACGCGTTCGCCGCGCAGCGTCAGCTCCCGTCGCTCGATGGCGTCGATGTTCAAGAGATTCTGCGCCAGCGCGATCATGTGCTCGGCCTCCACGCCAATGTCGCGCAGGAGGTCGCCGAGTTCCTCGGACGGTGGCCCGGCGTCGTCCGCAAAGAGCCGCGAGACGGAGACGACATTGCCGAATGCGCCGCGAATGTCGTGCGACACGATGCCGAGGAAGCGGTTCTTGTCCTCGTTCAGTCGTCGCAAGTGCCGGCTGATGCGCTCGAGCTGGCGGTTATAGGTGAGCAGCATGTCGCGGGCGCCCTTGAGATCGAGGTGCGTGCGGACGCGAGCCACCAATTCCTCGGCCTTGAACGGTTTCGTGACATAGTCCACCGCGCCGAGCTGAAATCCTTGCAGGATGTCGTCCGTATCGGTGCGGGCGGTGATGAAAATCACGGGGATGTCGGCGGAATCGGCCTCGGCCTTCAAGAGGCGACAGACCTCGAGGCCGTCCATCACGGGCATCATGATATCGAGGAGAATGAGATCCGGTTTGCGATTGCGCACCAGCGCAAGAGCCCGCGCGCCGCTGGGGGCCGCCAGAATCTCAAAGCCCGCCTTCGTGAGATGCCCGGCCAGCACCTGCAGATTCTCGGGCATGTCGTCCACGATGAGGACAAGCCGTTTGCGAGCGGGAATCGATCGTGAAGTATTTTCGGAGGCGGGGTCGGCGTTCATGATCAAGCGAGGCTTCCCTGTTCCGAGGGAAGAAATGACATTCCAAATTCCTGCAAAGTGGTTTCCATGCCGGCGAGGTCAAACCGCTCGGCGGTGGCGGCAAGACGATGCCCGTAATCGCGCAGCGCGACGTGAAAATATTCGTCGCCCAGGGCCTCGAGCCGCCGCCCGAAGGCCTCCACCTCGCTCACGAGCGGCGCCTGCACGAGCGCGGCCCACGTTTCGCGGCAGCTCTCGAGCTGCGGCTGGAGCTCGACGAGGCGCGGGGGCGGAAGCGCCAGCTCGGCAATGGCCGGCGATGGCATGGGTTCGCGCCGGAGGCCTGGCCGCGTGCGGCAAAAATTGCGCATCTGGCCAGCGAGGTCGGCGCGGCTGATGGGCTTGCGCAGGTAGCCATCGCAGATTGGCTTGAGCGCGGTCTCCTCGCTCTGCATGGCGGAGGCCGTCACGATGATGATGGGAATGTGCTTGAGCGCCTCGTCGGATTTGAGCGCCTGCGTGGCCTGCATGCCGTCCATGATCGGCATGCGCACATCCATGAGGATCACGTCGGGCCGCTCGGCGCGGGCGAGTTCGATGGCCTCGCGGCCGTTCGTCGCCTCAATCAGTTGGTGGTCGGTTCCGAAGAAAAACGCGCGGATCAGGTCGCGATTCATCGCGATGTCGTCGGCAACGAGCACGCGGCACGGCTCGAGATCGGCGAGATCGAAGGCCTGCTCGGCGCTGCCACCGCTCTCAGTCGCAAGCGGCGCGGTGAGTTGCACGTCGGGAAAAGTGAAACGGAAGGTGGTGCCCTGCCCGACCTGACTGCGGACGGAAATCCGCCCGCGCATCATCTCGACGAGTCGCTTGGTGATCGTGAGGCCGAGGCCGGAGCCGCCGTATTTTTTCGTGCTCTGTCCGCTCTGCTGGGTGAACTCTTCGAAGATGCGCTGCTGCTCGTCGTTCGAGATGCCAATGCCCGTGTCCTCGACTTCGAGGATCAACTCGACGGCGTTTTTCGAGGGATCGACGGCGCCGGTGGAGGCGCGAATTTTCACGTGGCCGCTCTCGGTGAACTTCAAAGCATTGCCGACGACGTTGAAGAGAATCTGCCGCAGGCGGATCTCGTCGAGCAGGAGGCTGGCCGGTACGTCGAGCGCGACATCGAGCGTGAGTTCGATGTCCTTCTGCTCGGCCTTTTGTGAAAAGATATGCCGCACGTTGCGCAGCACGGTGCGGATGTCGAGCGCGTCGTATTCGAGCCGCAGCTTGCCGGCCTCGATCTTCGAGAGGTCGAGAATGTCGTTGATGAGTGCGAGGAGCGTGCGGCCGCTGGAAGAAATCGCTTCCACGTAGCTCTGCTCCCGCTCGCCGTGAGCCAGGCCGCGCAGCAACTCGGCAAAACCGAGGATGGCGTTCATCGGCGTGCGAATCTCGTGGCTCATGTTCGCGAGGAATTCCGACTTCGCTCGGTTGGCTGATTCCGCATTTTCGATGGCGTGCTGAAGGGCGGATTCTGCGCGCTTCTTTTGCGTGATGTCGCGCACGATGCCCTCGTAATAGAGCGGGCGGCCCTGGTCGTCGGCAATCAACCGCGCCGTCTCGTTGATCCACACGGCCGAACCGTCCGCGCAATGGACCTGGGATTCGAAGTCCTTCACGATACCCTCACGATCGATGATTTCGCGGAACTGCCGCCGGCGCTCGGGATCGAGATACAGTCCGCTGGCGTTCACCATGTGCGCGGTGAAATCCTCCACCGACTGGTATTTGTAGATGCGCGCGAGGGCGGAGTTCGCCTCGAGATAGCGTCCGTCGAGATCGGTGCGAAAGATCCCGTCCACCGAGCCCTCGAAAATTCCGCGATAGTTCCGCCCGGCGTCGATCAAGCCCCGCGCGACGGCGTTGAACGCCTGGCCGACCCGGCCGAGTTCGTCGCGCGTATCGAGCGTAACGAGGATGTTTTCGTCTCCCGCCTTCATGCGCTCCGTCGCCTCCTGCAGCGCCTGCACGGTGTCCATGATCGAGCGATAGAATGCGATCCAGAGATAGGTCACCAAAACGATGGCCGCGAGGGCGACGGCGAAAAGCGCCGCGAGCTGCCCGCGCAACATCGCGATGCGGTGGGCCAGCACCACGTCGAGCTGCGCGGCCGCACGCTCCCACAGCCACGTGTTGCTTCGCCAGCACGTTGCAGAAGCATGCTGGTATTGCTCTTCGCTGAAGCGCGCGCGTCCGCCGGGTTGCGCCGTCTCGTCGATGATGCGCAGGAGCGCACGGGTGGCGGAGACGTATTGCGCCAGCGGCTGCTCGAGCGCCGCCTGCGCGGTGCCGCTGCCGTTGTTGGCAAACGCGACGCCGAGGCCGCGCTCGACTTTTTCGAGGTTGAACCGCAGCAGCCCGGCCTGCGACAGGAGTTCGTTGAAATCCGCTTCGGCAAGGCCGCCTTTCTCGCTCCGCGCGCCCACGATCTGCCGCGTGCGCGCCACGATGCTCGCGCTCTCCGGCAGCTTGAGCAGGATCGCATCCATCAAATAATACGAATCGAGATCCGGATCGAGAATGAGCGTGCTCTGGTCGCCAACGAAGGCGCTGAGATCCTCGACGTTGGTCGTGAGCACTTGAAATTGCTGCTCGCTGATCTCGGGCGTCAGCTTCGCGAGCTGGGTTTTCACGTCCTCCCAGCAATCGCGAAGAATGCGAAATCGCTTCGTCGTGCCGAGCCGATCGCCGAGCCGGGCATCGACTTCGCCGAGCTTGTGCATCGAGGCGTCCAACTCCGTCTGCCGCGTCGGATAAAACTCGATGGCAAACGGTTGCTTCTCGAGATAGGCGGTCGCGAGCGAGCAAGCCTCGGGCAGCGCGTCATGGAGCGCGTTCAGTGGCGTGAGATATTCAACGCCGTCGATCTCGAGCTGCGCCACGCGAATTTGCTCCTGAATGCGCGCGTTCAAAAAGATCAGCACCAGCGCGAGCGGGAGGGCGAAAAGCAGACTGATGAGCGTGAACTTGCGCGGGAAACTCAACCGATTGAGCAGACGAATCGCCGGCGAAAACCACGAAGACGTGCTCCGGTGTGCGCGCATGTGTTCACTTTTGGCCATTTCAGCAGCAGTGGCAAGTCCGCCAGCGGATTTCTCCAGAAACGGACAAAAAACCCCTCATTTTTCCTTCGCCGCGATTTTGATCTGCATTACCTTGCCCAGCTGATCCCTCCCCGGACATGTCGGTCCCTCCCGTCATCGGTTTTTACATAAACCCACGCGAAAACTGGAACGTCGGTTACACGATGGCCCTTGGCGCGAGCCTGGCCGCGAGTCGCGCCGGGAAGCGCCTCGTTGTCGTCGAGCAGATGGAAGCCATCGCGGATCTGCCCCTCGAGGGATTCATCCTTTTCGACATGGAGACCGGCGGCGCGGAGATCGCCCGCATCGTGCGGCAACGCGGAATTCCGCTCGTCGCCGTCGGCCGCCCAGTCATGGAACTGCCCGACGTGCCCGCGATCTGCGTGGATAATCGCGGGGGCAGCCGACGAGTCGCGGAGGCCCTTCTCGCGATGGGTCATCGCCGGATCGCCTTCCTCGGCGGGATCGAAGATCATTGGGAAAACCTGCTTCGCCTCGCCGGCACGCGGGATGCACTGGAAGCCGCCGGCGCGCCCCTGCCACGGCGATGGATTTTTCATACCGGCGACTGGCTCACGCCCAGCGCGTTCTGCTGGGGCGAGAAGATTGCTCGCGAGTGCCAGGGTCTCACCGCGCTCGTTTGCGCAAACGACCGCATGGCCCAGGGCGCCATCATGGGCATTCGCCGCGCCGGCCTGCGCGTGCCGGAGGATATTTCCGTCACCGGATTCGACAACTTTGCCTTCGTCCACAACTTCGATCCCGAGTTCAGCGATCCCCCGCTGACGACGCTGGCCTATCCGAGTTTTGAGATCGGCTGTCGCGCCATCGAGCACCTCACCGCAGCGAATGCCGGCTCGCGGCTCACCATTCCGCCGGCGCTGATTTTTCGGCAATCGGTGGTGCTCCGCGATGGGGGCGAACGCCCACCCGCCTCGGCCGATTACGCAATCTGCCCGGAACTCGCCGCCCTCCTCGGCCCGCGCAATCCCTCGCAGATGTCCGTCGCGGCGCTCGCCACCGAGATGCTCGACCTCGCCCTGGGCGCACCCGACCCCATCGCCCAACTCGGTCTCGTCTTCCGCGAGGCCATCTATCGCGGCCTGGAGGAAATTTTTGCCTCGCACCTCCTTCGACGGTTTCGAGCCTTTCTCAACGGCATCACCTCGCATCCCGAAGACGAAGTTTCCCGGCGCCGCATCGCCACCGAAGGCGTGGCGGAGGTCATCGCGGAGGCATCCGTCTGGCATTACCGCGACTTCCACAGCACGTTGCAGAGCCGCATCAACAACGCGCTCGCCACCTGGCACCGTGACCTGCCATCCGTGGCGGCCTTCGACGACGTCGTTGCGGTCATCGACGGCATCCGCCGCGCCCTGGACATTCCGGCCGTGCAAATCGACGGTCGCCGGCTCGAGCATGGCGGCGTGCGCCTCGCGCTCACGGGCGAGGCCATGCGCCGCCGGCCCGATTCCACTCTCACGCAATCCGGCCGGGATTCGCTCATCCTGCATCCCGATTTTTCCGGCGACGCCATTTTCCGGCGCAGTCTGCATCTCGGGGAGTCCGCCCAAGTCGTGCTCGAGCTCGATTTCGGCGACGCACGCGTGGAGGACTGCGAGCGCCTCTCCCAGGCGCTGGAGAACTTGCTGCTGAGCGCCAGCCTCAATCATCGCGTTCGCACCCACGCGCGTGAACTGGAGCTCCGCAACGACGACCTCCTCCAGGCGAAGGCCGCCGCCGACGAGGCCCGCGTGGTCGCCGAACAGGCGGCCAGAGTGAAAAGCGAATTCCTGGCGAACATGAGCCACGAAATTCGCACGCCAATGAACGGCATCCTCGGCATGGCCGAGCTCACCCTCGACACTGCGCTTTCCCCCCAGCAGCTCGAATACGTCAATCTCATCAAGGCCTCCACCTTCGCGCTCCTGACGATCATCAACGACATCCTCGACTTCTCGAAGATCGAGTCCGGCCGCTTTCACCTCGAGGAAATTCCCTTCTCGCTTCGCGACACCTTCGACGAAGCCATTCGCGCGCTCGCCATCCAGGCCGGCGAAAAGCAGCTCGAGCTGATTTACCACATCCGCTCCGAGGTCCCCGACTCGCTCGTCGGCGATCCTGGCCGCCTGCGGCAAATCCTCAACAACCTCGTCGCGAACGCCGTCAAGTTCACCACCGAAGGGCAGGTCGTCGTGCGCATCAGCCTTACACCGACCGAGGCGTCCCCCGGCCACTGCGAACTCCACCTCGAAGTCAGCGATACCGGCATCGGCATCCCGCCCGATAAAATCGACCTCATCTTCGAATCCTTCCGACAGGCCGATAACTCCACCGCCCGCATCTACGGCGGCACGGGCCTCGGCCTTGCGATCAGCGCGCGCCTTGCCAAGCAAATGAAGGGGCGCATCTGGGTCGAAAGCCAGCCCGGTGTCGGCAGCACGTTTCACGTCGTGGCGCCATTTCCTCTCGCCGCGCATGATGTGACCCGCCAGCACGCCATCGATCCGCGCGCGCTCGCCGGCCTCACCGCCCTCGTCATCGACGACAACGCTCTCAACCTCGAAATTTTTCGCGAGACCCTCGAGGGCTGGGGCGTCGCCGTCACGACCATTGACGATTCCGGTGCCGGTCTCGAAGCGCTTCGTTCCGCCGCTTCCACGGGCCTCGCGTTCGACCTCCTCCTACTTGATGTCGTGATGCCACTCATGGATGGATTCCAAGTCGCTCGCATCATCAAGGCGGAGAATCTTTGCGCCAGCACCCGCCTGCTCATGCTCTCGTCGGCGTTCCGTGGCGACGACATCGATCCCGCCGAGCTGGGTTGCGAATTCTTCCTCACGAAACCCGTCACCCGCTCCGAGCTGCTGCGCGCGATCCATGCCGCCCTCCATCTGCCCTCGCGCCCGGCGGCCGCTTCGCCCGCCCCGGAACGCTCGGACCGCCCCATGAACATCCTGCTCGCGGAGGACAACCGCGTGAGCGCCATGGTCGCCCAGCGCATGCTCACCCTGCGCGGCCACCATGTCGTCCACGCCAACAACGGCCGCGAAGCGGTGGACCTGTGGCAAAACGGGTCGTTCGATCTCATCCTCATGGACATGCACATGCCGGAACTCGACGGCGACGCGGCCGCCCGTGAAATTCGCATGCTCGAGAAATTCCGCGCCACCCGCACTCCGATCATTGCGCAGACCGCCAACGCCATGAGCGAGGCGGAGGCGGTATGCCGCGACGCCGGCATGGACGGCTACATCACCAAGCCCATCGTGCGCGCGAAGTTCATCAGCGTGGTCGAGTCCTACGCCCCGCTCGAAACGCCCGTCAATTAGGCCGCATGGTCGTCCCTTGCCTGCCACGGCTTTCGACGTATCGTCCCCGCTGCGGCCTCGGTCACATCGCGAGGCAACGCCCATCATGCGCACCACCGCCAACGCTCTTTCCTTCGCGCTCCTAGCGATCCTGCTCACCGCCTGCAACCCCAATACAGGCCGCAAAGTCACCGCTCCGCCGCCCGTGCCCGTCGAACTCGGCACGGTCGAACGCCGCTCGCTGCCCGTCGAGCTGCGCGCCATCGGCTCCGTCGAACCCCTCGCCACCGTCCAGCTCAAGGCCAAGGTCCAGGGCGAGATCATCCAGGTGCTCTTCACCGATGGCGCCTACGTCACGGCCAATCAGCCGCTCTTCACGATTGATCCCCGGCCGTTCGAGGTCACTCTCCGCCGCGCCCAGGCCGATCTTGCCCAGGCGCAAACCGAGGCCAAAAACGCGCAGGATCAGGTCGATCGCTACACGAAGCTCATGTCGCAGGGCGTCTCCTCGAAGGAGCAATACGCGCAGTATGTCACCACCGCCTCGTCGCAAAAATCCGTCCTCGCTGCCCGCCAGGCCGACGTGGACCAGGCCCAGCTCTCGCTCGACTGGACCACCGTCCGTGCGCCCATCAGCGGCCGGGCCGGCGCCGCCTTGTTCCGTGCCGGAAACATCGTGCAGGCCAATTCCGACGTTCTCACGGTCATCAATCAAACGCGGCCCATTGCCGTTCGCTTCTCGCTGCCCGAAACGCAGCTCGCCGAAGTGCGGGACTGGATGGGCAAGTCCGCCGTGGGCGTCACCGCGCTGGAACCCGACAGCGGCAAATCCCTCGGCGCCGGCCGGCTCGATTTCGTCGATAACGTTGTGGACACCCAGTCCGGCATGATCGCGCTCAAGGCGACTTTCCCGAACCCGGACGAAACTCTCTGGCCCGGTCAGTTCGTCGATCTTGTCGTCAAACTCACCGACGAACCCGACGCGCTCGTCGTCCCCTCCACGGCCATCATGGACGGCCAGAATGGCGCCCAGGTTTTTGTCGTGAAAGACGGCGTCGCCACGCTGCAAAAGGTCGCCGTCGAGCGGACCCTCCGCGATCAAACGATCATCAGCTCCGGCCTGGAGCCCGGCCAGCAGGTCGTCACAACCGGACAGCTGCGTGTCGCCAATGGCGCCCACGTCACGACCACCGGAAAAGCCGCCCCGCGCAAGCAGCCATGAGCCTGACCGACCCGTTCGTCCGGCGGCCGATCATGACGACGCTCGTCATGCTCGCCATCCTCGGCTTCGGCCTGCTCGCCTACACGAAACTCCCCGTCAGCGATCTTCCGAACGTCGATTTCCCGACGATCACCGTCTCCGCCAGTCTGCCCGGCGCAAACCCCGAGACGATGGCCTCCTCCGTCGCCACGCCCCTCGAAAAGCAATTTTCCTCCATCGCCGGCATCGACTCGATGGCCTCCTCCAGCTCGCTCGGCTCCACCAGCATCACGTTGCAATTCGCGCTCTCGCGCAACATCGACGCCGCCGCGCAGGACGTGCAGACCGCCATCTCCAGCGCCCTGCACGACCTGCCCACGGACCTGCCCACGCCGCCCTCCTTCCGCAAGGTCAACCCCTCCGAACAACCGATCCTCCTCATCGCCGCGACCTCCGACTCCCTGCCGCTCAGCAAGGTCGATGAATACGCCGAGACGCTCGTCGGCCAGCGCCTCTCCACGATCACCGGCGTCGCGCAGGTCGATATCTACGGTTCGCAAAAATACGCCGTTCGCGTGAAGGTCGATCCCCGCGAACTCGCCACCCGCGGTATCGGCATCGACGAAATCGAGTCCGCCGTCCGCGGCGCAAATACGAACCAATCCACCGGCACGCTCGACGCCGGCTCCAAGACGCGCACCATCCAGGCCACCGGCCAGCTCGCGAGCGCGAAGGATTTCCGCAAGATCATCGTCTCCTACCGCAACGGAGCGCCCATCCGCCTCGAACAGCTCGCCACCGTCGTCGATGGCGTCGAGGACGACCAGAATCTCGGGTGGTTCAACAACGAACGCGGCGTCA
>Ga0157378_10002989_pt1 | contig 15026 bp, 10 predicted proteins | sample M65metaG_FD_115309 | JGI IMG/M metagenome (GOLD analysis project Ga0157378, IMG submission 115309) | Miscanthus rhizosphere microbial communities from Kellogg Biological Station, Michigan, USA - M6-5 metaG | ecosystem: Host-associated > Plants > Roots > Rhizosphere > Soil | place: USA: Michigan...
GTATTGGCAAGACTGGTCCAGGTATTGGTACTGAGGTTATATTTATAAAAATTATTAAAGTTGCCTCCACGCATCGCATAAATAGAAGTGCCGTCAAAACTTAAAGCACCCCCGGCATCGATAGCTGCCGGTAATGCGGCCAGGGCAGACCAGCTATTGGTAGCAACGGTATATTTCCAGAAAGTAGCAGATACGTTTCCTCTTAAGGCATATACGTCAGTGCCATCTGTGGTAAGTGCACCACCCCAGGCTACTGTTGATGACGCCGGTGTTGATGCAAGCACTGACCAGGTATTGGTAGCAATAGTATATTTCCAGAAAGTAGAATCTGAACCACCTTTAAATGCATATACAGCTCCGTTTAAATGGATCAAAGCAGCACCGGAAGATACAGCAGATGGAGCAGATGCCAACACTGACCAGGCATTGGTGGCGGGGTCATATTTCCAAAAATCGGTTGTTCCCCCACGTAATGCATACACGTATGTTCCATTTGTTGCCAATGCGCCACCCCTTGATACAGTACCCGGTGTTGATGCCATAATTGACCATGAATCTGAAGCAATAGTATATCTCCAGAAATCAGTTTTGGAAGCGCCTCTAAAAGCAAATAAATATTGAGTACTGGGTGTTAATGCAGCAGTTTGTGTGGTGGTACCATCAGCGGTTGCAACAGGGTCCACCCGGTCAAGTGACTGGCCGGGGTCAGAAAGATATAACTGTTTGGTTACTGTTTGTCCAAACGTAGTTATGCTGGCTTGCAAAATAAAACAAACAAATAAAAGCAGCATTTTAAAAGCCACCTTATTGATCGGTTTTTTCTCAGCCTGTTTTGCTTTGATACTCATCGGCAAGGAATCGAAAATTGAAACCTGTTCAGGCGCTAAACTGCTGTACAAATAGGTACTTTGAATTTTATGCATTGGATTGGATATTGATATTTTAAGACAACTAATGCCTTAAATAAAACGTATAACGGCTGATTTTACTATATTATTGTGATTAAAACCAATATGGTGGCGGCTTGCCGTCAATGACCTGGTATGGAACTGCAACACTGCAAATACAGCAGTGCCATCGATTATTATTCTAATCAGCAAGGGTTATTGCCAGTTCAGCATTTGTTTTTTTTATTCCCAGTGCAACCGGGCGGAATTAATAGACACCAGCTATCCTTTGGAACACTGGTGCAAACTGAGAACATTTAGACCAGACTGTGTAAATCGAGAGTGCTCAGGATCTTCATGCGGATTTATCCATCCTTTTGGCCTTACTATGCTGGAATTTGCACTGTCGTACGACAGTATTGAAGGCTGTATGGAATTTTCGGAGTTGCTGCTGGCACGCAAGCGGTTGCTGCAGCTGATCGAGGCCTGTCATTTGATCGTGGTGCGGATGCAGGGAGATGCACCTGCATCCGTTCAGGCGGATAAAGAAGAAGGAGAAGAATGATTTTTTTCTCTTGTCATTATATACTGATTTGCTGTGAAGGTTAGGCGGTTTTTAAAGTCAGTTACATAATAAGGTTTAAAGCTCTTTTTTTTGTCATTACCATAGCTTTTGGCTATGCTGAAGATGAAAACAAAAATGTTGATACAGTTTTTAAAGTAAGTGACATTACAAAATGCAATATCTCCTCTTCGTCCTTTTGTCATTGCCACAAAAGGACCAAAAAGGCCAGGAAGGAACGATATACAGCCCGTTCCTTCCGCATAGCTCTGTGGTACTATAATGCTGCGGTGAATTGTGCAATTAATCTTTATTGTACGCCTTGTGTACGGTCAGCATTTTTTAATCACAATAGTGAACGCTTTTAATTTCAGGTTGCTTTTTAAAGTCAATTACATTACAAGTGCGGAGTTTTTTTATTTTTCTTTTGCCATTGCCACAAAAGGACCAAAAAGACCATGAAGGAACGATATACAGCCCGTTCCTTTCGTATAGCCCTGCGGTACTATAATGCTACGGTGAATTGTGCAATTAATCTTTATTGTATGCCTTATGTGCGGTCAGCATTTAGTTTTAAAAGTAGTGGTCGCTATTATTTCCTGATTAGCTTTTAGAATAACATGTGCCTTACCTGTTCTTAGAAATTCATTCTCTTTAAAAATAACATTTACTGACTATGCACCTAAGAGTAGCGATGCAATGCTGAAGCTACAGCAGCATAAAAGCCAAATAGCAGTACCATCCGCCATCGGGCTGCATTCGATGGCGGGGCCTTTTTTGGGTACCTTTTTGGGCAGGCAAAAAGGTACAAGCAACCAGCAAGTTGTTTGAAAACAGTAGTGCACCTGTGTTATAAAAAACTCATCATAGTATTACTAAACAACCTTAATAAAGTAATTCTTATTAAAAAAATGATGAAATCATAATGATGAACACCAGCACATTTAACGAACCTGAGTGGATCAAACTCATCTTCCTGCTGGCAGACACCCGGCAATGGCTGACCGACCTGTACCAGGATGCATTTGCAACCATCCCGGTAGAGAAAAAAGAAAAGCTGCGCCGCAAAACCTGGCATTTAACCGTTACCGCCCTGGCGCATATCATCGAAAGGCATTATTATAAAATACCCCGCCATCCCGGCACGGGAAAATTTATCATAGCCCTGCCCGTTATACTGCACCATATCAGGGAAGCAGGCAGTATTACTCCAGCTGCCATGCCCGGCTGCCTTAACTTACAGCGGGTGCTGCAGGCAACCGAACCCGTTGGGTTTGATAAGAACAGCGATGCAGCTTACAGCATCACCATCATCAGTGACCCGGCGGGCAGCATTATCACCGCTTTCCCCGGCCTGCTGGTACCAAACCATTCTGCCGGTTAACCAGCACTATGTATTTATACCTAAGTATTTTACTGTATATCCTTCATTTAAAAACCGGTATAAAAGCAGATGCCATGCATCCGGGGCCTTCATAATTTTAAACTCAGTAACAAAAGCCCTTTTCTTTGGATGGTCAAAGGCATGATTTAACGGAGTGCGGTAGAAGTGCGGTAGAAGTGTATTAGCAGTGCAGTAAAACACCGCAGTGATGTTGCAGTCAAAACGAAGGAGTGCAACACGGGACTGCAGCCGGTAATAAGTGAAAAAGAATAAGGCAGTGAATACAGTTAGCAAAATCATCACATGAAAATAAAACAAACCGCCGCCACTAAAATTCGCAGTACAAATTTGGGCATTGCTGCCAGGGCAGCAAAAATACTAAGGCAACATTTCGACAACCGGCTCCCTTTTCCAAAAAACGGGTTCATGCAGTGTTATTTTGTTGGCGCAATAATCAACTGGCTGGGCAACAATGATGCCGCCAGCCTGCCGCCTGAAGACAACCTGGGTTATATCAATGGCTTTGCTTTTAATGCGGCTGCCAGCGTGGCTGCCCTGTGGAAAGTACCATTGCAAATAACAAAGGAAAATGACGGCCTGCTCAGGATGTATATCCCGGCCTTTATCCCCGCAGAAAAATTGCTGGTACCACCCGGTACCGTTGAAATCCGCTGTACCATTGTTGCGGCCTCCTGGAACTGGCTGCAGCCCAACCTGCAGAACAATGCCGGTCATCGCCTCCTTATTCCATTTACCGGTAACCTGTTCCCGGCACAGGACATTCCACTGGCTGTTCCCGCCAGCCGCGGTTGCCTTCTGGTAACCATTGTATCGCTGGAGTTTATAATGAAAGACGGGGAAAGGGATAACCGTGTACGTTACCTTCCCTGTAATGTGGTAGATGCCAGGTATTGCTGAGTACAAAATTTAATGCAGCCGTAACAAGGGACTAAATCAATAACAATTCCTCCGGAGTTTGATCACCTGTCAAAAATAAATACCATTGAGCAGGCAGCAACCCGGTTGAAGTTATTTGATCATGTGTATATCTGTCAAATCTTATACCGTCATAAGATTGTCAGGCCTTGTAAAACCAGGTTTAAAATGGTTCGGGAATGGTACAGTTGGGGTATAAATTATTATTCTACTATTATTTTTTGATTATCAATCACTACACCATTTACAGCAACTTCAGTTACATAGATACCTTTCGCAAGGTTGTTCAGTTTATTTAACTCGACGGTGTTATTTCCTTTTTCGATGATGCTGTTGATAGTTGCAGCAGTTTGACCGGTAATACTTTTTACTTTGATAACTGCATTCCCATTTTGCGAAGCTGAAAAACGAATGGCAGTATTTGTTTTAACGATACCAGACTTTTCAGTATTTAAATTTACCACCATCACGTTGCTGTAAGTGATAGTGCCGTTTACAGCAATTTGTTTTACACGATAGTAAGCGATTGCTCTTCCTGCTAATTCAGCAGCGTTATCGTTTATCCTGTAGTTATTAATGCTGTTGCTGTTTGCAAAAGCTACCTGCATGGTTGCGATAGCAGTAAAATTGTTACTGTAAAAGGAACGCTCAATTTCATAACGGTTATTGTTCATTTCATTTTTAGCAGACCAGTTTAATACTACCGTGTTTTCGTTTGTTCCAGCATTAAGTGAAGCGGCCGGTATTACCGCAGTACCAGTGATTTCAAGAGTAGCAGTAATTTCTTTTGCATTAACAGTAGCCAGGGTAAAGATGCTGATGAAGAGCGTTGAGATAGTTTTCATTTTGATTGGGTTTTAATTGTTTGATATTGATAAATCCCAACGCGTGCCAGTTTATAACTATGTTATTATCAGCCATTTGTAAAAGGAAAGTGTTTGATTTCTTTACATTATATGGAGGCGATTTTTCTAAATATGGAAAATGAAAGAATTGTAGACCGAAAAGAAAGGCCAGAAATACTTAGAAAAAGAGGGGAACGGAAAACGCCAGACTCAACAGGAAGGCAGTAAAAATTTCACGCTGTATCATGTGTATCAAAACAGGATAGTGTTTGTATCGAAAGCGTACACCCTCTTCGATTTTAATTTTATAAGTCATTGATGCACATAGTGTTTGTATTTTGGCACGTCTTTCACATGTAGTTTATCGAAATAAGAACAACATTTTTTTAAATTTTAAATTACAAAATCATGAGACGTTTATCATCCACTTTATTTACCAGGTTAAGTAAAGAAGAATTAGCAGGCATCACACACATTGTGAAAGAAGTAGTAGCAGTTGGTCACAAAACAACCAGCGATAAAATTTTCAGTGCTGCAGACCTGTGGAATATCCAGCGGCAGAAAAGATCATTTGTTCAAAGAAGATTTTCGTTTTAGCCAGGTTTTCTCCTGCTCTAAAAACCGGGTGATTCATAGCCATGACACAAATAATTTCAACCGGGAAATGGAGTAAAACCAACTGTATCAAAACCGAACACATTTTGTATCAATAGCGTACAGTGGAAAAGCGAAAACCCCTTTAACAAATTGAAAATTAAAACTTTATATTTTGGCATAGCATTGTATAAAGAATAGGGACACAAGTAATTTAATTCATAAGCAGGGCCAAAAGGCCAACAGGAAAATAGAGATAAAATCATGGACAGGGTAATAGAAAAGAAATTCTGGAATAAAAAGAAGATACTGATGATCGCTGGCATTGCTGCATTGGTAATACTGATTTTTGCAAGCTTTTATTTAACATCGGGTAATTCTAAGTTGAATGTAGAAACAGACAGGATCACTATCAGTGAAGTAAAAGAAGGTCCATTCAAAGAATTCATTCCTGTGAATGGTGTGGTACTTCCTGTTACTACGATATTCCTGGATGCAATGGAAGGTGGGAAAGTAGAAGAGAAATTTGTGGAAGACGGGGCGGTAATGAAGGCCGGGCAACCGATATTAAGAATGAGTAATACAGATTTGGAGCTACAACTGGCCAACCAGGAAACACAGGTTTTTAATGTATTGACGCAAATGCAGATCAGTAAGAACAATGCAGACCAGAATTCAATCAACCGCCAAAACCAGGATGCAGAAGTTGACAATGCATTAAAAGAAGCAGAACGTCTTTATAATGTAAACAAGAAATTATACGATAAAAAAGTGATTGGCCTGCAGGAATTCCAGAGCAGTAAGAACATGTATGAATACCAGGTGCGCCGGAAGAAACTGACAGAAGATATTATGAAAACTGATGCAGTTTCAATGAAACAACAGGTAGATCAAATGGGTGAATCATATGCCCAGATGAAAAAAACGCTGGCACTGATGCGTAAAAAAGTAGGCGACCTGATAGTAAGAGCGCCAGTAGACGGACAGCTAACTTCACTGGACGCAGAAATTGGACAGAACAAAAACCAGGGCCAGACACTGGGCCAGATAGATGTAATGAATGGTTATAAAGTTCGGGTAGATGTAGATGAACATTACTTGTCAAGAGTATTTACGGGTTTAAAAGGTGACGCATTAGTAGCCGGAAAGAATTATAACCTTTTAATTAAAAAAGTTTATACACAAGTAACTGCAGGCAGGTTCCAGGTGGATATGGTATTTACTGATTCTGTTCCACGTTCCATCCGTAAAGGACAAACCTTACAAATTGGTTTGACACTGAGTGATGAAAGAAGGGCTATTATGTTACCAAAAGGTGGTTTCTACCAGCAAACAGGTGGTAACTGGATCTTTAAAGTAAATGAAAGTGGTACTATGGCTTATAAAGTAGACATACAGTTAGGAAATCAAAATCCTGATAATTATGAAGTATTGCAGGGATTGAAACCGGGAGATAAAGTGATCACGAATAGTTATGAGAACTATGGTAATATCCAGGAACTGGTATTGAAGAAACAATAAGATTGTTCCTTGAACCAGGGCGACAAAATACACCAGTGATTTTATATACAAACCAAAATTAAAATTGAATACTGTTAAATCATTTTTTATGAAACAGAAAATGCTCAAACTAATGCTGGTTTTTTTAACCATTAGTTTATTCAGTTCTTCCAGGGAAAACAGTACCACACGTTGTAAGTGCCTGCCGGAAGGGAAGTTCCTGGAAAGCGAATCACTAAAAATTTCCGGAGGTTGTGGTGCTGATGAATACCATTTAACAATGCTGCCAGGGAACTATTTATTCTTATATTAATATTGAAAAAAATAAAACAAAAAACCATGCTTCAAGGAAATAACATGATTAACATCAACAACCTCGAAAAAATCTATCGCACTGAAGAAGTAGAAACAGTGGCGTTGAGCAAATTGTCAATGGAAATTAAAGAGGGCGAATTTGTAGCCATCATGGGCCCGTCGGGTTGCGGCAAAAGTACATTGCTGAACATACTGGGTTTGCTGGATGACCAGGACGGAGGAAGTTTTGTTTTCAACGGTATTGAAGTGTCAAAATTTAATGAACGCAAAAGGGCCGATCTGCGTAAGCACAACATTGGATTTGTATTCCAGAGTTTTAACCTCATTGACGAATTGACCGTTTTTGAAAACGTGGAACTGCCACTGATCTACACTGGTGTAAAAGCTGCCGACAGGAAAAAACGTGTGGAAGAAGTGCTGGATAAAATGCAGATCATGCACCGTCGTAATCACTACCCACAACAGTTGAGTGGTGGTCAGCAGCAGCGTGTGGCAGTAGCAAGAGCCGTGGTAAATAATCCTAAATTAATACTGGCCGATGAGCCGACCGGTAACCTGGATAGCAGTAATGGTAACGAAGTGATGCAGTTGCTCACTGAACTCAACGAGCAAGGTACTACCGTGATCATGGTAACACACAGTGAACATGATGCCCGGTACAGTCACCGCATTATTCGCATGCTGGACGGACAAACCGTAACAGAAAATATTTTAAGCCCCCTCTAATAATCATAAGATCATTTTTAGGACTTAAGGTATAGCCATTTTTAATACGTTCTTCTTACGGAAAACCAGAATATTTTTTCAGAATAATCGTATTAACCCGGCTTTTGCCGAAAATAAACTCTTTTGGGGTAGGAGGTAAGCTATGTTTCGTCATCACATCATCACAGCTGTAAGAAATCTCTGGAAGAATAAAACTTTCACTGCTATTAATGTTACAGGGCTGATTCTTGGTTTGTCAAGCATTATGGTGCTAAGTGTGATGGTGTACCAGTTTCTTACTTTTGACAGCGTGCAGGGAGACAAAACAAGAATGGCTTACCTGAAAACTAAAACAAAGGATGGCAATGAATATACACAAACCACTTATCCTTTATTATACGAAGCATTAAAAACTTGCCCTGAAATTGAAGCCGGTACTCATCTGCAAACCTGGTATAATCCCTGGCTGAAAGTAAATGAGAAAGAAGTACAGGAAGACCGTTGCTATTTTGTAGACAGTGGATTCTTTAAGGTGTTTTCTTTTCCATTAAAATATGGAAGCACTAATAATATACTGAATGATAAATTCAGCGTGGTGCTGTCTGAAGAGACTGCGGAAAAATTATTTGGCAAAGAAAACCCCATAGGAAAAGTGATAGCAGCAGATGATAGTGTTCAGCTAACTGTAAAAGCAGTGATGAAACACATCAGCGCTAATAACAGTATCAGGCCGGATCTGTTGCTTACCACTGATTTATTAAATGACTATCCAGGGTTTAAAGACAATGCCAACTGGTATAATGGTTTTGCCGAAAATTATATCAAATTAAAAACCGGTGCTGATATTAGCAAATTAGAACAGCAGCTAAACCGCCTGGTAAAACTCAATTATCACCCCGAAAGAAAATCCGACAGGATCAAAGTAGCAGCATTTGAACAACTGCCATCAGAATCTATGGGGAGCATCGGTAAAGCCATCATCTCCGGTTCAATTGGTACCGCCATATTCATCCTGCTGATTATTATTGTAAACCTGGTGAACCTGAATGCGGGTACTATGTTTACCCGTGCAAAAGAGGTGGCCGTAAGACAAATGATTGGCAGCGGCAAACGTTCTATTATTGCCCAGTTCTGTATAGAGAATGCGGTGGTGGTTTTTGTTTCCCTGCTGGTAGCTTTTCTTTTTTTTTATAATTTTTTGATACCACAAATGAACGGCATGTTCAGTAACCAGTTTGGTGAAATGGAACTGAATATTTCAAAGGACTACCCACTGCTGCTGTTGTTTATCCTTGCAGGCATTTTAGTAGTGATCATTGCGGCTTCCTACCCGGCATGGCATTTAACTTCATTAAAAGTTGCAGACACTATTAAAGGGAAACTATCCACGGGTAACAGGAAGAGTATCACAAGGAATATTTTTATCACCATGCAATTTGTGCTTTCTATTGTACTGATATATACCACTGTTATTTTGAACAGGCAGATGGAACATATGAAGTCGGCTTCACTTGGTTTTAATAAAGAAGATGTGGCTGTGGTGAACCTTGATCTTGCTTATAAAAACCCAAAAGTGGCAGAGGCCCGTTTCGATGCAATTCTTAACACCCTGCGTAATGATACCAGGGTGAAATCTGTTTCTACCAATTCTGTAATACCAACTGCTTACTGGAATAATTTCAATACGTACTATGATGTCACCAATCATAAAGAGATAAACCTTCGCCATGTAGCTGCTGATGCAGGATATTTTAAAACTTTTGAAATACCCATTGCAGCAGGAAGATCTTTTGAGAATGTGCCGGACAGCAATGAAAGAGGCAATGTAATTATCAACAAAGCAGCAATGAAAGCTTTTGGGTGGACAACTGCCGTAGGCAAACAGCTGAAACAAAAAAGTAACGAAGAAGTATATACAGTAGTGGGGATAACAGAGGATTTTAATTACCGAAGTCTTAGCGGGAATATAGAACCGTTGTTACATTGGTATGGTGGCAAACAAAGTGTCAATAATAATTTCCTCAGCGTACACATCAATAAAGGACATACCAAAGATGTACTCCAGAAAATAGAAGCAGAATTTAAAACCCTGCCGGGCAGGCGTGCTTTTTCTTATGAACTGATGACCGATAAAGTAGGTAAGCAATATGCCATGCTGGATAATATTCTGCAGATGACAAAATACATTGCATTCCTTACCATTTTTATTGCCTGCATGGGTATGCTGGGGTTGATCACTTTATTTTCAAAACAAAGAGTAAAGGAAATTGGCGTGAGAAAAGTGTTGGGTGCCAATGCCGGCAGCATTATCATGCTGTTGAGTAAAAACTTTTTAATACTGGCTGCTATTGCAGCTATCATAGCTGCCCCCCTTGCATGGATGGTGATGAATGGATGGCTGCAAAATTTTGCCTACCGCATTACTATTAACTGGTGGATGTTTGCCTTAGGTGCACTGGTAGCAATTTTGATCGTCTGCTTTACCGTGAGTTTTCAAAGTATCAAAGCAGCGCTGGCTAACCCGGTGAAGAGTCTACGGACAGATTAAGATGAATTTAAAAGTAAAAATCTAAAAATGCATTTTAAGATTATTAGTCCTTCATTTTAATTTTTGCTTAAATAAACAGCCATGATAAAAAATTATTTCAAGATCGCTTTTCGTAACCTATGGAAAAATAAAGGGTACAGTGCAATAAATATTTTTGGTCTTGCCGTGGGCCTTGCTACCTGTTTACTGATTATACTTTATATAACAGATGAACTGGGTTATGATCGCTTTTATAAAAACTCAGGCCGCATTTACCGTATTAATTCCGATATACAATTTGGCGGTGGAAAGCTGCACATGACCCAGACATCTGATATGATGGGGCAACTGCTAAAAAAAGACTATCCACAGGTAGAGGAGTATACACGTATTTATACCAATGACGGAAATAAACTTATAAAAAAAGGAAACGAATTTATTACTGAAAAAAATGTATGCAGCGTAGACTCTACATTTTTCAGTGTATTTACGCTGCCTGCGATTGAAGGCGATATAAAAACAGCATTGAATGAAATCAATACAGTTGTAGTAACGGAATCAACCGCAATAAAATATTTTGGTGGCTCAACAAATATCGTCGGTAAAACAGTAGAAGTGAAAAACGGGGAGACAGTTAAGCCTTATAAAATAACAGCTGTAATTAGAGATATCCCTCATAATTCACATTTTAAATTTGATTTCCTGTTCTCGATGAAGAATGTAGACTATGAGTGGGGGCAATTTACCAGTCATAATTTTCATACTTATCTTTTACTAAAACCGGGCACTGATTATAAAACATTTGCAAATAATTTTGATGGCTATATAAATAAATATGTGCTGCCTTCTGTACAGCAGTTTATTAAAGTAAGCAGCATGGAAGAGTTTAAAAAATCAGGGAATTCACTTGAATATTCCCTGATCCCTTTAACAAAAATTCATTTGTACAGCGATTATACTTTTGAAATGAGTCCATCAGGTAATATTCAGTATGTCTATATTTTTGCTGCTGTAGCACTGTTCATCCTGGTTCTTGCCTGTATCAATTTTATGAACTTAAGTACGGCCCGTAGCGTTAATCGTGCAAAAGAAGTAGGTATACGAAAAGTATTGGGTACGGAAAGAAAAACATTGATTACACAATTTTTGGTAGAATCAACCATTACGGCCTGGATCTCCCTTTTTATTGCTGTTATTATTGCTTATTTTGTATTACCAGTCTTTAATGATGTTGCTGCAAAATCAATGTCAATAAATAATTTGCTTGGCATAAAAATACTTTCTTTTATCATTTTGCTTCCTTTTGTGGTAGGCTTGCTGGCGGGCAGTTACCCTGCATTTTTCCTCTCAGACTTTAAGCCCATTGTTGTGTTAAAAGGAAATGTCAGCACCGGGTTTAAAAAAAGCAACCTGCGGAATGTGTTAGTGGTATTTCAGTTTGCAACTTCCATCATGCTTATTATTGCCACTATTATTGTTTATAACCAGCTTCATTACATACAATCAACAAAATTGGGGTATAATAAGGACCAGGTACTGGTTATTGACGGCGCCTATGCGCTGAATAATAATGTACAGGTATTTAAAAATGATGTGCTTGCCATGAAGGGTGTAAGCAGTGGTACCCTCAGCGCTTTTATTCCCGTTACAAACTCTTCACGCAGTGATAATACTTATTCTAAGGAAGCAGTGATGGACGTCAAGAGTGGCATTGATATGCAGACCTGGACCATTGATTATGAGTATGTAAAAACAATGGGAATGGAAATAGTAAAAGGAAGAAATTTTTCAAAAGATTTTGGAAGGGATTCAAGCGCCATACTTATTACAGAAACAACTGCTAAAATGTTGGGGTATAACGATCCTGTTGGAAAAATGCTGTACGTGCCTTCTAATATTACAGGTGATAAATCAATGATACCTCTTCAAATCATTGGTTTAATAAAGGATTTTCATTTTGAATCGCTTCGCCAAAACATTGGACCTCTTTGTATGAGGTTGGGTAATAGTACCGGGCTTGCTTCCTTTAGGATAAATACAACAAATGCTGAAGACTTAATAAAGCAAATAAGCGACAGATGGAAAACGCTTGCTCCCGGATTGCCTTTTAGCTATCGCTTCCTAAGTGATTCTTTTGATGAAATGTATCGCAGTGAACAGCGTGCAGGCCGCATTGCGATTGTGTTTGCCATATTGGCTGTTTTGATTGCCTGTCTTGGATTATTTGGTTTGGTAACTTTTATGGCCGAACAGCGTACAAAAGAGATTGGCGTGCGAAAAGTATTGGGTGCCAGCGTATCAAATGTGGTAGCACTGCTTTCCAAAGATTTTTTATTGCTGGTACTTATTGCATGTGTTTTTGCATTTCCAGTGGCCTGGTGGGCAATGAACAAATGGTTGCAGGATTTTTCCTACCGCATCAATATAACCTGGTGGGTATTTGCGATAGCAGGTTTTGCGGCATTTATGATTGCATTGATAACTGTAAGTTTCCAGGCATTTAAAGCTGCTATTGCCAACCCGGTAAAAAGTTTGAGGACAGAGTAAAGGAAATCTAAAAGTAAAAATTAAAAACTCAAAAAGGCATTCAAAACGGGTAGCAAATTATTTGATTTTTAATTTTTGACTTTTTCAATAAATAAAAGCCATGATTAAAAACTATTTAAAAATCGCCTGGAGAAATTTATCGAAAAATAAGACCTTCTCCCTCATCAACATTGCAGGCCTTGCATCAGGACTTGCCTGTTTTATTTTAATTGCATTGTATGTAGCAGATGAACTCAGCTATGACAAATTCAATGAAAAAGCAAGCCGCATCTACAGGATAAATTCAGATATTGTTTTTGGTGGCAATAACCTGCACATGGCTGTGACAGCGGATCCCATGGGGGAAGTACTAAAAAAGGATTACCCGGACGTGGAAGCGTATGTAAGGATATACGCTTCAAGCGGAGCCAAACTGGTTAAGAAAGGAGCCAGCTTTATTAATGAGCCAAACGTGGCGCATGCAGATTCTACTTTGTTTGACGTATTTACATTGCCTGCAGTGGAAGGAGATACAAAAAATGCTTTGAATGAACCCAACACAGTGGTCATTACTCAATCAACCGCCAAAAAATATTTTAATACGGAACACGTGGTTGGTAAAATGATTGAGACGAACGACAATAACGGTACATTGTATAAAGTAACTGCTGTTATTAAAGACATACCACACAATTCACATTTTAATTATGATTTTATTTTCTCCATGGATAATGTTAAGTATTCATGGGGAACTTATCTCAGCCATAATTTTCACACCTATCTTTTGCTGAGACCCGGTGCTGATTATAAAACACTGGAGAATCACTTTGAAGAGTATATCAATAAATATGTGATGCCGGAGGCAAAACAGTTTATGAATATAAAATCGATGGATGAGATGCGTAAAAGCGGTAACAAACTTGAGTACAGCCTGATGCCACTGACAGCTATTCATTTGCACTCAGATCGTTTTCCTGAACTGGGTGTTAATGGAAATATCCAGTATGTGTATATTTTTTCAGCAGTAGCATTGTTCGTGTTATTACTGGCTTGTGTAAATTTCATGAACCTTTCTACTGCCCGTTCAGCTAACAGGGCAAAGGAAGTGGGCATTCGCAAAGTATTGGGTACAGAAAAAAAATCGTTGATAATACAGTTTCTTACAGAGTCAACGTTGATGGCTTTGATCTCCCTGTTACTGGCAGTGTTGATTGCATGGCTCTGCATGTCATACTTTAATAATCTCTCCGGCAAAGAACTTTCAATTAAAGAGCTGCTTAAACCAGGGTATATCACGTTGCTGTTGCTACTGCCGCTTGCTGTTGGTTTGCTGGCAGGCAGCTATCCGGCGTTCTACCTTTCTTCGTTTAAACCTATCAGTGTGCTAAAAGGAAAGATCAGTACTGGTTTTAAAAAAAGCAATCTCCGCAATGTGCTGGTGGTATTCCAGTTTGCCAGTTCTATATTTTTAATTGTGGCTACGCTGATAGTATACCGGCAATTAAATTTTATTCAAACTAAAAAATTAGGGTTTAACAAAGACCAGGTGTTGGTGGTAAATAATACCTATGCGTTGGGAAATAATGCCACGGCGTTTAAAAATGAAATATCAAAATTGGCAGGTGTAACCCATGCAACATTTGCAGGCTATCTGCCTGTGGACAATTCTTCAAGATCTGACAATTCTTATTCCAAAGAAGCGGTCATGGATACCAGGAATGCACTGAGTAGTCAAACGTGGACTATTGATTACGATTATATCAAAACACTCGGCATGGAGATCGTCAGGGGCAGAAATTTTTCGAAAGATTTTGGTTCTGATTCCAATGCCATCATCATCAATGAAACGGCGGCCAAAGTGCTTGGCTATGACGATCCTGTTGGTAAAAAATTGTACACTTATTTTGATGGTGCTAATAATACAAAAAAACTAATTTCTTATGACATCATCGGGGTGGTAAAAAATTTTCATTACGAATCCCTAAAACAAACGGTAGGTCCGCTAATGTTCAGGTTGGGCGATAATACCGCCGCTACAGCATTTAAAGTAAATACAACAGATATAAAAAACCTGGTGAACAATGTAGAAAGCAAATGGAAAACGATGGCGGGTGGTCTTCCATTCAGTTACCAGTTTTTGGATGAATCATTTGACAGTATGTACCGCATGGAACAACGCACAGGCCAGATCGGGCTTACATTCGCCATGATCGCAATTTTAATCGCCTGCCTTGGCTTGTTTGGA
>Ga0157378_10002990_pt1 | contig 15023 bp, 8 predicted proteins | sample M65metaG_FD_115309 | JGI IMG/M metagenome (GOLD analysis project Ga0157378, IMG submission 115309) | Miscanthus rhizosphere microbial communities from Kellogg Biological Station, Michigan, USA - M6-5 metaG | ecosystem: Host-associated > Plants > Roots > Rhizosphere > Soil | place: USA: Michigan...
AAGTTGGAGTAGGGGAACTCGGGCGTCGCCGGGCAGTGAACGTCGCTGAAGATGCCGGTGCAGTCCGGCGGTGCGTAGTCGGATCCCAGGAACGCCTTGAGCAGGAACGGCGCCATCTCCTGGCGCAGGACGTTGTTGCCCGGGCAGAAGAGGGCGGGCGGACCGACGGCGCAGCCGCCGGTGACGCCGTTGTGCAGGATCGTCTCGATCTTCGGGTAGAACGGATTCGTCGAGGTGTCGTTCGAGACGTCGCCGAAGCTCTCGCCGACGTGGAGCGTCCAGGTCTTCAACGGAGCCAGAGGCGTGACCGTCTCATCGAAGGTGACGTCGAAGTGCACGGGCTGCAGCGAGCGATCGCCGGTCAGAGTCATCGCGTAGCAGTCGGCGGTGGCGCTCAGGCAGTCCGCGTGGCCGCCGGCCGGGATCACGCCGTAGTCGGCCGTGGGATCGTCGATCGTGGGGACCGTCCCGACGCCGCCGGTCAGGTTGGCTGCCGATCCCGTCAACGCAACGGGCGCGGCGCCGTCGTTGACCCAGCCCGGGGCCACGAGCGCCGACTCGTTCATCTCGAAGACCCTGTTGCCGAGGATGGCGACTCCCGCCGGCGGATCGACCGTCAGCGAGAAGGGGAAGACCGTGACTCCCGCGCCGCACGCGACGGTGAGCGAGACGTCGTCGACGTTGAAGCTGGAGGTCCCGCCGGCCGCGGCTGGGTGTAGAGGAAGCTGACCGAGTGCGGCACACCGTTGGCGAAGGCGGACAGGTCGACGCTGTGGAGGCTGTAGCCGCTCTCCGCGACGTCGGGCTCGGTGAGCGTCGCCTGGGTCACGCCGTCGACCTGGACCTCGAGCGTATCGGTGAAGGGCGCCGTGACCGCGCTGATCCACAGGTAGAAGTCGAGCGTGACGGAATCCGACCCGGACGGAAAGGTGACCTCCTGAGCCAGGAAGGCGCTCTCGGCCGCGATCCCCGGAGTTCCGCCGAACCAGCCCCAGAACGTGCCGGTGCGCGGGGTCGCCGTTCCCGTGCGGTTGCTGCAGAGGCCGGTGCCGCAGAGGGGCGTGCCGAACTGCGTGGACCCCGCCGCCCAGTTGGGATTGGTCAGGGTTCCGGGGTCGGTCGCCTCGAAGCCTCCGTCGACGATGATGTCGCCGGGCGTGCAGAAGCCGCCCGTCACGGACACGTTATCGAAGGTCGCCGTGTTGAGGACGGTGTCGTTGTGGCTGGTCAGGGGAAGGCCGACGAACACGGTCGCGGCCATCGCGATCGTGTGCTCGCCGACCTCGGTCCAGGTCACTCCATCGGGGGAGGAGTATCCGATGAGCGTGTTGCCGGATCGGACGACCTTGACCCAGTAGGGGGCCGTGACGAGGGGTCCCGGAATGTTGTCGGTCGCGCCGGCCGTCGTCTGCCGCCACTGGAACACCACTCCGTTCCCCGGGGTGACGACCGTCATGGCGTGCTTGGAGTCCGGGGCGAGGGTCTCGCGGATCATCACGCCACCCTTGGCCCACGGATCGGTGTTCTGAATCGAGGCGACGTGGGCGATGACCGTCACGTCGCCCGCGGCCTGCTGATAGACGTAGTGGAACTGGTCGAAGTTGTTCTCGATGTCCGCTCCCGAGGCGTTGACCGTGAACGTCCCGGCCGCGAACGTCGCGCTACCCGGGATTCCCGGCGATCCGATGTCCGTGTCGGCCCACCCGGGCGGAAGGGCCCCCCCGGTCGGGCCGCCCGGGAGACCGGCGGCCTTAGAAACCTTGGGGAGGGGACGGCCCGGCCGCGAGGAGCCTGCCGCGAATCCAGGATGGGAAACGGCGAACAAACCGACGGCGAACATCGAGACGAGGATTGCCCGAAGCGAAAGACAGGGCCGAGATGCCGCTCGCATGAGATACCTCCGTGATGTGGGGGTTCATTCGACTGCGGAGTCATGCAAAAACGACGCCGAACCCTCCCCCGGGGATTACAAAAGAAACGGCCCCGGTTTCCCGGGGCCGTGATGAAGCCGAGTCGAGAGCGCCAGGGTTTAGGGGCCGTAGAGCACGAGGCTGAAGGTCAGCGTCAGGAACGCCGCCATCTGCTCGCGGGTCACCGGCTGATCCGGGCAGTAGAGGGCCGGGGGCCCGACCTGGCAGCCCGCCGTAATGCCGCGGGTGCTCAGGTCCTCGATGAAGTTGGAGAAGGGGAACTCGGGCGTCGCCGGGCAGGGCACGTCGGTGAAGATGCCCGTGCAGTCCGGCGGCGTGTAGACGCCGCCCAGGAGGGTCTTGAGCAGGAACGGGGCCATCTGGGCGCGGGTGACCGGGTCGCCCGGGCAGTAGAGCGCCGGGGGCCCGACCTGGCAGCCGGCCGTGATCCCGCGGGTGCTCAGATCCTCGATGAAGTTCGAGTAGGGGAACTCCGGAGTCGCCGGGCAGGGCACGTCGGTGAAGACGCCCGTGCAGTCCGGCGGCGCGTAGTCGCCTCCCAGGAATCCCTTGAGGAGGAACGGCGCCATCTCCTGGCGCAGGACGTTCGCGCTCGGGCAGAACGTCGTCCCGTTACCGCAGCCGCCGGTGACTCCGTTGTGCAGGATCGTCTCGATCTTCGGGTAGAACGGATTCCCCGAGCTGGAGTCGACGTCGGTGAAGCTCTGGCCGACGTGCAGGACGTAGGGCTGAGCGCCGCCGCGCGGGTTGCCGAGCGAGGCGACGGGCGTGACGGTCTCCGCGACCGTCGCATCCCAGTGCGTCACCGGGCGAGTCCCGGTGAGCGTGATCTGGAGCGTGTAGCAGTCGGTGCAGGCCTGCGTGGCGCCGATGGCGATCGAGCCGTAGTCGGCGGCGGCATCCGGAGTCGCGTAGGTCGCGACGGTTCCGTCTCCGGGTCCGGTGAAGTTGGCGATCGAGCCGGTCATCGTGATGACGGTGTTGCCGAGGTTCTTCCACGACGGCTCGAGCGAGGCGATTTCGGCGTTGGGCTCGAGGATGCCGTTTCCGCCGGAGTCGATCGCGAAGCTCTGGAGTCCGACGCTGACGATGACTCCGCTGCAGGTGTCACTCTGCTGATCCGGGCCGAGATCCTGGAAGTTCGTGACCGTGACCTCGTCGAAGTCGAAGCCGGCGAGGGAGAGTCCGGAGTCCGTGCCGTAGCCCACCTCGATCGCCGCAATCTTTCCGGTGAAGGCGCCGCCCGGGTTCGTGGCGGCCGCGTTCCAGTTGGACTGCAGGAACGTCGGGCTGTTGCCGGCCCAGCCGCCCTGGCCCGCCGTCACGCAGACTCCGTTGATCGTGGGCTGCGGGAGGTCGTAGAGGTGACCGCTCGACGGCACGATCGTCGTGCGCGTGTTGCTGCCGAGGTCGCGGATGCCGACGTTCGCCCGGTCGTACGGAATCGGGTTCGGCGGCTCGGTCGTGTAGCGCTCCCACAGCGAGAGCGTCGAGGTTCCCGTCAGGAGGATCGTCGGCGAGTCGATGACGTCGCACGCGTTGTCGACGTTCTCCGAGGAGGAGAGGTGGAAGCCCGTGCCGTTGGCGCCGGGCGTCTTGCGCGTGTAGATGCCGCTCGTGATGTTCCAGCCCTCGAAGTCCGTCTCGAACGAGTAGGTCCGCGTGGCCACCGCCGTCGCGTCGGTCTCGATCTGGGGGATGCTCACGATCATGGTGCGCGTGCCGGTGATGCCGTCCGCGCCGACCTCGATCAGGAGCTGGGTGGTCTCGCCGAAGCTCCCGCCGTGCAGCGTGAAGTCGAAGCTGGACTGCGCGGTGTCGCACTCGTCGAGGGTGGCCGCGATCGTCAGCGGCAGCGTCGTGTCGATCGTCGTGAGCGGGTGCGTCAGCGGCGTCACGCTCAGCAGCTGGACGTTGGCAAGCTGGCCGGTCCCGTTGTTGGCGACCGAGAAGCTCATGGTCGCGGACTCGCAGTTGTCGAGGAACAGATCGCCGTCGCCGGTGTTGATGGTGAGCGAGGTTCCCTGGTTGAGCAGCAGGTTCGGACCGGCCGCCGGGACGACCGAGGCGCAGGTGCTCATCGGCCCGAAGCAGGCGGTGTTCGTTCCGACCGCGACGACGCTGTAGTAGTACGTCCGGCCGTTCTGCAGGCCGATCTCGGTGAAGGTCGTGTCGGTCGTGTTGCCGACCTTGATCTTGCCGAAGTCGCAGGCGAACACGCCGTCGGTGCGGTAGACGTCGTAGCTGTCCGCGCCGGTGACCGCATCCCACGAGACGACCGCGCCCTTGTCGGTCGCGGTGACGTTGACGTTCGGGGCCTCCGTCGGGCCGCCCGCGCAGCCGCTGTCCTGGACGGTCGGCGTGGCGCAGTGGATCTCGTGGCGCTGAAAGGCGCTCCGGATACCCGTCATGTGCGGCGTGCCGTCCGAGAGAGCGCCGTTGTCGTCGTCGGCGGCCAGGACCAGCATGTACATGCCCGACGAGCCGCAACCGCCGCCCACGGAGCAGGTGTACCAGTTCGTCAGGTTCTGCGAGCCCAGCAGGTACAGGCGGGTCGTCAGCTCGAGCGCGGTGCTGGTGTCGTAGTTGTAGGGCGCCGCCGTGAAGTCACGCTTGGCCATGTCCCAGAAGGTCTCGGCGCCGACGTAGCCCTCGCAGTGGGTCTCGTGGTTGCAGGGGCCCGTCTGGCCGCCCGTCGGGCAGGCCGGCGCGTTGGGGCTGCCGGCCGCGCAGCCGCTCGAGAAGCCGCTCAGGATCCAGGTGATCGTGTGCGGGAGGTCGCAGCGGTGGTTCGCGAAGTTGACGTCGCGGACGCCGGTGCAGCCGGTCGACGGCGTGCCGGTGCACGCGTCGCCGTATCCGCCGCAGACGTTGTTCATGAAGAACCCGCGTCCGGTGCAGGACTCGTCAAGGCGCGTCAGCGCCGAGATGTCGGCGACCGCCTCGCCGGGGCTCGAGATGTTGGGGTTGGTGCCGTTGTTGTCGAGACCGTGGCCCCACTCGTGGTCGAAGATCGCCGCTTCCTCGCCCGTGTTGCGGCAGCCGCCGCCGGACTTGAAGAAGTTGACCGCTCCGCCGTCCCAGAACGCGTTGCAGGTCTGGTTCAGGTTCATGTTCGCGGTGAGCTGCTGGTCGAGCCACGTGTTGTCCGGCAGCCAGCCCTTCGCGCGCTGGATGAGCTGGTTGAGCTCGAAGTACCCGGTGCGCGTGGCGTGCGTGTCGCCGGCCGAGTGCCCGCCGGACGGCACGACGCAGTCGGTGCCGGCGGAGGAGCCGAGGTCCATGTCGCCGGTCGCGCTCGTCTCGTTGACGGCGCCGCAGGTGTCGGTCATCTTCAGGAAGCGGCCGGAGAGCGAGGTGGAGATGCTCCCCGCGATGCAGCCGATGTTGCCGCCCTGATCGCTGTACGTGACGTCGGAGCCGGAGTGGATGTCCGCATAGGGCATCGGCCAGCCGGTCTGCTCGATCCCGTCCGGGGAGCGGCCGTCGTTGCTGACGGGGTAGACGCCGCCGAAGATCTGCCGCTGCGCGTAGTCGTTCTTGTCCTCGAAGTTGAGGAGCTCGCCCGTGTGCGCGTCGACCACGGCCTCCCAGTTGCCGTAGTCGCCCGCGAGCTTCAGGCTGACGATCCAGCCGAGGCGGTAGCTGATGACGCTGTCGTCCGGCGAGGTCGGGATCAGCTCCAGGTGCGGAGCCTTCCCGAACGTCACTCTGTACGGCGACGCGTAGTCGGTCGCGACCGAGCGCGCCCGGTCCTGCGTGATCGCCGGAGCGACCGTCGTGTCGATGAGGCCCCAGTTCTGGAGCCCGAGCAGGACCATGTTGCCGTGATTGATCGTGATGCCGATCGAGCTGGCGCGGACGAGCACGCCGTTGACGATGCGGGGCACCCAGACGAAGATGAGCTGGCCCTTCTCGAAGATCGAGATCCGGGGCGTGCCGAGCTCGGCGAGGTTCAGGCGAAGCTCGCCGTTGTGATGCTGCAGGAAGCTCATGACCGCCGACCAGGTGCGGTCCTGAATCTCCGTGTCGGAGGGACGGCCGAGGCCCTCCCAGCGCAGCGTGTTGCCCTTGCCGGTTCCGGGGATCATCGGCTCCCGCAGGACGAGCGAGACGAAGCGCCCGACGCGCGAGTCGTAGAACGCGACGTCGGACTGCACGCCGAGCTTCGCGAGATCGCTCGAGACGGCGGACTGGACCGACATCGACAGCTCCGAGACTTTCTCCTGATGCTCACGCACCCAGAGGTCCGGATGGTGGAACGTCTTTTCCATCGCGGGGCGGTTGCTCGAATCGACCGCGACAGCCCCATGGATCGGCAGCGCGCGAACGCCGAGGAAGACGCAGGCGAATACCAATGCCCTGGCCGTGGCTCGTCTCATTGGGATCTCCTCAGGTTTCGGTAGGGAAGGCCGCAGCGAATCCGGCCCGATGCCGGAACGCCCGGTCGAAGGACGCGAAATTTGCCGTGGACACGTGCGCGGGAATCTATTCCCCCGAGGGACGGAAAGCAACTTTCTTTATCCGAAACCGTCCAAAATCCCCGGTTCAATTTTCCGTCGCGTTAGGAAAATCCTAAGGAAGCAGTTTCGCGATCCGGGCGTCGCCACGCGCGCGTCCGCGCAGAGTGGGGGAGACCCGCAGCGCCTCGGCCAGCGCGCGACGCGCCGGCGTCTCCCGTCCCGCTTCCGCCTCGAGGATCGCGAGCTGCAGACTCGCCTCGGCGTACTCGGGTTCCTCCGGCCGGGACCGCTCCAGATACGGCCTCGCCTCGTCCGTCCTTCCGAGCTGCACGAGCAGGATCCCGAGCGCCCCCGAATGCCGAAACGCGCCGGGGGCCCGGCGCTCGGACTCCTCGCGCAGGTGGCGCGCGGCGCCCGCGACCTCTCCCGCGCCGAACTCGGCGAACGCGAGGCGCGCGAGCAGGTCGGGATCCCGCGGCGACAGCTCGACGGCGTGCGCGAGGGCCGCCGCCGCTTCCTTCGTCTTGCCTGATCGCCCGAGCGCGGATCCCAGGTTCGCCCAGGCCTCGGCGCGCTTCGGCTGGAGCCGCACGACTTCCTCCCACTGAGAGACGGCCTCTCCGAGGCGCCCGGAGCGTTCGAGCGCCGACGCCAGCGCCCAGCGGGCCTCGGGCTGATCCGGCCCGAGCCGCACCGCCTTCTCGAGCCGGGAGAGCGCTCGCGGGAGCTGACCGAGCTGCAAGAGGGCGAGGCCCGAGCGATGGAGCGCGAAGCGGTTGTCGGGGTCCTGCTCGAGCGCCGCCTCGAAGCGAGTCGCCGCGGCGCGGGCGTCCCCGCGGCGCAGGAGCTCATCGCCCTGCGTCAGGATCTCCCGGATCGCCGCGCCGTCCTTGGGATCTCGCAGTCCCTCCGGGGAAGCCGGCGGCTCCGCTCCCGGCGTCGATCCGCCCAGGTATCCGAGCGAGCGCAGCCGGGCCAGGGCCTCGGCGTCGGCCGCCGGCCGCACCGGCGCGGCCGCCGTGTCCTGCACCTGGCGAAGCAGCAACTTCAGCCGGCGCGCCTCGTCGGGCGAGTCCGCGAAGCGGTCGTGGCGCTCGCCCGGATCCGCGCGGAGGTCGTAGAGCTCGGGTCGGGGAGCGTCGATGAGCTTCCAGCCGTCCGCCCGCATCGCGTGGAGGGGCGACCAGCCGTACGACAGCCAGGGCTGATACGTCTCCACGTACGCCGGCGCGGCGGCCGCCGGGGAGGCTTTGCGAAAGAGACCCGCGACGCTCGTCCCGTCCAGGGGCTCCGCGGGAACGCCGAGGAGCTCGAGGATCGTGGGCGCGACGTCGATCAGCCGGGCGCCCGCGGCGCTCGACCCGACGGGCACGCGGCCGGGAAACCGGAACACGAGGGGAACGAGCACCGTGCTGTCGTACACGAAGAAGCCGTGCGTGCCCTCTCCGTGCTCGCCCAGGGATTCGCCGTGATCGCCGGCGAACACGGTCAGCGTCGGGACGCTTCTCGGGGACGGTGCGGGATCGGTCGCGGCGACCGCGCGCAGCAGCTCTCCGATGGCGGAGTCCGCGTAGGCGACCTCGCCGTCGTAGGCTCCGCGGGCTCCGGGGCGCCGGAACTCCTTCGGCGGCTCATACGGATAGTGCGGGTCGTAGAGGTGGACCCACAGGAACCAGGGCGACCGGGCCGCCTTCGGATCCGCGAGCCACGCCTTCGCGGCGGCCACCGTGGCCCCGGCCTTGCGCTCGGGCTCGTCGCCTTTTCCGGAATCGAAGGCGTCGTCGTAGTGCGAGAAGCCGCGGTCCAGTCCGAACGCGGAGTGCAGGGGGTAGCCCGACACGAACGCGGCGGTCGCGTACCCGCGAGCGGCGAGGCGCTGGGCCAGAGTCGGCGGCTCCGGCGGCAGGAGCTGTCCGTTGTCCCGGAGACCCAGCGCGCGCGGCAGCCTTCCGGTCAGGAGCGCGCTGTGCGAGGGGAAGGTCAGCGGCACGGGCGAGACGGCCGAGGGAAACGCGAAGCCCTCCCGCGCCAGCCCGTCGATGGCCGGAGTCGCGTTCGAGCCGGCGGACCCGCAGGGTCCTCCCGAGGCACAGACGAAACCGAGCGCGTCGGGCCGAAGCGTGTCGAGGGTGATCAGGAGAAGATTCGCCGGCGCCCCGGGAGGCGAGGACGGCGTCGGAAGGACGGCCTGCGGTCTCTCGGCGCCGCGGCGGCATCCGGCGGCCGATGCGAGCGCGATCCCGAGCGCCGCGGTCGCCGTCCGGAGACTTCTCTTCACGTCCTCACGGCGGTCAGCGCGGCGGCGCGCCGTGCGCGGCGAGGGCATCGGCCTCGGCGGCGTGGCGCTCCGCCGCGGCCGCGTCCCCCATGCCGCGCTCGAGCTCGGCGAGGCGCCGCAGGAGCGACGCGCTCATCGTCCCGGCCGCCTCGCACTGCTCGAGGACGCGCCGCTCCGCCGCCGCTCCCTCCGTGCGGCGGGTGACCTCCGCGAGCCCCGACCACGCCGGCGCGGAGCGCGGGTTCAGCTCGAGTGTCGCGCGGTACTCGCGCCTCGCGTCCTCGGCGCGTCCCAGCTCGGCGTAGGCCTGTGCGAGCCGAACGTGCAGGAAGTCGAGGCGCGGCGAGAGCTCGATCGCGCGGGCGAGAGACCGGAGCCCCTCGGCCGGCATACCCGCCGAGAGCTGCGCGTCGCCGAGCCGAAGCAGGAACGGCACGTTGTCCGGATTCTTGCGAACCAGGCCCTCGAGCCTCGCGGCCGCGTCGCGCGCGCGCCCCTGCCGCATCCACTCCTTGGCCTCGTCGAACTCGGCGAGCAGCGCGATGCCGTCCTTGGGATCGAGGCCGCCCGTGCGCCGCGGACTCGACCCGCCGAGATAGCCGAGGCTCCGGAGCGAGGCCGCGAGCTCGGGGTCGGCGGCGGCCGGGGTTCCGGCGTCCGGAGTCTTCGGTCCGGGCTCCTCGTCGAGCGTGCGGCGCAGGAGGGCGACCTCCTCGGGTCTGTCCGTCGCCAGGTTGTGCGACTCGTTGGGATCCTTCCGGAGGTCGTAGAGCTCGGGCCGGGGCGCCTCGATGAATTTCCACCGCGGTCCCGTGACGCTGCGCAGCGCGCTCCAGCCGTAGGCGGTCGAGGGGAGCCACGTCTCGCTGTAGACCGCGGCCGGGCTCGGAGAATGGACGAGTGGGAGCGCGCGTCCGAACGGGCGCGCTTCCTCGGAGAAGCCGAGCAGAGTCAGGAGCGTCGCGGGAAGGCCGCGGATCCCGACGAGGTCGTCGACGGCGGCGTTCGCGGGCACGCGCGGGCCCGCGAGGATCAGCGGGACCGAGAGGCCCGCGCGGTAGAGCAGGATCCCGTGCTCCTTCTCGCCGTGCTCGCCGAGCATCTCGCCGTGGTCGCCCACGGCCGCGATCACACGGCCGCCCGCGGGCTCCGGAAGGCCTCGCAGGAGTCGGCCGATCTGCGAGTCCACGTACGCGATCTCGGCGGCATACCGGCGCGCGGCCGGCTGTCCGCTCCAGTCGCCCGGCGGGGAGTACGGAGCGTGCGGATCGTAGTAGTGGATCCACAGGAAATACGGCGCCGGCGCCTTCTTCGAGAGCGCGGCCGCCGCCCACGCGAGCGCCGCGTCCGTGACGGCGCGCGCGTCGCGCTCGGGATAGCCCTGCTCGCCGACGTTCTCGGCGACCATCCGGTCGTCGTAGGTCCGGAATCCCCGATCGAGGCCGAAGCGGCGGTCGAGGACCCGCGAGGAGACGAACGCCGCGGTCGTGTAGCCCCGCGCCGCCAGCGACGAGGCGAGGGTCGGGATGTCCTTGTCGAGGACGCCGACGCCGTTGTCGCGGATCCCGTGCGCGGGCGGATCGAGGCCGGTCATCAGGGAGCAGTGCGCCGGGAGAGTGAGCGGAGCCGGCGACACCGCATTCGCGTAGCGCGTGCCGGGCGCGGCGAGCGCGTCCAGGTTCGGCGTCAGCGTCCTGCCGTCTTCGACACGCGAGACGTAGTCGGCCCGCGTCGTGTCGAGCGTGATCAGGAGGAGCGAGGGCCTCGGCTCCGGCGTGGCCGCGGCACGCAGGGAGGGGAGGAGGAGGAGCCCGAGAAGGAGAGCCCGCCGGAGGTTGCGGCTCTGGCGGAGAGGAGTCGATGGCATCGGCCGGAGCGAGGAGGCTATCACGCGGGTCCTTCGACGGCTCCGAGGTGTACGGCGTTTTGGCGCCGTCTTCCGACGTTCCCGACGGCGTTTCGGCGCCGTCTTGCTCCGTTCCCGACGGCGTTTCGGCGCCGTCTTGCTAGAATCGGACGTGCGCACGCCCGCGCTCGTTCCGCTCGTCCTTCTCCTGGCCTTCCCGGTCCCGGTTGCCGGAGACGTCTCCGAATCGACGGCGCCGGCGCCCAGCATCGCCACTCCCGCCGCCTCCGCGGCAGAGCGCCAGGCGGATCTCGAGCGCCTCCAGCGCCGGATCTCGCTCCTGAAGGGCAAGCTCGCCGAGGGCGACAAGAAGACCGCGAGCCTCACCGAGGAGCTCCAGCAGCTCGAGCTCCGGCTCGAGATCGCGACGCGCGAGGGCGAGCTCGTCGCGGCCACGCGGGTCGAGTTCGCGGCGCGGCTCGCCTCCGTCACCACCGAGAGGGCGGCGGCGACCGCCGCGGCCGCTCAGTCGCGGCAGGTCCTCCTCGCGCGCGCGCGGCTCCTGCACCGCTTCGGCCAGTTCGGATACTTCCGCGTGCTTCTCGAGGCGCGCGACCTGCCGGCGTTCATGAGCTCGATCGAACGGCTCGACAGCCTCGCGCGCCGCGACGGGCGGCTCCTCAAGGAGCATCGCGACGCCGAGGCCCGTCTCCAGGCCGACCTCCTGCACGAGCAGGCGCTCAAGACGGAGATCGACCGGCTCTACGCGCGCAGCCGTCAGGAGGAGGTGCACGTCGCGGCGCTGAAGGTCGAGCGCGAGCATCTCCTCGCGCGCGAGCGCAACGACTCCCAATCGCGGCGCCGCGAGATGTCCGCGCTGACCGACAAGGCCTCTCGGCTCGAGCGGTTGCTCGAGACTCTGGCGAAGCAGTCCGGCCCGAGCGACGAGCCCGTCGGGCCCTCCGGCGGCATCCGGCCGTGGAAGGGAGTCCTGGACTGGCCGGTCAAGGGCACGATCGTCGAGACGTTCGGGCGCCATCGCCATCCCAAGTTCGACACCTGGACCGTCTCGAACGGCGTCGCCCTCGCGGTGCCGCTCGGGACTCCCGTCCACGCGGTCTACGCCGGCAAGGCGGTCTACGCGCAGTGGCTCTCCGAGTACGGGAACCTCGTCATCCTCGACCACGGCGACGGCATGCTGTCGCTCTACGCGTGGCTCCAGGGGGTCTCGGTGAGGCCAGGGGAGCAGGTCGCCGTGGGCGCGCCGATCGGCGCGGCCGGCTACGGCCCGGGGCGGGACGAGCCCGGCCTCTACTTCGAGGTGCGGGACCGGCAGAAGGCCACGGACCCGATCGCGTGGCTTCGGTGAGTTCGCCCCTGCTACGGGAAACCGGGAAGTTGCCCTGTCCCCAATGTGTTGGACCCGTCTGCTAGGATGAAAACGATGAAATCCAACCGTTCGCGCGTGCTCTTCGTCGTCGTTTCGATCTGCGCCCTGGCCTCCCTCCGGGCGGTCACGGGCCCCGAGGGCGCGGGCCGGGACCCGGCGACGCAGGCCCTGTCGATCTTCTCCGAGGTCTTCTCGCTGACGCGCAACAACTACGTCGAGCCGATCGAGTCGAAGGCTCTCCTCGAGGGCGCCTACGACGGGATGTCGGACGCCCTGGATCCCTTCTCCTACTACGTCCCGGCCGCCTCGATGGCGGCCTACAAGGCGCAGCAGGCGTCAGGCGTCGTGAGCCCGGGAATCGTCTTCGCGCGCCGCGCGGGGTACCCCTACGTCGTCGCGCCCCTGCCGGGATCTCCGGCGCAGAAGGCGGGCGTGCAGCCGGGCGACCTGCTCGACTCCGTGGACGGGAAGACCCTCCGCAACGCGCCATTCTGGAAGGTCCAGGCCGCGCTCGACGGTCCCGAGGGTTCCTCCTGCGAGATCGGCCTCTTCCGCGGCGGAGATGAGAAGAAGCTGACGATCTCGGTGCAGCGCGCCCGGTTCGAGCCGCCCGCCCCGTCCACGAAGTGGGAGCGCGACGTGGCCATCCTCAAGATCCCCGCGTTCAACGCCGCGGCCGTCGCGGCCGTCCGCAAGGACCTCGAGGAGGCGCAGCGGCGCCAGATCGGGAAGGTCATCGTCGACCTGCGCGAGGCGATCGGCGGCGACGTCGCCGAGGCCGTCCCGATGGCCGCGCTCTTCGTCGGCAAGGGAACGATCGCGACCGTGGTCGCGCGCAAAGTCGCGGCGCGTCCGCTCGAAACGCAGACGGACCCGATCTGGAAGGGCAAGACGGTCGTCCTGATGGACGACTCGACCGGAGGTCCTGCCGAGGTCTTCGCCGCGGCGCTCCACGATCGCTCCGGAGCCCCGACGGTCGGCGAGACGACGGTCGGCATGGCCATCATCCAGAAGTCCGTCCCGACCGGAGAGGGCGGCAGCCTGTACATGACGGTCGCACGCTACGTCTCCCCGGCGGGCCACGTGCTGGGCGGAAAGGGCCTCATCCCCGACGAGCGCGTGGTGGTGTTCCCCGGCGAGAGCCCGGAGAGCGACCGGATCCTCGACCGAGGACTCGAGCTCGTCCGCGCCGAGGCGCCCGCCAAGAAGGCGGCGTAGGAACAACTGACTCGGCATGGCTCGCCGGCGCATCTCCCGCGCCACGGTCTTCTTCGCGCTCCTCTCGCTCGTCCTGGCGGCCATGCTCCTCTGGAAGTCCTGTCCGCCGGGGCCGCCCGCGCCGCCGGGCCGGCCCACCCCGCGTCCGACGGCGCCTCGTGCGCGCGTGACTCCCGCGCCGGCCCGGCCGACTCCGAGCCGTTCCCCCGCGCACACTCCCGCGCCGGCGCCTCCGGGAGTCCCGCGGGTCGCTCTCGTCATCGACGATCTGGGCAACGAGCTCGCGCCGGCGGAGCGGATCGCGCAATGGCCGCGGCCCGTCGCGGGCGCCGTCCTTCCCGGGCTGCGGTGGAGCGCGGACTCGGCGCGCGCCCTCGCGCGCGGGGGGCACGAGGTTCTGCTGCACCTGCCCATGGAGCCGGAGGGTTATCCGAACTCCCGCGTGCGGCCCGGTCCCGGCCTGATCCTGCGCTCGCAGTCCGACGCCGAGATCGCGGCGACGCTCGCGTCGGACCTCGATACGGTGCCCGGCGCCGCGGGAGTCAACAACCACATGGGCTCCGCGGCGACCGCGGATCCGCGCGTCATGCGCGCCGTCGTGAGGCTCCTGTCGGACCGCGGCCTGTTCTTCCTGGATAGCCGGACGACGGACGCGACGGTGGCGGAGCGCACCGCCGCGGAGGCCTCCGTCCGAACCGTGGCGCGCCGGGTCTTCCTCGACGACGTCGCGACCGCGGACGCGGTGCGCGCGCAGCTCGCGCAGCTGATCCGCCGCGCGCGCCAGGACGGCTCCGCCGTCGCGATCGGGCATCCGCATGGCGTCACGCTGAGCGTGCTCGAGCAAGATCTGCCCGATTGGGAGCGAAGAGAGGGAGTGCGGTTGGTGAAGGTGAGCGAGCTGGCTAAGTAGGAGGGTTATGAGTTGTGAGTTGTGAGTTGTGAGTCGGGTCGACAAGAGTTATCTCGACGACTCAACACTCATCACTCACAACTCACAACCCTTCCTTCTTCGCTTCCTCCCAATAGCGGTCGAGCTCCGCCATCGCCACGTCGCTCACATCTCTTCCGCTCTCCTTCGCCTTCCGCGCGACCTCGGCGAACCGGCTCCGGAACCGCGCGTTGGCCTGGCGCAGCGCGGACTCGGGATCGATCCTGCGCCGGCGGGCGAGGTTGACGACCGAGAGGAGCAGGTCGCCGATCTCGTGCTCCTCGGCCGCGTGGTCGCCCGCCTCGCGCGATGCCCTCCACTCCCCGATCTCCTCCTCGATCTTGTCGACGACGTCGGAGTCGCGCTCCCAATCGAAGCCGAGGTCGCCGGCGCGCATCGTCTGGCGGTACGCCATCGAGAGGGCGGGGAGCGCGGCCGGGAGCGTCCCCAGCGGGTCCTCGGACGCTCCGGGCTGCCGCCGCTTGCGCCGCTCCCACGCGTTCTTGACGTCCTGGGCGCTCTTTGCCGGCGGAGAGCCGCCGAAGACGTGGGGATGGCGCTCGACCATCTTGTCGGTGATCCGGCGGGCGACTTCGTCGATTCCGAACCAGCCCTTCTCGGTCGCGAGGCGCGCGAGAAGGAGCACCTGGAACAGCAGATCCCCGAGCTCGTCGCGCAGCGCGTCGGGGGAGCCGGCGTCGAGCGCCTCCAGCACCTCGTAGGTCTCCTCGAGGAGGTAGGTGCGCAGCGAGTCGAAGGATTGCTCGCGGTCCCAAGGGCAGTCGCGACGGAGCCTCTCGACGAGGGCATCGAGCCGATCGAAGGCCTCGGACATGGAGGGGACGCTATCAGCTTCCGTGGACGGCCCTTCGCGTGACCGGAGACACAGGCGTGCGGCCGTGAGCCGCGGGCCAGCGCACGAAAACGGGCCGCAAAAACATAAAAAGGCAGGTAAAATATGAGATCCGT
>Ga0157378_10002991_pt1 | contig 15022 bp, 11 predicted proteins | sample M65metaG_FD_115309 | JGI IMG/M metagenome (GOLD analysis project Ga0157378, IMG submission 115309) | Miscanthus rhizosphere microbial communities from Kellogg Biological Station, Michigan, USA - M6-5 metaG | ecosystem: Host-associated > Plants > Roots > Rhizosphere > Soil | place: USA: Michigan...
ATCAATGCTCCGGGGCCGTATGATGCCCGGGGCAATACCTACTACAATGTGGGCAGCCTGGCCGGATGGAATAAAGACAAGGCCGAAAGCTATCTGCGCGAATACAACCACTACATACTGCAGATCCTGAATATTCACGAGGCCATTCCGGGCCACTACACCCAACTGGTCTATGCCAATCGATCACCGAGCATCATTAAGTCGGTGCTGGGCAATAATGCCATGATCGAGGGTTGGGCAGTATATGCCGAGCGCATGATGCTGGAGAACGGCTATGATGGCGATCGCGGTGTGAACTCCGCTGAGGCATCACCAGAGATGTGGCTGATGTACTATAAATGGAACCTGCGCAGCACCTGCAACACCATATTGGACTATAGTGTGCATACAAAGAATATGAGCAGGGAGGCAGCCCTGCACATGCTGCAGACCGAGGCATTTCAGCAGCAGGCCGAGGCTGAGGGCAAGTGGAAGCGTGTATCGGTGACACAGGTGCAGCTTACCTGCTACTTTACCGGCTTTACCGAGATATACGACTTCAGGCAGCAACTGATGGATAAGATGAAGGATAAATTTGACCTGAAACAATTTCATGAGCAGTTCCTGAGCTACGGTAGCGCGCCGGTGAAGTATATAAAAGAGTTGATGGCGAAGTAATACTGCGCTTGTGTTTGCTGAAAATTCCGATATTTACCTTCTATATTTTTGCTCATGTCTATCAATTTACAAGGACTCCGCACTGTTGGCTACAAGGTAAGTGACCTGGCCAAAGCCCGTGAGTGGTACAGCAATATGCTGGGTATAAAACCCTATTTCGACGAGCCTTTTTATGTCGGCTTCAATGTGGCGGGCTATGAGCTGGGCTTGCAGCCAGAGGACGGCGCCGGCATCTCGAAGTCGGCCAATGTGGCCGCCTACTGGGGCGTAGCCGATGTGCAGGCTGCTTACGAAGCGCTGCTGGCCAGTGGCGCGACGCCTTTTGAAGAGCCAATGGATGTGGGCGGTGGCATAAAGGTGGCCACCGTTTTTGACCCATGGGGCAATGCCTTTGGCGTCATTTACAATCCACACTTCAAGCTGTAGGGTTATTGTTTTACCAGTTTGCTGCGCGAGAGGATATTTCCATCGCGATACAGGCTGACTATGTACATGCCTGGCGGAAGCGCGGCAACCGAGACGTCGCCTGCAGCCGTCTCGCTGAGTGCCTCGCGGCCATCGGGAGCGCATATGCGAATCTGCACCGTGCCTGCAATATTAATGCGCAGTTGGCCGGTGGTGGGATTCGGGTATATGCTCACAGGCGCGACTGCATTGTTTTCGGGAATGCCTGAAGGGCTGGTGAGCTTCACCACCCAGTAGTCGTAGCTGCCGAGGTTTAGGGTTACATCGCCATTAGAGGAATTAGTGTAGCCGGCCATGAGTACGCCGCCATCTGCACAGGGAATAGCCGCATAGGCCCGGTCATCGCCCAGGCCGCCGAGCGATCGCTGCCAGAGCGTAGAACCGGAGTCGGACAACTGCAGTACCCAGGCATCGAATCCTCCCTGGTTGGAAGTAAGATCGCCATCTAAAGAAGAACTGGTGCCGGAGACGAGATATCCGTGAGCATTGAGCTCAATGTCCTCCACTTGGTCCACGCCTGTACCACCGTAGGTTTTCTGCCACTGAAGGACTCCCGCGGGGGAGAGCTTCAATACCCAATAGTCCGGTGCTCCATGATTGATGGTTACATCGCCATCGGATGAGAAAGTCTGGGCGGCCACTATGTAGCCACCGTCGGCTGTTTGCCGGATGCTCCAGGCTGCATCGTTGGCACCGCCGCCGTAGGTTTTCTGCCAGGCAATGACGCCCGTGTCATTTGTTTTGATGACCCAGGCATCTGAGCCGCCATGATTGGTGGTAATATCGCCGGAGGTAGAGCTGGTCTGTCCCGCTACGACAAAGCCACCATCCAGCGTTTGGCGGACGGAGACACCGAGGTCGCTGCCGGAACCGCCATAGGTTTTCTGCCACATCATAAGGCCTGAGCCGGAAAGCCTGATAAGCCACACATCGGTGCCGCCATGATTCATGGTCACATCGCCGGCGGCCGATTGTGTGAAGCCAGCCACAATGTAGCCGCCATCGGTGGTTTGAGCCGCGGAGTATGCAAAATCATCTTCGGCGCCGCCCAGCGTCTTTTCCCATTGAATGCGGCCCGTATCGTCTGTTTTCACCACCCATATATCGTAGTTGCCGTGATTCGCGGCTACGTCGCCGTCGCTGGAAGTGCTGACGCCGGTGAGCAGGTAGCCGCCGTCGGTGGTTTGTATCACATGATAAAACTCGTCGTCGTTGCTGCCGCCATAATTTTTCTGCCAGAGAATCGCCCCTGCTGGCGATAACTTCATGAGCCAGCCATCATAGGCGCCATGATTAGCCGTGATATCGCCGGAAGACGAAAAGCTATAGCCTGCCACTATGAAGCTGCCATCAGCGGTCTGCAGCGCACGGCGGGCCTCCTCGTATGCCGGGCCACCATAGGAGTGCTGCCACTGAATGGCAGGTGCCTGCGCGTGAGCGAGGTGGGCTAAAGTAATAAAAGCCAATGTCAGAAACACCTTCATAGGATGAAGTTATGAAATGTGAATGAATAAGCTGGTACGCTACTTCAACTCCGCCTCAATAACATAGATGTTATCGTAGCTCCACACATAGTCGGGCATGGGGTTAGTGGGGTTCTTAAAGACACCGACGTGCAGATGCTGTTTTTTTAGTTTATCGAAGTCATTGGGGGAGATGTAGGAGAAATAAGCGTCTATATCTTTGTTATAGAACATGATATCAGTATAGTCCATGGCATTGAGCACTATGTGGACATCGGGTGGGATGTACTTCCGCAGGTTTTTATAGACTTCGTTGTTGTGCGCTTTTACGGACCAGTATTTGCCATCGTTAGCGGCAATGTTGCTGGGGTCATGTTTGTGGGTGACCTCGGGGAGGTTGAAGATGAGCAGCGCGAGGAGGATGGAGACCGGCGCCCAGGCGTATTTAAACACTTTGGGGTTACTGAATGCCAGGCACACGGCAATGGCAATAAAGATGTTGCCGAGCGGCACTATGGGCATCACATAGGCAGGAACCATTGTCTTTGAAACAAACGAGAAGAAGACGAGCGTGAGCACGAAGTAGAAGACGACGGCGAATGTGAGCTTTGTGCGAAACTGCCGTAGCGTTACAAGCAATATAAGACCAACGGGCACAAGCCAGCTAGGCACCTCGCCGTAATAGAGGCCGAAATTGTTGACATAAAACAGCCAGGTGCCTGAGCGCGCGTCCACAGCCTCGTGGAGGCGCCGCAGGTTGTATTCATACTCAAAAGCTGCTTCGATAGGGAAACGATGCATAATGTAAAGCTGCCACGGTACAAACACCATTGCGCAAGTGAGCAGCGCCACGAGGTATTGAACAATTTCTTTTTTGAAGTGCTCCTTCCTTATTTCAGAGGTCAGGATAATACCCCATGCCGAGAATACGAGGAGCCCGGTGAGCCACTTGATGAGGATGGCCCCTCCCGCAAACAGGCCCGCAAGGATGGCATACTTCCAGGTTTTTTTGTAGCTGTATTCGGCATAAGCCCATAGGCTGGCGAGGACATAGAATGAGAAGGCTGTATCGTTCTGGTCCATGCCGAAGAGACCAGACATGAGTTCCAGGGGATAGTAGGAGAAACAGGTGAGCAATGCCGCGAGGAAGGCGATATTGCGGTTGGTGGTAAGCAGCAGACCTATCCTGTAAACGAATAGCACACCTATGCTGCCCATTATTACGCCGGGAAAGCGGATGGCAAATGGCGATACGCCCAGCAGTTTCATGCTCAGCGCCATCTGCCACAGAAAAAGGGGCTGCTTGTGCAGCCATATGTGGTTGCGGCTCCAGTCGCGGTAATCGTAAGTGGCCCAGTCGCTGACCCTGAGCATGGGAGTGAAGGGATGGTCCATCATGTTGCGGGCCACCAGCGCGTGAAACCGTTCATCCCATTCGTGCAGGAAGGGGTCGAGGCCGGCCATGAACAGCCGCAGCAAAAATGCAGCGAATAACAGACACACAAGAGCCCACTGATGCTTGCTGTTGCACAGGAAGATGGAAGCAAGCGCCAGCAAGAAACTGAGCAGCAGCAACCAGGAGTTCAGAAGCGGAAAGAGTGCAGCCATAAACCTTGCGTAATATTACTGATTATCGGCAGGCCCCTCTCGCTTCCCTTTTATTTTTTCTTAAACAATCCGTTCAGGCCTTTCTTCAGATTATCGCCTGCATCCTTTATCGCATCGGGCTTCTTATTCTTAGAGGTGTCGGAACTGCCACCAAGGAACTGTTTCTTGAGCTCGTCCTTGGCCTGGCCCACCACCTGGTTCTTTATCGTCTTCAGTGTGTCCTTAACCACCGTTTTCACGCTGTCCACCTTTTTGGCCACTTCCTTCTTGATCTCTTCCTTCACCGTGTTCACGGCATCTCCGGCTACATTTTTGAGGTTGGTTTCAATTTTCGGACTGGTGGTGGTGCCGCCGATCTTTACAGCAAGGTTCACCTTATCGCCCAGCTTTACGGGCACACCCTTTCCGGCTGCCTGGCTCAGCAGGCCATTCACCATATTGTTGGCCTCTGTACCCATCATTGCGCGGGGCACTGCAAGATTCACACCATAGTTCATGGTCTGATCAAATCCATGGCTGCCTGCGATCTCTGCATCTATGTCGCCAATCTTCATTTTGTATGGTTCGATGGTTACCCGGCCATTCGCGAAGGCAAATACTATCTTCTGGTCCTGGACCTTTATGGTCTTGAACTGGGTGAGGTGTAGTTTGTCTGCAAGCTGGTCGGTAACCGGGAAATTGCTGAGTGTGCAGCCGATAAGGTTCATAATGCCCTTCCCGGTAAGCGTATTCGTCACGGGCATCATATCTGCACCCAGCTTGCCATCGAGGTTAAGCGTGCTCGACACACGGCCGGAAACATATTTAGCCACCGGCATCATTTTCTGCACGGTATTGAATGTGGTGTAAGTCTTCTGTACGTCCACATTAGTGAGGGTGTAGTTGAACTGGATATCGGGGTTCTTTTTGTCCTTCTTTGTAGAATAGAAGCCATCCATTTTGAACGTTCCGTCGAGTGCGCTACCGGAGAGGTTCTGAAGCGCCACCACCTCGTTGCGGATCGCCATGCTGGCCTTCGCACCTGTAATGGTCATGTTATCGTACTTAATGGAGCCCACCTCGGCATTCAGTTCTATATCCAGGTTGGCCGGAACGAGGAATACTGTAGTGGCGGTCTTCTTGGTAGTATCGGTTGGTGTTGCGGATGTGCCCATAAATTTATTGGCATCCACCTTGTCAGCGGAGAAATGGAAGGCGCCACTCAGGGCCTCGTTGTGCAGGTAGTAGCCCAGGAAGTTATTGATAGCGCCATCGCCGGCAAAGTTGGTACCCATGTATGCGCCCTTCATGTTCGATACTGTTACGTTCTTCGGTGTAAATGTCAATGTCATACTGTTCAGCATCACGCCGTCCGGATAGTCTTTAGAGGCATATGATATGCCGGTAAAGCTGATGGTACCTGCTGCATCTATCTTATCGAACTGTTTTTTTTGCGCAGCGGCCATGGAGCCTTTCACCGAGACGTCTGCGGCAATCATACCGGAAAGCTTTGTACCGGCTTCCAGCTTCACGAACTTCTGCACCTGCGTGAGGTCCAGTTTGCCCTTAGCTGAGGCGTCTATCCATTGATCCGTAACCGGTGACTTCATAAGCAATCGCATATCGAAAGGCTGTCCGCCGAACTCGATATGGCCTTTCTGCAAGTCCACAACAGTATGGTCTGTGACGCCATCTGGATTGTCCACGTTCAGCAATATCTGGATATTGGAAACCTTGTCTGGCAGGTCGGGATACTGGAACATGCCATCCTGCACGCCCAGGCTGACTTTGTACGCTGGCATCTGTTTCTTGCTGTAAGTGCCCTTCACCGCGCCATTGAGGGTGAGCTTGCCCGATGTTTTTATGTCTTTGAAATTGCTCTGGTAAACACCCGGAACGAGTGAAAGAATGTCCTTAAAGTCATTGGATGGGGTATTGAACGAAATATCCATATTCATGCTGTTGGTATCGGGCATCTGCACATAGCCTTTTGTGGAGAGCTTGAGTCCGTTGAGCTGAATTTTGTCCGTATTGAATGAGTATTTGCTGGTTTTGTTATCTATCTGAAGGTCCAGGTTGATGGCCGTTTTCACCTTGTGCAGGAAGGGCACATTTCCGTTGATAAATGTGATGGCGTCGGCAGTGGTCTTGGTGGAGAGGGTAAAAGCATCGCTGCTGAAGTCGCCCGATCCGCTATGGTTCAGGTTTTCAATAATGGCATGCATCTTGCCCTGCTCATCATTATATTCTATAAAGCCGTTCTCAATTGAGTATTTTTTTAGCTTCAGTTCAAACGGTTTGGAGGGAGTGCCGCTGGGGGTAGGAGGAGCAGGCTTGGTGATATTCCAGTTGGCGGCGCCATCGGTATGCACCAGCGCATGTATTCTCGGGTTTACTATACCTATATTCTTTATCTCATACTTGCCGTTGATAGCCGCCATAAGGTCGAGCGACACTTCAATGGATTTAGAAGAGATCAGGGTATCGTCCTTGAACGCATCCTTGCCCACTATGCTGAGTCCTTCAATACTTACAGAAAGCTGCGGAAAGTGGTGAAACAGCGACAGCTCCACGTCCTTGAAATCGGTGGTAGCATTGAGCTGGTCGTTGAGTTCCTTCTTTACCACGGCCAGAATCTTATCCTTAAAGAAGACGGGAATGATGATAGCTGCTGCGAGAACGAGCAGAATAAGGATGCCAACGGCAATAAAAAAGCGTTTGAGTATTTTGCCCATCTTCATAACTATCAGATATTTATTTACGACAAAAGTAGTGTTGAATAGGTGAAAAGCTAAACATGAGTTGTTATTTTTTGCAGGTTCCGTTCCCGACCATCCAATAAGTAGTAGCGTATGAAAGGACTGCCGGGAGGCAAGCGGTGAAAAAGGCTACCTTTGCCCAATGACCTTTGCCGACCTTAATCTGAATAAACAACTACTGCATGCGCTCGATGATATGGGGCTGACCACGCCTACCACCATTCAGCGGAAGATATTCCCGGTCATACTTTCGGGCAGGGATGTGTGCGGCATAGCACAGACGGGTACGGGTAAAACATTTGCCTACCTGCTGCCGTGCCTGAGGCTGTGGAAGTTCAATAAGGAAAAGCTGCCTGAAGTGCTGATACTGGTGCCTACCCGCGAACTGGTAATGCAGGTGGTGGAGGAAGTACAAAAGTTGACTACCTATATGAACGTGGATGTGGTTGGGGTGTTTGGCGGCGTGAACATGAAACCACAGGCGTTGGCCTTAGAGAATGGATGTGATATTGTGGTGGCCACACCCGGCCGCCTGCTCGACCTGGCGCTGAATGGCTCGCTGCGGCTAAAGACCCTCAAGCGGCTGGTCATTGACGAGGTGGACGAAATGCTGAATCTCGGTTTCCGGACGCAGCTTACGCGCATTATGGAAATGCTGCCCCCTCGCAGGCAGAACCTGATGTTCTCGGCAACAATTACCGATGAAGTAGCTGCGCTGATGGATGAATGGTTTACCGCGCCTGAGCGCGTAGAGGCGGCTCCTGCCGGGGCGCCATTGGAGAATATAGAACAGCGGGTGTATCATGTACCTAACTTTAATACCAAGGTAAACCTGCTCACCCTGCTGCTGGAAACGAATGCAGAGATGAACCGGGTGCTGGTTTTTGTGGCTACCAAGGCGCTCGCCGACCAGCTGTTCGAGCGAATGGAGTCGCGTTTTCCCGGAACGGTGGGCGTGATGCACGCCAATAAATCGCAGAACTACCGTTTTAATACGGTGAATCAGTTTCAATCGGGGGAATTCCGGTTCATTATTGCCACCGACCTCATAGCCCGTGGATTGGATATTGCCGAGGTATCGCACGTTATCAATTTCGATATTCCGGAGGAGCGGGAGTCGTATGTGCACCGGATAGGGCGAACGGGCAGGGCAGATAAAAAAGGGGAGGCGATTGCCTTCGCTTCGCCACGCGAAATGGAGGAGCTACAGCAGATAGAAGCGCTGATGCACTACGAAATACCGGTGGCTGAACTGCCGGTAGACCTTGAAATATCGGATGTGCTCACGGATGACGAAATGCCGAAAGTGAGAATGAAAGAGCGGCTTATAGCGATGCCTAAGAAGGACGAAACCGCCGGCCCGGCTTTTCATGAAAAATTAGAAAAAAACAAAAAGGTGAATGTGAAGGTACGCCATACCGATAAGATGCGTGCCAAGTACGGCAAGCCCAAGACGAGGGGCGCAAAGCCTAAGAAAAAGTAGGTAGGTAGAGGCTGTTCCGCATCCGTTAACACGGAGTTATTTTGAAGACCCAAATTGTTTTCATTAAATTTAGGGATGATTCAGCGACTCTTCGATATAGTGGAGCAACGCAGCACTACGGCGCCTAACGCTATAATGCTGGCAGCGAAGGAAAACGGCCAGTGGCGCACTTACAGCAGCAGGGAGGTTTGGGAGACAGCACGGAAAATGACGGGCGGTTTGCTCACCTTGGGTATCAATAACCAGGTACTGGAGCCGGAACAGCAGGAAAAAATAGCCATTATCTCGCCCAACAGGCCTGAATGGTTGATTACCGATGTAGCGGTGCAACTCACGGGAGCTGTGCTCACACCCATTTATCCCACCATCAGTCCGAATGAAATTGCTTATGTGCTGATTGAGGCTGGAGTCCAGGTGCTCTTTGTGGCCAATGCCGAAATATATGAGCGCTTTAAAGACGCTTTTCAGAATGTAATTACGCTAAAAAGCATTTTCTCCTTCGACCCAATACCGGGTGTGCGCCATTGGAAAGAACTGCAGGACAGCAATGCGGGGCCGGATGAAACGGTGGTAGCGCGCATAAAGCCGGAAACACTCGCCACGATCATCTATACATCGGGTACCACCGGCGACCCCAAGGGCGTAATGCTGACCCATCAAAACATCGTGAGCAATGTACAGGATTCAATGCCCGCCTTTACGTTTGCGGAGGGAAACAGCAGGGCGCTGAGCTTTCTGCCGCTCAACCATATTTTCGAACGCATGGTGAGCTATGTCTATCTGCAGTCCGGTGTTTCCATCTACTATGCCGAGAGTATGGATACTATAGGGCTCAACCTGAAGGAAGTGAATCCGCTGGTTTTTACCACGGTGCCGAGGCTGCTGGAAAAAGTGTACGAGCGCATCATGAATACTGCCCTTGACCTAAAAGGCATAAAGCGCGCGCTCTTCTTTTGGGCGCTGAACCTGGGAAAACAGTTCGACAATGTACAGAAGGGAAGCCTTTGGTATAGGTTTCAGTTGTGGCTGGCTAATAAATTGGTTTTCAGTAAGTGGCGGGCTGCACTTGGAGGAAAAGTGAAAGCTGTGGTTGTGGGCTCTGCCGCCTGCCAGGAGCGCCTGACCAAGATATTCACTGCCGCCAATATCGTGATCATGGAAGGCTATGGCCTCACCGAAACATCACCTGTGGTATCTGTGAACAGGTTCGAAAGTGAGAATCGGAGGGTGGGTACTATTGGAACCCTCATAGACCATGTGGAGGTGAAAATAGCCGAGGACGGTGAAATACTGACTAGGGGACCGAATGTGACCATAGGCTACTACAAGCACCCTGAGCTTACCGCCGCAGCCATGGAGGGTGGCTGGTTTCACACCGGCGATATAGGCACCTGGGTAGAAGGAAAATTCCTGAAAATAACTGACCGTAAGAAAGAGATATTCAAGACATCGGGCGGCAAGTATGTGGCCCCGCAGGTGATCGAGAACAAAATGAAGGAGAGCCCCTACATAGAGCAGATGATGGTGATAGGCAGCGGCCGCAAATTTGTGAGCGCGCTGGTAGTGCCCAGTTTCATGCAGGTGCGCAAGTATATTAGCGATCATTATCCCAAAGCCATAGTACCCGGCAGGAATGCCGACCTTGTAAAAATGCCTGAGGTGCAGGCGCTGGTGCAAAAACAACTTGATAAGTACAACCCGCTGTTCGGACACACCGAACAGGTCAAGAAGGTAACGTTGCTGCCCGAGGAATGGACCATTGACAGTGGTGAGTTGACGCCATCTCTAAAGTTGCGACGGAAGATCATAGAGCAGCGATATGCACACGAGATCGAACGTATCTATGAAGATGCCTCTGTTTAGAATCGTGATGACGCTGCGATGATCCCTACAATAATAGCGAAGCCGTAGATGCACAGTATAATGACCATGAGGATACCAAGGTACTTGAACATATTCCGCAGATAACGAATAGCCTCGTTGAACCTGGTTTTATCGTTATTGTTCATCGCGTATTTGATCCCTGTAGAATACTTGAGCAGCGCATATATGGGGTATATGTAGATGGCGGCAATTAATAAATACAGCAGTACCACACCCATGGGGCCTAAAGCTGCGAGGACGGCAGAGTAAGACCCAAACGCGGTGAGACCGCTTCTGACCATCGCTGCCATACCGATGCCTGCCAGCACGACAATGCCCATAACAATAAATCCCATGATGGCCAGGAACTTGGTCCACCGGGCCATTTCAAGAAAGTTTGATTTCGATGAATCGTCCACTTCAAGGGAGAAGATATCTGAGTTGCCGCGGTTAAACTGTTCCATATGTGAGTTTGCTCAAAACTAAAAAGAACTGGTGAAAAAAAGAATCAGATCTTAGCTGAGCGCACGTATTATCAGGGAAATAACACCCACGACAAGGAAGCTCCCTGATGCTACCGAAAGGATAACTATGTACCGGAATGCTGTTTTCAGGTATCCGAACGCTGCTTCCATCTGGGTTTCATCGGCCGCTGCAAGGGCGCCGCGCGCCTTATTGGCATACTTCAGCAATGCGAAGGCAGGATAGAAAAGGATGGCCCCTAAGAAAGCCAATACACCAAGGAAATAACCAAACCAGTAACCGGCATTGTAGGCCGAGGAGCCGCTGCCACTGCTGCCCTGCGACAAGGTAATAAGTGTGAATGCGGCTGCCCACAGACCGATGGATACAAACCCAACAATAGCCAGTATCCGGGCCCAGCGGGAGGCTGCCCCGAGAGAGGCCTTCATCTGGTCGGTAAAAGTGATGCTGAAAATATCCGGCTGAGCGCCTGATTTCTGATCCATGGACCTTGTTTTGAACCAAAGCTATGGAAATAGGGCGTTTTTCAACGTTCCTATTTGAGGGCGGTATATAATGTAGTAATGCCAAAGGTCAGCGGGCGGGCCTTGGCGGCCTTGAAACCACACTGCTCCAGTATGTCGCAAAAACGTCTGCCTTCCGGGAAGGCCATAACCGATTCTGGCAGATAGGTGTAGGCACGGCTGTGGCGCGAAAGCAGCTTGCCCACCACCGGCAGCACGAAGCGGAAGTAAAATCGGTATAACAGCTTTACAAGGGCATTGTTGGGGTGCGAAAACTCTAGTACCACTACCTTGCCACCTGGCCGCAATACCCGGCACATCTCGCTCAGACCTGCCTCCAGGTGCTCGAAATTGCGCACGCCATATGCACACATCACTACGTCAAATTCGCCCGATGAGAACGGCATGGACTCACTGTCGCCGGTTTGCAGGGATATAAGCTGATCCAGGCCAAGAGCGCCGATTTTCTTTCTGCCCACCTCCAGCATCTGGTCGGCGATATCTACACCCGTAATTCTTTTCGGGCCGAGCTTAACAGCAGCGATGGCCATATCACCGGTTCCGGAGGCCACATCCAGTATGCTTTCAGGTCGGGCAAGACCCACTTCCGCAATAGCTTTCCTGCGCCAGCCTTTATCGATGCCCATAGACAAAAAGTGGTTCAGGAAGTCGTAACGGCCGGCTATATTATTGAACATCTCGGCAACCTGCGCTTTCTTGCTTAAATTTGAGCCGCTATCGGGCACTATCTTGGCCGCTGGATTGGTTTCATGTACTTGTGGCATGCGGCGCAAAATTACGGTTTTAGTAGTTAGTAAATCCCCGGTGCATATAGGTCCATAAGGGCCTGAAATGAAAAAATGGAGATCACAAAAGCAGTATTTACTATCAGCAGCCCTGATGTGGACAAATGTCCGAAGCCTGACAGGCCGGAGTATGCATTTATCGGCCGGTCGAACGTGGGTAAGTCATCGCTCATCAATATGCTGACGCGCAATGCGAAGCTGGCCAAGACGTCGAACACGCCGGGCAAGACGCAGCTTATCAACCATTTCATGGTAAATGGGTCGTTTTATATTGTGGACCTGCCGGGCTATGGTTTTGCCAAGGTGTCGCAAACATCGAGGCGGTCCTGGGAAAAAATGATCGAGAACTATCTGCGGAAGCGGACTAACCTGCAAACGGTGTTTGTGCTTATAGACAGCCGTCATGAGCCGCAGGAGATAGACCTGGCATTTATCCGCAAGCTGGGTGAATGGCAGTTGCCCTTCAACCTCATCTTTACCAAGGCCGATAAAAGCACCCAGCGAGAGGCTGCAAAACATGCCAAACAGTTTATTGAAGCTATGAAGCTGGAATGGGAATTCATACCCCGCAGCTTTATGTCCAGCGCGGTAAAATTTCTCGGGCGCAAGGAATTGCTTGCCTATATTGAAGAGGTGAACAAGGAGTTTGTGTTGCCGGGGGCGGAGCCAAAGGAGGGATAAGATTGTGATTCCACTTTGTCTCCCTGTTTTTACGCTTATTTTGAGCTCACCTGACCGTGAAACATTTCTGTGAGCAGGGCGTACAATTCGGGATGGTGTTCTTTTAGTTCGGTTGGACGCTCAAAAAAATACTCTGTGACCACTGCAAAAAATTCCGCATCGTTGGTGGCGCCGTAAATATTGATATCGGAATGATGGGTTTTCATGCCGGCAATGGTGCGATGCATTTGCGCTATCCACGGCAGAATAAAAGGCCGCGACAACAGGTATTCGGGTATGCCATCAGTGGCGCCATCGGCCTTATCTATAAGGTGCGCAAACTCGTGTATGGGCGTATTATGGCCATCGGTGGCATTGTGGAAGGATGATCTTAGCGACGGTTTCGAAAGCAGCATTTCGCGCTGCAGGGCGCCTTCGCCTACCATACCCAGTACATTGCGACCGCTGCCGTGGGTATCGTATTCCCGGCTGAAAGTATCTTTATAAAGCAATACCTCAGAAAGGTTGTTGTAGCGCCAGTCGGGAAAACCGAAAATAGGAATGATAGCCCCGGCGGCTACCAGCACGCGGTCGAGGTCTTCTACCGAAACGTCTACTCCCTTAATGGTAACATTGGATAAGAAATCGCTGACGCGTTCTTCGAAAAGTGTTTTTCCATCGTCATCGAGCGCCGTATAGAAAGCAACATTGGCGGAAAGCAGTTCTTTAATGTTACCGGGCACTATGTAGCTGCCTGGCTTTTTCCGGAGCGATCGATACAAGAAACTACCGGCAAGGATAATAAGCAGGACACTGATGATAAAAGCTGCGCTCATGTAGCAAAGATATGGATGGGCTCCTTTGACACCATTTCTTATCGCACAAAAAAAAGGAGCGAAGCACGGGGCTCCACTCCTCTCCATTTTAAGAAGCGATTTTGTTATCTGCGAATCTCTACTTTGCCGGTATAGTACAGGCTGCCTGACCGGATGGTAAGCAGGTAGATGCCTTCATTTACATCGGCAACATTGAGCGAAGCTGTTTTGCCATTTGCGGTGAGCGCGGTATGCAGCACTTCGCGACCTGTGATATCGGTCAGCACGGCATCGGCGGCCTGCAGGCCGTTTGCCCAACTGATGGTGAGCGTTTCAGCAGCAGGGTTTGGATATACCAGTATCCCGGCAGGCTGAGTTAAAGGATGCACTTTTGAGTTGTCGTAGGGGGTGATGGTGCCGTAGGATGTGTGCTCCTTGAAGCTGATACCCGATACGCTGTCGCTGCCGGGAGCCAGCGTCACAGCAAATGGCGTAGTGTGATAGCTCATATTTTCAGGGTAGATGTAGTAGGTGCCGTCTGCGAGATTGCCGAAGCTATAGGTGCCGTCAGAGGCAGTAGTGGCGAATGTGATCAGCGTACCGCTGCCGTCTTTAAGGTATATGTTCATGCCCTGGGCCGGTACATCGCCCGATGTGCCCCTGCCGGCGCCCATAACCACATAGCCCGCTATAAAGCCCGGGCCCGGAGGCACGGTGCCGTATATCATGCTGACGTTAGCAACATCGGCGCCTGAAGTATGTACAATAGTAGTAGCCACATCCCAGCTTGCTGCGCTGCCGCTGTAGGTGGGCACATAGCCGCTGGTACCGGGAACGGCGCTGTTGAGCTTGGCCTTAACAAGGTAGTTGCCCGCTGTCTTATCCATAAACTGGAAGTAGGCAGCGGTGCCATCGTCGCAGGAGGTGAAGGAGTCGAGGGCTGCTATGGAACTATCGCTGGGGTTGAACTGGATGAGCCAAACAGTGAACGGATCGCTGGATGTTGTGCCTGAGGCAGTAATTGTACCATAGATGCGGTTCGCATCAACCGATACGGTTGCTGTGCCTGTGCAGCCGATGCCATCAGTGCCGGTTACTGTATAGCTCGTGGTTGCGGTTGGTGTGGCATCTGTACTGGTGCAGGTTGGGCAGCTAAGGGCCGTGGTGGGCGACCATGAATAGCTGGTAGCGCCCGATGCTGCCAGGGTGGTTACTGAGCCACAGGTTGCCGGTGTGCCGGTAGCAGTTACAGTAGGAACCTCTACCGTCATAGTTACAGAGCCAGTCGCTGTTGGGCTAGTGACACAGGTGGCAGAGCTGTTCATGACCACTCCAACCACGTATCCATCCATGATGGTGGTACTGGTGTAGGTGCTGCTAGTGGCGCCGGGAACCGAACTGCCATTTATTTCCCACTGATAAGTTGGTAAAGACCCACCACCAGTAGTAGCGGTAGTGAACAAAGTTGACGTGCCGGG
>Ga0157378_10002994_pt1 | contig 15012 bp, 12 predicted proteins | sample M65metaG_FD_115309 | JGI IMG/M metagenome (GOLD analysis project Ga0157378, IMG submission 115309) | Miscanthus rhizosphere microbial communities from Kellogg Biological Station, Michigan, USA - M6-5 metaG | ecosystem: Host-associated > Plants > Roots > Rhizosphere > Soil | place: USA: Michigan...
CGGCACAGCCCTTTAAGCGTTCTGTTACGAGAGTCGTCATGTGACCAAAGTCCATCAACGTCGCAATCTTCACTCCCTGATGCGCGGCGGTAAAACCGAAATTATCGACAGCGTCGTGCGGAATAGTGAATGGATGGAAGTCGATCTCACCGATGCGGAAATCCTGGCTCGACTCTATCGGCTCAACTCGATCACGAAGTGCTTTGCTTCGACGCTTCGGCTCGTCGTTAGCGACATTGAATCGTTCGCTAACGTACGCGTCCAGTGTTTGACCTGAGATGTAGACGGGGCAGTCAACTGTGCTGAGCAGAACGCGTAAGCCGCCGGAGTGATCGCCGTGTTCATGCGTGACGAGGATTCCGTCAAGTCGTTGCGCGTCTTCGCCCATCATGGCGAAACGGCGGGTAATCTCTTTTGCGCTTAAGCCAGCGTCGACAAGTACGCGAGTATTGCCTGCAACGATCAGCACAGCGTTGCCGGTTGATCCGCTGCCGAGAACGGTAAGTTTCATGAAGCGTGCTCGAATATCAAAACAGAAGAAGGGCGAAGTGAATTTACCACTTAAAGAACAAATCGGCTACGGGTGTGTTGTGGTTGAGCAGATGATGATGAACGATTTGATTGCAGAGAACTTCAATGCAGGTAGTTGGGTTGTTCCTCTGAGAGTTTCAAATCGCAAGCCGTGATCGTTCCACATTAAATCCATTCAGATTTCCGAGTGCTCCTAGCGAAAGGACTTCGGATCTAAAATATGTTTGGGCGATCTCTTTCAGCGCTTCGGGAGTTGCTGCCCTGATCTTTTCCACGACCTCATCAGGTGAGATCCTTCGGCCATGAATAATTTCCTGACGCGCAAGAGTACTGGCACGCGCGCTCGACGACTCCAGTCCTAACAAGATCGATGCGATGGCTTGTTCTTTTACTATACGCAGTTCTTCCTCTGACACGCTTTCCCTGACAACGTCGCGCAATGCTTCGAGTGAGAGGTCAACGACCTCGTCGAGCTGTTCCGGTGACGTACCGGCGTAAACATTGAACACGCCGATGTCAGAAAAAGTACTTCCGCCGGCGCCAACTGAATAAGCCAGACCGCGCTCCTCACGAACCTTCTGCCATAGCCGACTTGATGTACCGCCGCCAATCACTGAAGCAAGTAGGCTAGCTGCATAGCGATCCTCACTCAGTGCGTCCGGCCACGGTGTCGCGATGACCAGGTGGGCTTGCTCCAATTCATTCTTCTGTTCGATCAAAATTGGCGAAGCAGGTCGTGGCCGGGTGCCAATCGGTACCCTTGCGCGTGTATTGGTTCCACCTTCGCAACCATCCAGGCAGCGACCGACTAACTCCAGCAGTCGTCCGTGATCCACATTCCCCGCTGCTGCGATTACGAGATTGGGATAAGAGAATTCTCGCGCATGAAATGCCAAAGTCGTCTTGTGATCAAAAGTAGGAACGGTTTCGCGTGTTCCCTCAATCGGACGGCCCAGGGGTTGATCCGGGAAATAAGCGGCATTAAAGAGTTCTCCGAGCAATTCGTCGGGCGTATCCTCGACCATTTTCATTTCTTCGAGGATTACTCTCTGTTCGCGCTCCAGATCTTCCTGGTCAAAACGCGGATGAGCGACTAGGTCGGCAAGCAAGTCAATAGCGTCAGCGAGCGCGGTGTCCGCAACCTTTATTGCAAAACCCGTCATCTCATGGGTCGTATATGCGTCGAAATGTCCACCGAGTCTGTCGGTTTCGACGGCTATATCCTTGGCGGATCGTCTCTGGCTCCCTTTAAAGACGGCATGTTCAATGAAGTGGCAGATACCATTAAGTTCAGGCGATTCATGACGGGATCCACGCCGAACCCAGATTCCGACAGTGACCGAACGAAGGCCGGGCATGTGTTCGGTAAGAACAGCAATGCCGTTGGAAAGCTTGGTAGATTGAACGTCGTCTATCATTGATGAAGCCCAAAAACAGTGAAAAACTGGCTAAGAGGCAAAAGGGGATTTGAATCCTAGCACGGCCCAAAAGTCACGGCAAAGCGACTGATAACACGGTGCCATTCTTGACATGGATTCGCCAGTGACAGAGAATAAACGCCTGTTTTTATTGGTTCCGGCAAGTCTCCTCGCTTGAACCAGTTCGACGACCCAAGGGTTTGCGGCAGATAGTTAGTTTTACGGGGAACGAACTCGGAGACATTGCGGACTTTGCGCAAGGCAAACCAACAAAGTAGCCATTGCTCCCCAGCTTTAATCGCGTCCTACAAGGGAATTAGCTCCCGGAGGTCCTTTCGCATGAGAAGAGCATCAAGCCTCTGTTTATCTCTCCTTGTCCTGGTGGGTACGGCTGCATCTGACGCTCAAGCTAAACCGTCGAAAGGTGCTTTGGCGACAATTTCTGGGTCGGTTCAAGATAACAAAGGGAATCCCCTGGTTGGCGCGCTCGTGTTTTTAATCCGCGATGGAGTGAAGCAGACGGCGAAAGAGGCAATGACCGATCGCCAGGGAAACTTTATTGCCAAGGTCTTTCCGGGAAGGTACGGAATTAAAGCGATTGCGAACGGCTTCAACGAAGTAGTCTTTGCCTCCGTCGAAGTAAGAGCATCGCAAGAGTTAATTTATCGTTTCAACCTTGAACCTATCGGGTACGGCAACACTTTGCCGGAACGTCGACGCGATCGTGATGACGTGAAGTGGACACTTCGTTCAGCACAGAGTCGTCGGTCGATATTCCAGGTTCAGGAAGGCGAAGATTCGGCAATCAAGGCCGTCACAGAGGAAGCGACTGAATCTACCCCGGCGGAAATCGCATCCGATGCGACTGCTCAGACTGAGAATAGCGACTCGACCACAAAGATTCATGGAATTCTCGAAACCTACTTCGCCAGTAACTCAAGTACAGCACCTTATGCAGGTCTGAACTTTGCAGTGTCAGCTCCGGTGTCAGAGGGCGTCGAACTAGTCTTTACTGGTCAAACGGGAGTTGGTTCCGAAGCGCCGGAACGCTTTGAGGCCTCCACACGATTTAGAGTAGGTCATCGCCACAAAGTCGGGGTAACTGGCGCAGGGTTGCGTGTGGGCTCCCCGGTCTGGATAAGCAGGTTAGACAATCAACAAGGCGTTATGGGTCAAGTGTCGATGCGAGCTGTCGATGAATGGATAGTTCGCGATGGCATCGTGATCGTAATGGGTGTCGATTATTCGAAGTTCGTCGGTGGCGGCGGCGCGCATGCCATAACACCGCGCTTTGGTGTGCAGTTCGATGCCAACGCTCGAACGCGGGTAAAGGCGGCATTCGCTTCTGGTGGTGACGAAGATGGTATTCAGAGTGTTGCCGCATTTGAAGACGACCAGATCGTTTTCCGCCAGCAGCCGATTCGGCCAGTAGCATTCGTTGATGGTCAAGCAGTTGTCGAACGAAGTCATCGACTCGAATTCGGAATTGAAAGAGTTCTCGATAACAGTTCGAATGTTGAAGCGACAGCATTCTTCGATACAACATCAGGCCGTGGCGTTGGGATGCTTAGTGCACCTGCAACGGCATTTTCCGGAAATGCCGGCGATGCATTCATCGGAATTGCGAACCAGCAGGGTTCATCCCGCGGAGTACGCGTGGTCTACACGCGCCGCTTGAATCGCGTATGGACCGCGTCTGCCGGCTATGCTTTCGGACGCGGACAACGATTGGCGGCAGACGGGGTTGCCGATCCTTCCGACATGTTTGAAAACGGACTTTTTCAGTCCGGTGCTTTGCAGTTGAGTGCCGGCTTTCAAACCGGTACACAGGTGCGTACAGTCTTACGCTTCTCGCCACAGGCAACAGTCTTTGCAATCGATCCCTTTGCCGGAAGATTAGGTGTTTACGATCCGTCGCTGAGTATTCAGGTAACTCAGCTACTTCCGAACTTTGGATTACCTGTTCGTGCGGAAGCGGTTCTCGACGCGCGAAACCTTCTCGACATGCAGACCTGTTCTGACAACGGTGAAGTCCTAACAATCGTTGGCAACAATCGACGTTCTGTTCGCGGGGGTATCTCGCTAAGGTTTTGAGGCGCTTATGAGGCGAGCAGTTCACTGAACCCTCCTGCGTGCCCAATCTGCTCAACTCCACCACACCTCAAGAAATAGTCATTGTCCAAATTCTCGGAAAAGTCCGAAAAGTCGGATTAGGTGAGAACTTCGCTTTTGAAACACGAGTGTAGGACCAGTTTTTCTCGAATGTTTTGTACTTTCTTCAATGCTCATGACGAGCGCTGACCCGAATGGGCAACTAGGAACATCCTTTGCCTAAAAAAGAGCGGGTATGTATGTCGAACGGGCAGCGGTGAATTAACGACTGTGAAGGGATCAGTACTCACAACTCGAACTTGGTTTCTGCTGATTGGCGCGGCGCTCTTGATCAGTGCCGGATTCCTCAATTTCCGCCAACGAGCAAAACACGAAACTCCGGCCTGGGATGGAGTTGATTGGGTCGACACAAACCAGGGTGTCGTCGCCAAATCAATTGAACGTAACTCCGCGGGCGAGAGAGCATGGTTGCTTCCAGGCGATCATCTGCTTGGCATCAGTCTTGATCCGAACGCTAAATCGGAAGAGATAGCACATGCGCGCGACGTTCAGATCTATCTCGATCAGGCACGTGTTGGCGGTCAGATTCACTACTTGATGGAAAGACCTTCGTATCCTCCTGAGACGCGCTATTACTTTGCCGACCTCGACAACCTGGGTGCCGTTCATCGTTGGACACCTCGAGTTCTCTATATCAATCTTCTTGGATTGGTCTATCTGTTTGTAGGGTTCTTTGTACTCTTCAAGCAGGGCGGACGCGCGCCGTACGTATTGCACTTCGCAACCGCATGCGTTGTCGCATTTGTCTTTCACTCTTACACGCCTACCGGCAGCTATCGAGATCTTGACCTCGCTATCGCCTTCTTAAGAAACGTGGCGTTCATTTCGTTTGCGCCCCTGTTCGTCCACTTTTGTTTGCTCTACCCGACGAAACAGCAATTGTTTGCCACTCGTAGGTGGCGCGCACTCTTCTTATATGTTCCCGCGTTCTTTCTCATCGCCCTCGCGGTTCCGCTGTTCCTTCGAAACGAGTTAGCCAAGATTATTCCGCCCTTCAGTCGGGTTCCTGTGACTGAATCACTTCTTGGCTTCTTCTACGGAATCAGCATGCTGCAATTCGTGGTAGCGCTTGTTACCAGCGGCGTTCTGTTAGTCAGAACTTACCTTACTGCGAAAGCGACGATCGTCAGGCAACAGGTTAAGTGGGTGGTTTGGGGTACAGTGCTCGCAGTCGCGCCTTTCACACTGCTCTATGCGGTTGTGTACCTGTTAGGCGCCCCAACTGATCGTTGGCTCAACGACGTTGCGCTCTTGCCACTCGCGCTGATTCCGTTCGCTTTCGGATATTCGGTTCTTCGTTATCGTCTGATGGACGTTGAACTGGTCGTACGTCGAGTGTTTGTTTATGCATTGACTACCCTGGGAATCGCGTTGCTAATCGGTGGCGTCGTTTACACAGCCGGTTTGTATGCGTTCGGATCTGATCAGAGCTTTAGTTCCGGCGAGATTACTCTGCGCGTAGTGATCGCCGTACTGGCAATGGCTGCTATTGTGATGGTGGCCGCGCCGGTGAAAAACTTTCTGCAGGAACAAGTCGATCGACTTTTCTACGGCGAGCGATATGACCTGCGCAACAGTCTGCTCGACTTCGGGCGCACACTTTCTGCTACAACAGCTCTCGACCCACTGCTCGATTCTCTAGTTAGACGTCTACAGGAAGTGATGAACGTCGGCAGGATAGCCATCTTCATTGAAGATAAGCTCGCGCCTTCCGGTTATGCAGTTGTGCGCTCGCTGGGCCTGGATAACGAAGTAATTGTGCCCCCGGATTTTCGCGAGATGATTCGCGTGCGCTCAGCTGAAATGGGAATCGTACGCGTTGATGATCTTGATCTAACGACCGAAGCAACCGGCACCGTGAGACGAGTGCTTCATTATTTTGTGCCCTGTGTTGTGCGCGGTCGCATGGTCGCCGTGATCGGACTTGGCAGATCAGCCGACGGCGCCCTGCTTTCGTCCGAGGATGTTGAAATCCTGCGAACTGTTTCCGGTTATGTAGCGGTGGCGATTGAGAACAGTCTGCTCTATAAGGACCAGCAGGAACGAGCTGGCGAGCTAAAGATGCTCAAGGAGTTCAATGAGTCGATTATTGAATCGATCAATGTAGGCCTGCTCGCCGTTGATCTTGATGGTCGAGTTACCCGGCTAAACTCCGCACTGGAGCATATCCTCGATCTGCGTCGCGATGCGGCAATCGGAAAACGCGTTGAGAGTTTGTTCTCTCCTGACTTCGCGGAAACACTGACGCAAGTGCTTGGCAAGGGCGGATGGCGCCTCCAGGAAATCCGAAACATTTACAAATTGCACACTGCTACGCTCGGCAATCGCTCACTTGTCTTGAATATCGCCCTTGCTCCTTTGCAGGATGGGCAGGGCCAAACGGGGGCCCTTGTTGTGCTCGAAGACGTAACATCACGCACTAGCCTCGAAGAGCAACTTCAACAACGTGAAAAGCTTTCGTCAATTGGCCTTCTGGCCGCCGGCGTGGCGCATGAAGTCAACACACCGCTCACCGGTGTTTCGTCTTACACGCAAATGTTGTTGGGGATGCTCGGCGAATCCGATCCTAAGCACGCCTTGCTGCAAAAAGTTCGCACCCAGGCCGAGCGCGCAACAAATATCGTCAATAACCTTCTTAACTTTTCGCGTACCGGGAACGCCACTGAATTTGCTGAACTGGATATTGCTCGTGTGCTTGACGACACTCTACAGTTACTCGAACCGCAACTCCGTCGGAGCCAGATAGAAATCGTTCGCTCATACAGTCCGGATGCGACCAAGGCATTCGGCAACGCCGGTAAGCTACAACAGGTCTTCACCAATTTGATTCTGAACGCACGCGACGCCATTCTGGATGGTGGTCGAATCAAGATCGAAACGAGCATGGCCGATGATGGTTCGATTGTTGTAGGAATCGCCGACACAGGAATGGGAATCGCACCCGAGAACGTGGCGAAAATTTACGACCCCTTCTACACAACCAAGGGAGTTGGCCAGGGCACCGGTTTGGGATTGGCGGTAACTTATGGAATCGTCCAGGAGCATGCTGGACGCATCAGTGTTGAGAGCACGCCTGGCAGCGGAACAACTTTCCACATAACACTTCCAAGCGCTCGTGCGCGAGCGCGCCTGCAGGCCGTTGGTGATTAATCGTAAGCGAGCATCTCTCCCGTGTGCATCGAGGTCTGGTCGTTACCAGGCCTTTTGTTTTATTTTGTAAACTCGCTAAACTAACCCGTTTCGATAAGACCGCTGCTCGACACAGATATCACCGATCGTCACGAGACGCAGAGCGGTATTGAGGGGTTTGTCCTGAAGTAATGAAGACTGAGAAACGCACCATTAAAAAGGGTTCAGTGCTTGTTGTCGATGATGAAGAGATCATGCGAGAAGTGCTGGAGACACTTCTTGCCACCGAAGGTTATCGCGTCGACCTTGCAAAGACCGGTGAAGAAGGTTTGGAAGCTTACGGACGCCGCGCCTTCGATGTAGTCCTCCTTGACGTTTCCATGCCTGGTATCGGTGGACTCCGCGCACTCGAAGAGTTTTTGAAAATGGATTCGGAGGCGGTGATCGTGATGATCACGGCCTACGCGACATTTGACACGGCAATCGCTGCCTGGGAGCGCGGTGCGTTCGGGTGTATCAGAAAACCTTTTCAGAACGAGCAGATTACCGCAACCATCGCGGCCGGAATAAAACGGAGGCGCAAAGAAGAAGAGCGACGCACCCTTCGACGCGCCATGAGCAAGGCCGTTGAGCGTGGTGAAATCATTGGTCGATCAGATCTAATGCAAGAGGTTTTCCGTCTTGTTGAGCAGGTCGCACCGGCGCGTTCCACAGTGCTGATTACTGGAGAAAGCGGTACTGGAAAGGAGCTCATCGCCAAGGCGATCCACGAAGCTAGTACTCGTGCCGGTCGTCCCTTTGTGACCGTTAACAGTTCAAACATTCCTTCCGAGCTACTTGAGTCAGAATTGTTCGGTCATACGCGCGGCGCTTTTACCGGCGCTATCGCGGCGAAGAAAGGACTCTTCGAAGTTGCCGATGGTGGTTCAATCTTCCTGGATGAAATCGGTGATATTCCACCAGAGACGCAAGTGCGTTTGTTGCGCGTCATTCAGGAACGAGAGTTCACTCCGCTGGGAGACACGGCGCCTCGGCGAGTTGACGTTCGCATCATCGCCGCGACAAACATCGATCTAAAAGAGGCGGTTCGTCAGGGGAGCTTTCGCGAAGATCTTTACTATCGCCTCGCCGTGGTTCCAATCGAGTTACCTCCGTTGCGCGATCGACGGGAAGACATTCTTCCTCTAGCTCAACACTTCATCCAAAAATACAACGAAGAGAACGGTCGAAGCGTCTCGGATCAAATGGTGCCTGATGTGCTCGCCTTGATGGAGTCGTATTCGTGGCCAGGTAACGTGCGCGAATTAGAAAACTCCATCGAGCGTGCGGTTGTAATCGCGCCGAGTAACGAGATAACTAAAGAATGCTTAAGACCCGAGATCAGCGATCCAAAGTCTGTGGTGTCGACTTCTCACGACGGTGCCAGTTCCGGTGCGGTCGGAGAGATTGGTCGCGGGATCAATTTCTACGAAGAAGTGCGTCGCTTTGAAATCGATCTCATCAGACGGGCGCTGGAACAGACCGGTGGTCACCAATCACGAGCAGCACGTTTGCTCGGGATGAACGCGACGACGTTGAATTCGAAGATAAAAACCTACAACATCAACTTGCGCCCCTAGACACTAGACACTGAAGGCCAAGACCTAAGTCTGACGAAACGTTCACATGATTCGACGCGATCTCGATGGTTGTCCGATAACCGCAGCGTTGCAGATGCTCGGTGATAAGTGGACGATGCTCGTTGTTCGAGAGTTAGTGGCTGGTCCGAAACGAACGATGGAGTTGCTTGCCGATCTTTATCCAATCAGTAGCCGAACTCTCCTGGGCCGCGTTCGTGATATGGAGAAAGACGGTCTTATCGACCGCTCAGTATACGGCGACAACTTAAGACATATTCAATACTCATTGACGCAAAAGGGCCGGCTGTTAGTTCCGTTGCTCGAATCACTTCGCGAACTCGGATTGGCTTTGAAGTGCAACGACTGTGAGGATCGAATGGAACGTTTGGGGGCTTATTGTTTACCGTGTCCTCTGAATCAACACAGTCCAGAGAAGATGTTTCCTGAGCGTGAGAGGCGCCCTGTTTCCCCACGTCGCGAACAGGATGACTCGATAGTGTTACTTTAATCCCGCATGCCGGCCGTTCCAAACTACAAAAACCCTCAACCCTTATTCGGAATCATGTGTCCATCCGGGGTAATGATCGCGCGGCGATCTGACGTGATATGTTCACCATCCAATGTGATTTCTTCGCCGGTCGGCATTTCCACTGGAAGGTGATCCAGAAAACGCTCAGCATCGATCGCTGACATGCAACCAGTGCCTGCGGCGGTAACGGCCTGCCGGTAGACTGAATCCTGAACATCGCCACAAGCGAAAACACCCGGAACGTTGGTCGCGGTCGAGTGCCCGGATGTCTTTAGATATCCAACCTCGTCCATGTCGAGCTGACCCTTAAACAAAGCTGTATTCGGCTTGTGTCCTATGGCTATAAAGACGCCCGAGCAAGAGAAAACTCTCTCCTCACCAGATTGTAGATTTCGAAGTCTAACGCCGGTAACTCCAGCTTCAGGCGTGCCCTCGATTTCTTCGACAGCTGTGTTCCAGATGAATTCGATCTTCTCATTACGAAAAGCCTTCTCTTGCATGATCTTCGACGCGCGGAGTTTGTCACGTCGATGCACAACATAAACTTTGGCAGCATACCTGGTCAGAAATGTCGCCTCTTCCATCGCGGTATCTCCACCACCAACCACCACAAGAGTCTTGTTGCGAAAGGCGGGCAATGGACCGTCACACGTGGCGCAGGCCGAAACACCGTGGCCACCGAAGCCAGCCGGAACTTTGGCTTCACCGGGAATACCTAGCCACTTGGCCGACGCTCCAGTTGCGATAATCAGAGTCTGCGTTTCGATTGTCGGTCCGTTTGTGTAGAGGGTGAACGGTCGTTCATTGAGATCTACTTCTGTAATCCAGGTCTCCAGAAACTCTGTCCCAAATCTTTCCGCTTGCTTGCGAAACTCCTCCATCAGCTCGGGCCCCTGGATTCCCTTCTCGAAACCTGGATAGTTCTCAACCTCGGTTGTAATCATCAACTGTCCGCCCGGCACCGTCTGCTTTTCTGCGTCAGGTGGAGCGTCGATCAAAAGAGGTTTGAGGCTCGCACGAGCGCTGTAGATTGCTGCTGTGAGGCCTGCAGGTCCCGAGCCTATGATAACGACATCTCTTTTAAGAGTTTCATTCTCCATGAGTAAAGATCTCTTCTCCTTCGAACGAGTTAAGCTCTAAGCTAAGTATTGCCACGCAAATAATTGGGGTATTGACCAAGAGAGTATAGCCTTTTCGGTTGAGCGTATAGTATAACTACCAATAATTACGGTAGTCGAACCGAGGCTTTGACGTAGCTAAGCAGTGTCCGGATCCGAGGTTCTTTGAGAGATGAGTATTCGAGGAAGCGGTTCGCAAACCATTGAAACGATCGCCGTCATCGGCGCAGGAACGATGGGTCATGGTATTGCCCAGGTTGCTGGTGCCTCAGGTTTCCGAGTCACACTAAGAGACGTTGATCGCGAGTCACTTACGCGCGGTATTCGCTCGATTGAGAAGAATCTTGCCAAGGGCATTCAGCTCGGCAAGTTAACCGAACAAGATTCTGAACGGACTCTACAACAGATTCACGGAACTACAGCTCTGGAAGAGTGTGGCAACGCCCATCTCATAATCGAGGCCGCACCGGAGAAGTTGGATCTAAAGCGAAAGATACTTCGTGAGCTCGAGGTCGCATCTGACCATCCATTCATTTTCGCGAGCAATACGTCGTCCTTATCGATCACCGAGATAGCGCGCGATTCGCGGCGCCCGGAAAACGTAATTGGAATGCACTTTTTCAACCCGGTTCACCTCATGCGCCTCGTCGAGGTCGTTGTGGGAAAAGAAACGGCTAACACTACCGTACAGACCGTGTCTGATGTGGGCCGGCAAATGAAAAAAGAACCGATCGTGGTAAAAGACGTACCCGGCTTCGCTTCCAGTCGACTCGGTGTTGCACTTGGTCTCGAAGCGATGCGAATGTTGGAACAGGGAGTTGCAAGTGCGCAGGATATTGATACCGCGATGGAACTCGGTTACAACCATCCAATGGGTCCATTGAAATTAACTGATCTGGTGGGACTTGATGTGAGGCTGAATATTGCCGAGTATCTACATCGGGAGCTGGGCAGTGAATCCTTTCGACCGCCGGAGATTTTGCGTCGAATGGTTAGCGAGGGCAAACTAGGGAAGAAAACCGGAGAAGGATTTTACGATTGGAATGAAGAGAAGGAAGAGGCGCATCGGGCGCGATCCTAATCAACGTGTTGTCAACCATGAGCATGCCCTACAACAATGAAGAACGACGGTTCGCGCTACGGATGGCCTTGCGCTTGCCCATTGTGGTTTCTGGTCGGGCTGAAGACGGGTCGGCGTGGAGTGAACCAACTGAGACAGACGACATTTCAACCTCTGGAGCTCTGTTTCACCTTAATCAGAAGGTGAATCGAGGCGAGCGTCTTTACCTGCGAGCACATCGCCCTGACGGTGCGCCTATCGAAGTAACTGCAGTAGTGATTCGCACCGCCCCGGCAATCTACGGAACCGCGCGCGTCGGCGTTCAGATCGCGGAACCAACTGAAAGTTGGCTGCGACTCTTCGTGTCTTGGGTAGCGGATGAACAGCCCGCCAGTGGTGATCCTGAAACGAATGATCTTTGAGCCTGGTGCTTTGTTCTTTGTTCTCGACAAAACACAAAGTACGAAGCTCAAGTACGAAGCTCTGACACCCAGGTACAAAGCACCAAGCTCCAGTTTGACGATTCACCGGTCTCCTCGTACGATCCCACCGTTCTCATACAACTAACGAACAGGAAGGCAGTTGGAGCGGGAAGTTTCAACGCCAGTTCATCAATGTCTCAGAATTACGAAACTCTGCTGCTCGAAAAACAAGACCGCATAGCAGTCGTCACGATCAATCGTCCTGACAAGAGAAATGCGCTGAACATCAAGACCCGAGAGGAAGGCGCGGCGCTGCTCGAAGAACTCCGCAATGACGACTCGGTGGGGGTCGTCATTTTTACTGGCGCCGGCGACAAGGCTTTTATAGCGGGAGCTGATATTGCTGAGTTCGCCGGGCGAACTTCGATAACACAACGCGACGTCATGATGGGCCGATCGTTGTTCACGGCGATCGACAGTTTTCCGAAACCTGTAATTGCCATGATCAATGGATACTGCCTGGGCGGTGGATGTGAATTGGCGTTAGCATGCGACATCCGCGTTGCTAGCGAGAATGCTTCTTTTGGCCAGCCGGAGATCAACCTGGGCATTATTCCCGGTGGTGGCGGCACACAGCGTCTGACTCGTCTTGTTGGCGAAGGCAAAGCGATGGAGATGATACTTACAGGCGAGATCATCGATGCCAGAACCGCCTTCGCGATTGGCTTAGTGAATCATGTAGTTCCCGCTGATCAGTTGAAGACTAAGACACTGGAGATTGCGAATCGAATTGCCGACAAAGGTCCAATCGCTTTGCAGCTGGCAAAAGATGCGGTCAAGCTCGCGTCGAGATCGAATCTTGACGAAGGGCTCCGTCGTGAGGTGGATCTGTTTGCGCTCTGCTTCTCGACAGAAGACAAGGATGAAGGCGTGAGCGCTTTTCTAGAAAAGAGGAAGCCTGTCTTCAAAGGGAAGTAAGAACGATCCGCAGATGTTGTCCGATAAGCCTAAGCTTGTCGGTTAAGTGTTAAGTTCGCATGGTGTCCAAAGAATCGTTCTTGCGAGACCGACAAGCTGAAGCTTATCGGACATGTGGGTAATCTGCGGATAGTTTTCTTAAGTGTTTGTTCTCTGGAGTATTCCTGTGAAGGTGTTTCTCTTAATTGTCGGCATCCTCGTAGCCACAGCCGGCGGTGTCACCACCTACAGGGCGCTGTACGTCGAACCTCGATCGGCTGTCGTGATAACTGAAACAGAAGTTAGAGAACTCCCAAACTACAAACGCGTTGTCGGAGGAGCCTTGATGTTGGTATGCGGCACTGCGGTAGCATTGATATCGGCAAAAAAATTGAGTCGGTAACATTTATGTAGTCGCCAGAGAGTTTGCATTGTTTTTCCTCGCTCGTTCCGTCAATCGTTCTCACAGGAGCCTCCAATGAACAGTTACCTCAACAAAATTTTTGTGATCGATGATCCTCATGCACGTATTCGCAAAGATGAGGATCTGCTTTCAGCAGTGACGGTTAATGGCCAGCCAAAACTCATTCCCCTCGGGACCCAGGTCAAAATAACTGATGCTAAAGTTTTTAAGGATCTCGTATTCGTTCGCGTTGATGAATTTGGTTGGACCGCAAAGAACAACCTCAAAAACAATTTCTTGAACGAGACCCTCAGAACAATTCCTCCTCCCGACAATGATGAGAAAGGTCCAAATGCCGCGTGGGATCGGGGCCACTTTCTAAAACAGATTACGTTGATTGAAATCATCGGGGCCAAAGACTCGATAAAATACATCTCGGCGGACGTTGCTCCGTTTTACCTCAAGTTAGTGAATGACGCTGAATCCGACGGCGTGCTACTGGCTTTGAAGAGTGGGTTCCGCACGTACGCGAGCCAGCAATTTCTTTACAGCGGCTTTATCAGTCATCAGCCTGGCTTCAACCTGGCTGCCAAACCCGGCTTCTCAAATCACCAAGACGGCTTCGCGTACGATTTTGCGATCGGCAGTTATAACGGCGATCCGTTGTACGACTGGTTGAAAGCTCACGCCCCGGCGCATGGATTCGTGCGCACTGTGAATGGTGAGCCATGGCACTGGGAATATCGTCCACAAGTAGCAGCCACCGGCGCGTTCAAGATCGCAAGTGTTACTGACGATCATTGATCCGCATTAACTGCCACGGTTACGAACCAGGAGCCAAGCGACCGCAGGCTAGGGAGTAGCAGTTTATTTCCATCAGGTTAACCTCTCTGGTGTGAGGTCGCTTCGGTCTCCTTGTTCTTTAGTCGTTCCTACCAAGAAAACAAGAAGTTGCTCGTTTGTTACGCAGAGAAAAAGCCTCAGATCTATACTGACTGGCAGAGCCGCTTGACCCTCTCGATTCGCTACGCTACTCTTCCACTCCTCATTGACAACTCACTCTTGGGGCCGTAGCTCAGCTGGGAGAGCGCATGACTGGCAGTCATGAGGTCAGGGGTTCGATCCCCCTCGGCTCCACCAATCCTCTCAAGCACTACAGCGACAATCGCGCTAGCCTTCCGTTCTCTTGTGGCCAAATTGTGGCCAAGGAGAGCGGCTTCGACAGCTGCACGCTTGTTTAGATCAGTCGCGCGGACGTAACGGCAGCCTGGCGAGTTCACGCCACTGCATGGGATGTGCACTCGCACGTGCAAAACTACAAAGTGGCCGAGGCACATCGCGTGTTTGCTGAAGCACAGGTCCTCACGATCACAAACTCGTTCGCGCCGGACGAGCCGCTTCGCCAATCATGTCTGGCCGCGACTCCCGTCGTCCGAATTCTCAGTAACGAAAAGAAGAGAAACAGATCTGTTGCACGATCGCCGAGATCCTAAGCGCACCATTCCTTAGAACGTCGAAAAAGTTTTGGCGTTTGGCCCTATCGATATTGAGCCCCCCGTTATTAAGGATCCCGATCACGGTCCAAAGCGGTGGCGGTACTCGTCAGAAGAGATGAAAGCCAGGACCATCTCGGCGTCAACGAAGTTGCCGTTGA
>Ga0157378_10002995_pt1 | contig 15012 bp, 11 predicted proteins | sample M65metaG_FD_115309 | JGI IMG/M metagenome (GOLD analysis project Ga0157378, IMG submission 115309) | Miscanthus rhizosphere microbial communities from Kellogg Biological Station, Michigan, USA - M6-5 metaG | ecosystem: Host-associated > Plants > Roots > Rhizosphere > Soil | place: USA: Michigan...
CCCCACCGATTCAGTCGCTGCCCTGCGGGGTGCGGTCGAGGCCGCCGCGCGGGCTCTGCGCGACGGTGAGCCGACCGGCCCGCGCCCGACTTTAGAGCGCCCGCCGAAGCCCGATCTCGGCGACTACAGCTCCAACGCGGCGATGCTCCTCGCCGGAGCCCTCGGCGACAACCCGCGCGCGGTGGCCGAGCGGCTGCGGGGCACGCTGGAGGGCGACCCCGGCCTCGCCCCCGAGCTTGAGCGGATCGAGGTTGCCGGCCCCGGCTTCGTCAACTTCTTCCTTGCCGACTCCTGGTACCTGCGGGCGCTGGGCGACCTGCTCGCCGCCGGGGAGGACGTCGGGCCGAGCCCGACCGACAGCCCCGAGAGGGTCCTGGTCGAGTTCGTCTCCGCCAACCCGACCGGCCCGATCCACGTCGGCACCGGCCGCAACGCCGCCTATGGTGACTCGCTGGCCCGCCTGCTGCAGGCCGCCGGCCACGAGGTGGAGCGCGAGTACTACGTCAATGACGCCGGCAGTCAGATCGGCCGCTTCGCCGACTCCCTAGCGGCGAGGATGCGCGGCGAGGAGCCGCCCGAGGACGGCTACGCCGGCGAGTACGTCGGCGAGATCGCCGCGCGGCTGCAGGCTGAGGGGGTCGACGCCTCCGACCGGGAGACGCTCGAACAGCGGGGGATCGAGGAGGTGCTGAAGGAAGTCGAGGCCTCGTTGGAGCGCTTCGGCGTCCACTTCGACAACTGGTTCTCCGAGCGCAGCCTCTACGCCAAGGGCGAGGTCGACGAAGCGCTCGCCGAGCTGAAGAAGCGGGGTCACACCTACCGCCACGAGGACGCACTGTGGCTGCGGACGACCGATTTCGGCGACGACAAGGACCGGGTCCTGATCCGCTCCAACGGCGAGGCCACCTACCTGACCCCGGACATCGCCTACCACTGGGACAAGCTCCAACGCGGGTTCGAGCGCCTGGTCGACGTCCTCGGCGCCGACCATCACGGCTACGTGGCCCGGGTGCGGGCGGCGATCGAGGCCCTCGGGGCCGACCCCGAGCGCTTCGAGGCGCTGACCATGAACCTCGTCCACATCGTCGAAGGCGGCGAGCGGGTGCAGATGTCGAAGCGGACTGGTGACTTCGTCACCCTCGACGAGCTTGTCGCGGACATTGGCGTCGACGCCACCCGCTGGTTCATGCTCTGGCGCAGCCACGAGACCACCGTCGACCTCGACCTCGAGCTGGCTCGCAGCCAGTCGAGCGAGAACCCGGTCTACTACGTCCAGTACGCCCACGCCCGCATCACCAGCATTCTGCGCAAGGCAGGGGAGGAGGGCTCGGCGGAGCCCGCCGTAGGCGAGCGGGCGCCGCTGGAGGAGAGTGAGAAGGTGCTGGTCAAGCGCCTGCTCGAGTTTCCCGAGGAGGTGCGGGCGGCGGCCGCCCGGCGCGCTCCCCACCGGATCTGCGCCTACTCGACCGCCGTCGCCGCCGACTTTCACGCCTTCTACCGTGACTGCCAGGTGGTCGGCGCCGAGGGCGAGGGGGTCGAAGATTCGCGGCTGGCGCTCTGCCTGACGACGAAGCGGACGATCGCGGCGGCGCTCGGCCTGCTGGGGATCTCCGCGCCCGAGCGGATGTGATGCTGCGGGGCCGCGCCAGGCTCCCGCTGCTGGCGGAGATCGCCGGGCCCGCGCCTGGGCCGGCGGCCTGGTCGCTGCGGCGGGGCGACTTCGAGCGTCTCGGCGAGGCGCTGCCGCAGCTGGACGGGCGCCGGGTGGTGGCTGTGGCGGGGGAGGGCGGTGCGCCGGCAGTGGCGGCGGTCGGCCTCGCCGCAGCCGCGAGCGCCTCGGGCCGACGCACGGTCCTGGTCGACTGCGGACTGGCTCGGCCGCAGCTGGCGGTGCAGATCGGCCTCGCCACTGCACCCGGCCTGCACGAGTACCTGCGCTGGGAGGCCGAACCGGCCGACGTCCTGCAGCCGATCGTCCTCGCCGGCCCAGCCGCCGCCGGGCTCGCCGACCCGCTCATCTGTGTCAGCGCCGGGCGGCCGGCGACAAAGCCCGAGACGCTGCTCGGGCTGCAGAGCTTCTCCCACATGGTCGGCAAGCTGCGGGAGGCCTACGAGCTTGTCCTCCTGCTCGCCCCGCCCGTTCTCAACGAACCCGGCCCCTGCCTTGCGGTCGCCGCGCAGGCCGACGCGGCGGTCGCGGGCCTGCGCGAGGGAGAGGCGAAGGGCAGCGAGGCGAAGGAGCTGCGCGCGGCGATCCGCCGCCTGCCGCCTGCCGCGATCGGCTCGATCGCGGTCACAGGCGCGGATTGGGTTCAGAGGTCGTAGCGAGCGAGGTCGGCGTCGAGACGCTCGGAGTCGCGCTCGCTGGGTGCCGCCGGGCGCCCGGAGCCGCCGCCGACCCCACCCGACCCGCCGCCGGCGCGGCGCCACCGCAGAACCCCGATCGCCAGCGCCGCCGCCGCGACCAGCAGGGCGATGATCGGGACCACGTAGGCGGAGAGGCTGAAGCCGGATTCGGGCGGCAGCGCCAGGACCTCATTTCCGTACTCGGCCACCAGCGCGTCCTTGATCTCCCCTTCGGATTTGCCTTCGCCGATCAGGTTGTTGATGAAGACCCGCTCGCGCTGGGCCTGCGGCGATTCAGCCAGCTGCAGCAGCGTGCCGCAGACGGGGCACATCACCTGCTTTTCGACCTCGGTCAGCGAGGCCCGCTCGGCGGCGGCGGCGGCCGGCGCCAGCAGCGCCAGCACCAGCGCGGCGAGGAGGGCGGCGCGAGCCCTCACGACTTGCCCTCCGGCAGCAGCGGCGCCACCGATCCTTCCAGCGTCTGCTCGTCCACCGGCCCCGGCACGTGCAGGCGCAACCGGCCCTGCGGGTCGACTAGGAAGGTCTCGGGCACGCCGCTGGTCCCGTAGTCGTGGGCGGCGCCACCGTCCCCGTCGCGCAGCTGTGGGTAGGAGAGGCCAAATTCGCGGACAAAGTCCTGCCCGTCGCCGCTGAGATCACGGGTGTCGATCCCGAGCACCGCGAACCGGGGCCCGCCGTGCTCGCGCTGGAACTTCTCCAGCGCCGGCGCCTCGGCCCGGCACGGTTCGCACCAGGAGGCCCAGAAGTTGACCAGCACCCAGCGGCCGCGGTAGGCGGCCAGCGACCCGCTCCCGTCCCCTTCCAGCCGCGGCAGCGCCGAGGTCGGCACCGGGTCCCCGACCGCTAGCCCCGAGGACCCCTTCGACGCCAGCCCGAAGACCAGCAGGCCGACGACGGCCAGCACGCCCAGCACCGCGATGACAGAGCGAAAGCTCACAGACGCCGAAGACTAGATCCCAGGGGCTCCCGGCAGCCCGCCCACGCCCTAGAATCAACCCCCACGCGGACGTAGCTCAGTTGGTAGAGCGCAAGCTTCCCAAGCTTGAGGTCGCGGGTTCGACCCCCGTCGTCCGCTTTTCCGGAGCTAAAAACTCAGTTGTTCTTGCAGTATTCGCTCGCCAGCGCTACTACATCCCTCCAGCCCGGGAACGACCCCGTTCCCGGTGAAGGGAGAGAGATGGGATATCTAAGGGTGTTCGGCCTCGGCATCGCTGCCATGGCACTGCTGGCCATCGTCGTAGCCGGTTCGGCCTCAGCGGCGGTTCTCTGCAAAAACAATACGACGACAGAAGGATGCAGCGGTATCTACAAAGCAGGCACGACCGTGCATCTGCAGCTGGTCAAAAACGCATCGTTGGTGCTCGAAAACGCGGAATTCCAGACGACGATAACTGGCTGTTCTGCTTCCACATTTGAATCCACGACCGACAAAGACGGCGCCGAAGGCGTTCCCGTCACGTTCTCGGTGCTTCTCGAAAGCTACAAATGGACCTGCACTAGCCCCACCAGCACCATCGCGGGGGGAAAATACGAAATCGAATGGATCCCCAAAACTGACAACGGGACGATGAAAGTAACCAATTTCCAGGTGAGGGTGGAAACACTCTTTGGACCCTGCATCTGGGGAACCGGGGCGGCAGCGATCGTCTATGGGACGGTAGTCGGTGGCACGCCGGCCACGGTCGTCGTCAACAACATCACACTGACCCCTGTAGCGGGGGCCGGATGCGCAAAAACAGTGAAAATGAGGGGAACGTACGAATTTACCTCCCCCAACCCCCTGTTCATCGCGAAAAAATGATTTCCGGCCCAGCGGCAGCCGTCGGCGGTCGCTGGGCTTTAATCGGCGTCGCGCCCGTACAGTCGGTGCTTCGCGCCCAGCAGCTCGCTGTCGGCTATCGCCATCAGGACTTCGGCGTCGCGGTCGACGGCGGTGCCGATGCCGAAGGAAGTGCTGATCCTGCCTTCGCCGAGGGCGGCGAGGCGTATCTCCTCGGCGATGCGGGTGGCGGCGACGTGGGCCTCGTCGTTGTCGGTGCCGGGCATCAGGATCGCGAACTCGTCGCCGCCGATGCGGAAGCAGTCGTCGGCGACGCGGGAGCCCTCGAGGATCTTCGCGACCCGGCGGAGGACCTGGTCGCCGGCGGGGTGGCCGAGGCGGTCGTTGACGGCCTTGAAGCCGTCGAGGTCGAGGAGGCAGAGGGAGACCGGGCCGAGGCGGGCGGCGCGGGCCAGCTCGACCGGCAGGCGCTCCTCGAAGGCGCGGCGGTTGAGCAGGCCGGTGAGGGCGTCGCGTCGGCTCTCGCGGGACTCCGCCTCGTAGAGGTTGGCGTGGGAGAGGTGGGCGGCGATCAGGTCGCTCAGCATTTCCAGGGTCTCGACGTCGCCCTCGCCGAAGTGGTTGGCCTCGGGTGAGTAGACCTTCAGCACCCCGATCGTCTCGTCCTGGTGGGACAGCGGCACGCAGAGCATCGAGCCCGCGTTGACGCGGCGGCAGGCGGCGTCGTCGACCCGCGGGTCCTGGCTCGTGTCGTCGCTCCGCAGCACTTTCCCCTCGCGGACGCAGAGGCCGGAGAGGCTCGCGGCTGCCTTCAGCCGCATCCCCAGGTAAGGCGTCGTCTCACCGGTGGCCACCGAGTAGACCATCTCCTCGTCCTCCAGCAGCTCGATCAAGCCGGCGCTGGCGCGGGTCAGCTTCTGCGCCCGCTCGGCGATCAGCTGCATGATCGCTTCGGGGTCGAGGTCGCTGGCGGCGATCTCCGTCTGGGTCTGGATGATCGCCCGCAGCTGGTCGGCCGTGCGCTCGCTTGCCATGCTCGTCAATCGACAGGAAGCAGCGCTCGATTGAATGGCGGGCGCGGCGCCTCGCCCATCTCCGGCTAGGCCATCGCCCAGGCTCGCCTCGCTTCTTCGACCGGTTCTTCGCTGTCTTCGCCCTCGGCGGTCTCTTCGGCCGTCTCGGCTCCCGAGCCCGCTCCGCTTCCCGGCAGGCGGTAGAAGTGCTCGGTCGCGCCGCGCACCTGGCGCTCCCGCACCAGCTCGATCAGGCCTGATTTGGCCAGCTCGGTGACGTGGTAGTTGGTGTTGCTGAGGGGGATCTGCAGCTCGCGGCTGAGGTCGCTGGGGGAGAGAACCCGGCCGCCGTCGATTCCGAGGATTTCAAGGATCGAGACCCGCAGGGGGTGGGCGGTCGCCCGCGCAAGCTGCTCCCAGTTGACCGGAAGCGAGACGCGGTTAGCGCGATTTTCCGGGGCTTTTCCGTTGGAATCGCCATTTGCAGAGGTGGGTTGGGGGGAATGTCCGTTGTGGGTTGGCATGTGCCGATATTACCCAAAATTACTGATTCGACTCATCGAATCTAGGTAGAACATCCGTTGAATACTGCTTTCGCCGCCTGAGATTGAAGGCCGTTTGGAACGGGTACCGGCATCCGGCAAGGCTAGAGCGGCCTCTGGGAAGGCCGGGGAGGAGTTATTGGATGAGTCGGTGGACGCAGATGTCGCGCAGGGCGCAAGTCGTTTCGCTTGCCCTCGTTTTCTTCGTTGCTTCCGTGGTCTCGGCGCAGGCCGGCGAAGTCGTCTTCTCCCCGCAGCACGATCCGCCCAAAAACGGGGACGGCTGGCTAGCTGGGACCTGCACCACGAAAACGTGTGAAGCGGAGAGCACGTCCGAGTTCTACGAAGAAGCCGCCGGCCACCCCCCCTACGGAATCACCCAGTTCATCGTCCGGCACAAAACCGAAAACCTGCACGAAGAACCGGAAGTGGACATGAAGACGCTGCGGGTCGACCTGCCCGTCGGCCTCAGCGTCAACCCGGGGGCAACCCCCCAGTGCGCGTCGCCGCATCCGTCGGAATGCAAAACGTCTCAGCCCCTCAGCCTTGTGGGAGAAAGCTGGGTCAGGGTCGCCCCGGAAGGGCTGCCGATTCCTGAAGAGCTGGAAATCAAAGCGCCCGTCTACAACCTGGTCCCGAAACCGGGCCAGCCGGCCCGCTTCGGGTTCACCGTGGAAGCCGTCCCGTCGATTCCCCTCTTCCCGGTAGTACCGCCCAGCGACATCTTTCTCGAAGCAGACGTAGCTTGGGATTCGGATTACCACGAGGGATTCACGATCCACGTTCCCAAGGTCGAACACGTCAGGCTGCTGGAGAACCGGCTCGTCTTCGAAGGTCGGAAAACCGCTCCGGGCGGCGAGGGATTCTTCCTGACCACGCCCAGCACCTGCTTCAACCCGAACAAAGACCCGGCCTTCGCCCACACCTACTCCACTTACGCTCGCGCGGATTCCCTCCAGAACCCGGACTCGAACTTCCCCAATGGCTCGCCGTATGTCGAGTCGAAAATTCCTCCGGGCACCTTTCCGAAGAACTGCGACTCAATTCCGTTCAAACCCTCGATCGGAGTGAGCCCGGGAACGAACGAGGTCGACTCGCCGGCGGGCGCCACCACCGAGGTCAAGCTGCCGATTGAACCCAATCCCAATGGCCAGGAAACCTCCACCGTGCGGGTCGCGAAGGTGACGCTGCCGCCCGGGATGGGGCTGAACCCCTCGGCCGCCAACGGCCTCGCCGCCTGCACCGACGCTCAGTTCGGCAGGGGGACTCGCAACCCGGTGGCCTGTCCGGCCGCTTCGAAGGTCGGCACGGCGACGGTGGAGACGCCGGCACTGCCAGAGGGCCCGCTGACCGGCAACGTCTACGTGGGCACCCAAAAGAGCCGTGACCCGGAGTCCGGCGAAGAGTTCCGCATCTTCGTCAACGCCGCCTCGAGCCGTTACGGGGTCGACGTGCGCCTGATCGGCAACGTCGTCGCCAACGCGAAAACCGGCCAGCTCACCGCCGTCTTCGACGACCCGGCGAAACTCGTGACGCGGGGGGGCAACTCGGACAACCTTCCGCACGGCCTGCCGCAGGTCCCGTTCACCAACTTCCGGATCAGCCTCGACGGAGGCCCGAAAGCCGCGCTCAGCAGCCCGCCGACCTGCGGCCCCAACACCGCGACCAGCGAGCTGACCCCGTGGTCGGCGCTGTTCGGTGGCAAATCGGCGAGCCCGACCGCCAAATTCAGCCTCACCTCGCTGCCTGGCGGAGGTGCCTGCCCGAAAACCATGGCGGAGCGGCCGTTCCTACCCGGCTTCACCGCGAAACCGAAGAGCAACGAGGCCCTGGCCTTCACTCCGTTCTCCACCCACGTCTCGCGCCCCGCGGGGCAGCAGGAGCTGAAAGGCCTCGACATCACCCTTCCCGAAGGCGCGACCGCGAAGCTGAAGGGCGTCCCCTACTGCCCGCCGGCGGCGATCGCCGCCGCCGAAAACCGTTCCGGCCAGGAGGAGAAGGACAATTCCAGCTGCCCGGCGGAGAGCAAGATCGGCGTCGCCGCGGTTGAAGCCGGCACCGGCTCCTCGCCGCTGAAGATCGAGGGAACCGCCTATCTCGCCGGGCGCTATCAGGGCGCGCCCCTGTCGGTCGTCGTGGTGACGCCGGCGCTCGCCGGACCGTTTGACCTCGGAACCGTCGTGGTCAGGGTCCCGCTCTACCTCGATCCCGAAACCGCTCAGGTTCATGCGAAGACCGATGCCATTCCGGACGTCTTCGGCGGTACCAGGCTTGGCATCCGCTCGATCTTCCTCAACCTCAACCGCAAGGAGTTCACGCTCAACGGCACCAACTGCCGCAAAGGCGCGGTCGCGGGCGTCCTGCGGGGCGGAGGAGCCGATCCGACCAATCCGGCGACCTTCTCCTCCTTCGGCGTCTCCGACCCGTTCGAAGCCAAGGGCTGCGAGAAACTGAATTTCCACCCGAAGCTGAAGATCCGCCTCTTCGGGAAGACCCGCCGCGCCAAGCATCCGAAACTGCGCGCTGTTCTCACCGCGCGGCCGGGCGACGCCAACATCGGCAGGGCCTCGGTGGCGCTGCCGCACGCGCTCTTCCTCGACCAGAGTAGCCTCGCGACCGTTTGCACCAGGGTCCAGTTCGCCGCCAGCGAATGCCCGAAGAAGTCGATCTATGGCCGCGCCCGCGCCTTCACGCCGCTGCTCGGCAAACCGCTGGAAGGTCCCGTCTACCTGCGCTCCTCCAACAACACGCTGCCTGACATGGTCGCCCACCTCGAGGGGCAGGTCGACATCGACCTCGTCGGCCGGATCGACAGCTTCCGCGGCGGCATCAGGACGACCTTCGACCGGGTGCCGGACGTGCCCGTCGAAAAGTTCGTGATGACCCTGCCGGGAGGCAAGAAAGGCTTGCTGGTCAACTCCCGCAACCTCTGCCTGAAGCCGGTGAAGGCGTTCATCCGCATCAAAGCCCAGAACGGCAAGAAAGCGAACAGCAAGCCGAAGCTGCGGACGGCCTGCAAAGGGAAGAAGCGGAAGGGCGGCAAGAAGGGCAAGGGCAAGAAGTAGTCACCGAAGGGCAAGAAGTAGTCACCGAACGGTGTCACATCACCAAAAGGTGACACGGTTACCACGGTTGTATTTCGGGCAGCTGCTCAGCACACCTTTCAAGGTGTGTAAGATTCTCAGTGGGAGAGTTGCTGTGGGGCGCTACAGGGGGCGTCCTCGTTCAGGGAAAGACGAGGAGGATTGAATGTCAAAGCGCTCGCTTGCGCTGCTTCTGATGTGTCTCGGGGTGCTTTTCTCGCTGTCGGCGACGGCAGCGGCGGATACCGGGAACGTGATCGAACCGCAGCACGAACCGCCGACGTCGGCTGACGGCTTCCAGGCGGGAACGTGTTACGAAAACCAGGTGGGCGAAGTGCCGGAAACGCCGATCCCCACCAAACCGACGGACACCAGCAAACCGTTCTGCTCTGCGGCCACCCCGGAGATTTTCTTCACCCAGGCTGGAGGCCACCCCCCGTTCGGGTTCGACCAGTACATCATCAGGCACAAAGAAGAACCTTCCCCCGTCGGGATCCTCATGCCGCTGGAAGAGGATCCGGCGGATACGCCTCCCTACGCGGGCCGGGTGCTGAAAACGGAGCGCGTCGATCTTCCCCCGGGATTCACCGAGAACCCGCAGAGCAGCCCCAAGTGCTCGCGGGCTGATTTCAAAAAAGAAGTCGCTCCGAACACCTTTGTTCCGGCCTGTGACGCCAGCACGATCATCGGGCGCAACGAAACCTGGCTGGTCGTGAACACCGCAGGTGCCGTGCCGGCACCATCGCCTCCGTTCCCGCCAGGAAGCACCCTCCCCAAAGGGTTCGTCATCTCACCTGATCCCGCCAAAGGAACGAGAGTCCCCGTTTACAACCTCGTGCCGGACGAAGGCGAACCGGCCCGCCTTGGTTTCGTGATCGCAGGAACCAGGGTCATCGAACTGGAAGGTGGCGTTGCCTGGGAGAACGACTTCCACGAGTACTTCACGATCAAACTCCCTGCGCCCTCCGCTCCGTTCTCGAGCCTGAAAAGCCGCCTGGTCGCCTTTGGGCAGTCGGGTGACGGCGTCCACATCACCACGCCGACCACCTGCTTCGACCCGAGCCAGTGGCCGCACCTCTACTCGACCTGGTTCCGGGGCGAGTCGTGGGGAGAACCGAACCCGACCTTCCCGGAAGGCTCGACGCCGTGGGAGGCAAAGCTTCCGCCCGGGATCCAGCCGACCGGCTGCGACAAAGTCCCGTTCGACCCCGGTATGAAAATCGTTCCCGGCACGAATGCCGTCGACTCGCCCGCGCCGGCGACCGTGGAGACCACGCTTCCCTTCGACCCGGCCAAAGAAGGCGGCGAAGTCCGCAACGGCGGGACCGAAGGGATCTCGCAGTCGCACGTCCGCAAGGCGGAAGTCGTGCTGCCCAAGGGGATGGGCATCAACCCCTCCGGTGCCAACGGCCTCGCCGCCTGCTCGGACGGCCAGTTCAAGAAGGGCATCCGGGTGATGGACAACGAATGCCCGGCCGCCTCCGACATCGGCACCGTCGAAGTCGAGTCGCCGCCGCTTAGCGAGCCGCTGATCGGCGACGTCTTCGTCGGCGAGCAGAAGAGCCGCGATCCCGAATCGGGCAACCAGTTCCGGATCCTGCTCGAAGCCAAGAGCGTGCACGAGGGCATCAACGCCCGCCTCGTCGGTCAGGTCAAGGCCGACAAGACGACCGGCCAGCTGACGGCGGTCCTCAACGACAAGCTGGTCGGCCAGTTCGCCGGCGAGCTGCCGGAAGGGCTGCCCCAGGTCCCGTTCGAATCGATCCGGGTCCACTTCGACGGCGGCAAGAACGTGCTGACCAGCCCGCCGGTCTGCTCGGCCACGGGCACCAGCCGCTTCGAACCGTGGGCACGGCCGGGTGAGCTAAAGCCGGTCGACTCGACGGTCACCCTCAGCACCGACCCGACCGGCGGGGCCTGCCCGAAAACGATGGCGGAGCGGAAGTTCACTCCGACCTACAAGGCAAACCCCGACAGCACCGCAGGCGGCGCCTACTCGCCCTTCCACGTCCGCATCGCGCGGCGCGACGGCGAGCAGGAGCTGAAAGTCGTCGATGTCACCTTGCCGAAGGGCCTGACCGGCAAGCTGGCCGGCATCCCCTACTGCCCGGAGGACGCCATCGCAGCAGCGGCGGCCAAGAGCGGCAGGGAAGAGTCCGACCACCCGAGCTGCCCGGAACACAGCTTCCTGGGCACGGTCACGACCGTCTCGGGCACCGGCGACAACCCGCTGAAACTGCCGGGGAACGTCTGGCTGGCGGGCCCGTACAAGGGCGCTCCGGTCTCCCTGGTCACCACCACCCCGGCGCTGGCCGGCCCGTTCGACCTCGGCACCGTGGTCGTCCGGGTGGCGCTGAACGTCAACCCGGAGACCACCCAGATCAACGCGGTCTCCGACGAGATCCCCGACGTCTTCGGCGGGGTGAAGCTGGACCTGCGGCAGATCGACATCGATCTCTATCGCAAGAAGTTCATGCTCAACCCCACGAGCTGCGGTGCGCAGGCAACGACGGGGGCGATCAACGGCGGTGGTGCCAACCCGGCCAACCCGGCGACGTTCAGCTCCTACGCGGTCAACGACCCGTTCCAGGCGACCGGGTGCAACAAGCTCGGCTTCAAGCCGAAGCTGAAGGTGCAGCTGTTCGGTCCCACCGTGCGGAACAAGTACCCGCGCCTGAAGGCCGTTCTGACCGCCCGTGAAGGCGACGCCAACGTCGCCCGCACCGCGGTGACGATGCCGAGGTCGCTGTTCCTCGAACAGGGCCACATCGGCACCGTCTGCACGCGGCCGCAGCTCGCTTCCCACACCTGCCCGAAGGCCTCGGTCTACGGCTCGGCGGAAGCGAAGACGCCGCTGTTGAAAGGCAAGTTGAAGGGCAAGGTCTACCTCGTGTCCTCCAACAACGAACTGCCCGACCTGCTCGTCGATCTGCGCGGCCAGGTGGAGGTCTACCTGCGCGGCGTGATCAGCACCGGCAGCACCGGGGGCCTGAAGACGGTCTTCCGCAAGGTGCCGGACGTGCCGGTCAAGCGGTTCGTCCTCAACATGAAGGGCGGCAAGAAGGGCCTCCTCGTCAACTCGACCAACACCTGCGCAAAGACGCAGCGGGCGAGCGTGAAGATGAAGGGCCAGAACGGCAAGAAGAAGAACAACAACAAGTTCAAGCTGAACGTCGTCTCCTGCGGCAAGAAGAAGGGCAAGAAGTAGGAGCGCCGTTCTCGAGTCGCTCGCACCGGCGCGGAAGGCCGAATAGCCTCCGCGCCGGTGCGCCCGACGCTCTCAGCCCTGGTCGTCTCCTTCGAGAACCGCGACGACCTCCAGAGGACCCTTCCCGCCCTGCTCCCCGAGCTGGGCGACGATGACGAGCTGATCGTCGTCGACAACAAACCCGGCGACGGCAGCGCCGAGGCCGTGCGGCAGCTGGCGCCGCGAGCGCGGATCGTGACGATGGAGCGCAACACCGGTTTTGCCGGCGGCGTCAATGCAGGGGCCGAAGCGGCCACCGGTGAGCTTCTGGTGATCCTCAACCCCGACGCGGCGCCGCAGCCCGGCTTCGGCGAGGCGATCCGCCGGCCCTTCAAGGAGGGACGTGGGTGGGGCGCCTGGCAGGCCCTGGTCGCCGACGGCGACGGCCGCCACATCAACTCGGCCGGAAACCCGCTCCACTTCACCGGGATCACCTGGGCGGGGGGCCACGGCCTGCCGCTCGGCCAGGCGCCGGCAGGCGGTGAGGTGACCGTCGCCTCCGGCGCCTGTCTGGCGGTGCCGCTGCGAATCTGGAAGGAGATGGGGGGCTTCCCGGCCGAGTTCTTCCTCTACCACGAGGACGTCGACCTCTCGGTGCGGATCCGGATGGCGGGGCACCCGGTCGGCATCGAGCCCACCGCGCTGGTCGCCCACGACTACGACTTCTCCGCCAACGCGCGGAAGTGGTTCTGGCTCGAGCGCAACCGCCTCGCCTTTCTCGTCCGTACCTACCCCGGCGCCCTGCTCACGCTGCTGGCACCGGCGCTGCTCGCGACCGAGCTGGCGCTGCTGCCCGTTGCCGCCGCCGGCGGCTGGGGGAGGGAGAAGCTGCGCGCCGACCTCGCCTTCCTTCGCTGGCTGCCGCGGCTGCTGCGCGAGCGCCGCGCGATCCAGCGGCGGCGCACGATCAGCGCCGGCGAGTTCGCCGCGGCGCTGACGCCCGACCTCGACTCGGAGCTGATCTCCCCGCTGGTCCGCACCTGGCCGGTCCGCCTCGCCCTGCGCGCCTACTGGCGCCTGGTTCTCGCCCTGCTGCCGCGCTAGTTCGACTGCGTGATCGGGCGGATCAGGATCTCGTTGAGGTCGACCCCCTCCGGCTGCTCGAGCGCGAACATCACCGCCCGGGCGATGTCCTCGTCGCTGAGGGCGCTCTTCCCGGGCCGGTTCTCGAAGAAGGGGGTGTCGACCATGCCGGGCTCGATCAGGGTGACGCGGATGCCGTGGTTGTCGTGCATCTGCCGCAGCTCCTGCCGCAGCGCCTCGCCGATCGCCGTCGCCGCCCACTTCGTCGCCGAGTAAAGCGAGCCGGGCAGGACGCGCCGGCCGGCGATCGAGCTGGTGACGAGGAAGTGGCCGTCGCCGCGCTCGAGCAGGTGGGGGAGAGTGGCGCGGATCGTCAGCGCCACCCCGTAGACGTTGGTGAGGACCATCGAGCGCCAGTGCTCCGGGCTCTCCTCGAGGAAGCCGCGGGCGGCGCCGAAGCCGGCGTTGGCGAAGACGGCGTCGATGCGGCCGAAGCGCTCCAGCGCGGCCGCGGCCATCGCCTCGACCTGGTCCCACTCGGTGACGTCGCAGCGAACGGCGATCGCGCGGTCGGTTCCGCCGAGCTCGGCGGCCAGCTCCTGCAGCTCCTCCTCGCGCCGCGCCGCCAGCACCAGTTGGTACCCAGAGGCGGCGGCTCGCGCGGTGGCGGCACCGATGCCGCTGCTGGCACCGGTGATCAGGAGGACTGGATCGTCAGCCATGGGCCGGATTCTCGCAGTTGCGATAATCCGGTTGCCTGTGGACCCTCAGCGGAAGCGGAAGATCCGGCTCGTCGTCGCCCTCAGCGTTGCTGTGCTGCTCGCGGTGGCGCTGATCTACACCTCGTTCTCGGCCTCGACCGAGGCGAAGGAGCCCTCGGAACTGCTCAACGCCGCGCCCGGAACCAGCGCCCAGCTGACCGGCGAGGTCGTCAAGGGCTCGATCAAGCGGGACGGCAACGGGATCGCCTTCCGCGTCGTCGATCGCGACGGCAAGGGCGAGAGCCTGCCCGTCACCTACCACGGCACCGTGCCCGACCCCTTCCGGGGCGGGCGCGAGATCGTCCTCACCGGCACCGTCGAGCCCGCGGGCTTCGTCGGCGAACCGGAAACCCTGATCACGAAGTGCCCATCGAAGTTCACGACCAAGTCTGATGTCTAGCCTCGGCAGCGCCCTGCTGGGCCTCGCCTTCCTCGCCGCCCTCGCGGGGGGCGCCATCGCCCTGGCGGGACGCACCGGCGACGAGCGCCGGCTGCAGATCTCGCGCTGGGTCGTCTACGCCTTCTGCGGCCTGCTCACGGCCTGCGTGGTGATCATTGAGCTCGCCTTCGCCGGCGACGACTTCTCCTTCAACATCGTCCAGCAGCACTCCTCGATCGAGACGCCGGCCGGCTACAAGCTGGCGGCGATGTGGTCGAGCCAGGAGGGCTCGCTGCTGCTCTGGGCCTGGGTCCTCTCGATCGCCGCCAGCGCCGCCCTCTACGCCACCCGCAACAAGCTGCGGGAGCTAGTCCCCTGGGCGACCGCGGTGATGATGGGGGTCGCCGCCTTCTTCACCGGCCTGATGCTGTTCGCCCCCGACGTCGACCCGTTCGCGAAGGCGCCTCTGCAGATGGGCCAGACGCCGACCGACGGCGTCGGCCTCAACCCGCTGCTCCAGCACCCGAGCATGATGATCCACCCGCCGATGCTCTACGCCGGCTACGTCGCCTTCACGGTCCCGTTCGCCTTCGCGATCGGGGCGCTCGTCACCCGCCGCATCGACGCCGAGTGGATCCGCGCCACCCGCCGCTTCGCCCTGATCGCCTGGACCTTCCTCGGCTTCGGCCTCCTGCTCGGCGCTCGCTGGTCCTACACCGAGCTCGGCTGGGGCGGCTACTGGGCCTGGGATCCCGTCGAGAACGCGGCGCTGATGCCGTGGCTGCTCGGCACCGCCTTCCTGCACTCGATCATGGTC
>Ga0157378_10002996_pt1 | contig 15012 bp, 12 predicted proteins | sample M65metaG_FD_115309 | JGI IMG/M metagenome (GOLD analysis project Ga0157378, IMG submission 115309) | Miscanthus rhizosphere microbial communities from Kellogg Biological Station, Michigan, USA - M6-5 metaG | ecosystem: Host-associated > Plants > Roots > Rhizosphere > Soil | place: USA: Michigan...
CGCCGACGGCCTTCTTGCCGCGGCCGGATCGGAGGCCGTTCCGGCCGCGGATTTCAAGGGAACGGCGCGCACCGCATCCTGGCTGCCGGATGCGGCGACCGCGGAAAAATGGAAGGCGGTGCAATGATTTTCGGTCCCTTGCAAATCAGTCGCCGCGGGTGTATAAGATAGGCTAATGACGCCGCTCCGCCGCAGTCGTTGGACCGCCGCCGTGATCGCCCTTGCGACCATGGCCGCGTGGCTGATGGCGTCGAATCACTGCGCGATTGCGTCGCTTCAGCGCCCCGCCCCGGCGGGACACGCATGCTGTCACCAGAAGGACCCGGCTCAAAAGCCTGCCGTCCCTCGGTCCATGGAATGCTGCGACGTCTCCAACGTCCCCGTGCCCGAGCACGTCACCGCGCCGGTCGGCCATTTTTTTGAACTGCTCCCGATGGGGCCTGCGGTGACGGATTTCTCTCCTGCGCGTCCGCGGAAGGCCGTGGTCCCAAGCCATGCCCATGATCCGCCGACCGCGCCGGGCTTTGCCGAGACCGTTCTCAATCGGAGCCTGCTTGCGCACGCGCCGCCCGTTTTCGTTGCCTGAAACAACCCCTCGACCGCCGCTTTTTCGGCGGGTCGCGCCCGCGTCGGCGTCACGACGCAAAAGCAAACGTCACAAAAATTCAGACAACATTATGAAAACTCTTTTACTCGCATTCAGCCTCGCAACCCTCGCCTTCACTTCCGCCTCCCGGGCGGCGGATACGGCAAAACCCTACACGCTCGATTACTGCGTCTATTCCGGCGACAAATTCGGCGGCATGGGCAAGCCGGTCGTGGAGGTCTATAAGGGCCAGGAAATGAAGTTCTGCTGCGCGGATTGCAAGGCGTCCTTCGACAAGGATCCCTCCGCAGGCTTGAAGAAATATCAAGCGGCCGTGGTGCAGTCGAAATCCTCCGGCGGCAAGAGCACGACCCCTTAACGGGTCGCTTCCATAAATCCCAATTGGCCTCGGGGCGCGGGAAGGACCCGCGTCCCGATGTCATGGACTTATTTCCATGCACACGCTTCGGTTTCCCGGCGGTATCCTGCTGCTCGTTGCTGCCGCCCTGCTTACGCTCTCCTGCTCGAAAAATCCGGAGGCCGCGCAGACCTCCGAAAAGACGCTCTACACCTGCGGAATGCATCCGCAGATCATCCGCGACAAGCCCGGCGATTGCCCGATCTGCGGGATGAAACTGGTGCCGTTGCGAAAGTCCTCCGCGGATGCGAACGAACCCGCCCAGGCGAACCGCATTTCCGTCGAGGCGCGCACCATTCAGGAAATGGGCGTGCGCACGGCGCTCGTCGAACGCGGACCGCTCGTGAAGGACATTCGCGCGCTGGCGCGGATCGAATTCAATGAGACGGCCGTTTCCGATGTCACGGTTCGCGAGTCCGGCTGGATCGAAAAATTGCGCGTCGATTCCGTGGGGGCGCTCGTTCATCGCGGCCAGCCGCTCTTCGACTTCTTTTCCCCCGAGCTGCTCGTCGCGCAGAAGGAATACCTGCTCGCCATCGAGCGGGGCGCGGATTACGCCGCGCAGACCGTCGTGAAATTGCGCAACGTCGGCGTGTCCGAGGCCCAGATCGCCGCGCTGCAAAAGACGCGGCAGGCGCGACAGGTCGTCCAGGTGGAGTCGCCGCGCGACGGCTTCGTCGTGGAGAAAAATGCCCTCGAGGGCCAGATGGTGGAGAAGGGGACGATGCTCTATCGCATCGCGGACCTCGCGACGGTTTGGGTCTTCGCCGACATCTACGAGAGCGATTTGCCGTTTCTCAAGGTGGGCCAGCCGGCGACCGTGCGGCTCGCCTATTTGCCCGATCGCACCTTCAACGGCCGCGTCACCTACATTTATCCGACCGTGGATGAGAAGACCCGCGCCGTGCGCGTGCGCATGGAATTCTACAACCCCGGCTATTTCCTCAAGCCGGGCATGTATGCTACGGCCACGATTCACGCCGAGCTCACTCCGGAAGCCGTGCTCGTCCCGGACATGGCCGTCCTGCGCAGCGGTGAACGCAATACCGTGTTCGTGGCGCTCGATGGGGGGAGGTTCGATCCGCGCACGGTTTCGCTCGGCGCGGGCGGCGCAGGCAATGTCTATCAGGTGCTCGCGGGATTGAAGCCTGGCGAGCGCGTTGTCACGTCTGGTCAATTCCTGCTCGATTCCGAGAGCCAGCTCCGCGAGGCCGTGCAAAAAATGCGCGCGCCGTCGGAGATGAAAGCGGCTGCCGAGCCGATGACGGCCATGACCCCCGTGGCGTCAAAGACAGACGCCGCCGGGCGCACGGCCTGGGTTTGCCCGATGCCCGAGCATATTTCGATCATCTACGACCACGCGGGAAAATGCCCGATCTGCGGCATGACGCTCGTGCCGGTGTCCGCCGCGAAACCCTCCGCCGCAAATGCTCAAGGCGATCATTGATTTCTCGCTGCGGAACCGTTTTCTCGTTCTGCTCGGCACGCTTGCGCTTGTGCTGGCGGGCGTTTACGCGGTGCGGACGATCCCGCTGGATGCGATTCCCGATCTCTCGGATACGCAGGTCATCATTTACACCGAGTGGGCGGGTCAGGCGCCGCAGATCATTCAGGATCAGGTCACCTATCCGATTTCGACAAAGATGCTTTCCGTGCCGCACGCGAAGGTCGTGCGCGGCTATTCGTTCTACGGATTCTCGTTCGTCTATGTGATTTTCGACGACGGCACGGATCCCTACTGGGCGCGGAGTCGCGTATTGGAATATCTCAGCGGGCTCGCCGGACAGCTGCCGGCGGGCGTGACACCGACGCTCGGACCCGATGCCACCGGCGTCGGCTGGGCGTTCATGTATTCGCTCCATTCCAAGGACCGTAGCCTCGCGGAGCTGCGGTCGATGCAGGATTGGTATCTCAAATACCAGCTTGCTTCGGTCGAGGGCGTGGCGGAAGTCGCGTCCGTCGGCGGGTTCGTGAAACAATATCAGATCACCGTTGATCCACTGAAACTGCGCGCCTACGGGTTGTCGCTCAACGACGTGGCGGAGACCGTGAAAGCGAGCAACGGCGAGGTGGGCGGGCGTTCGGTCGAGATGGCCGAAAAAGAATTCATCGTCCGCGTGCGCGGCTACGTGAACGATGTCGCCGACTTGCGGAAGGTCGCGCTCGGCGTGAACAAAAATGGCACGCCGATTCTGCTCGGCGAGGTGGCCAATGTGCAGCTCGGGCCCGACATGCGCCGCGGCATCGCGGAGTCGAACGGCGAGGGCGAAACCGTCGGCGGCATTGTGGTTGCCCGCTACGGCGCGAACGCGCGGCAGGTTATCAAGGACGTGAAGGCGCGTCTCGACCAGGCAATGAAAGGCCTGCCGCCTGATGTCGGCTACACGATCGCCTACGACCGCAGCGCCTTGATTGAACGCGCGGTGGAGACGCTCGAGGGAAAACTCATCGAGGAAAGTCTCGTCGTCGCCGTCGTCTGTCTGATCTTTCTCCTTCACTTCCGCAGCGCGCTGGTGGCGATCATCATTCTGCCAATTGCCGTGCTCACGGCGCTCGCGGTGATGAACGCGCAGGGCATCAGCTCGAACATCATGTCGCTGGGCGGTATCGCCATCGCCATCGGTGCAATGGTCGATGCCGTAATCATCATGATCGAGAATGCGCACAAGCATCTCGAGCGCGACGGCGGCAAACGCCCGCACTGGGACATCATTCGCGACGCCTCGATCGAGGTGGGGCCGACGTTGTTCTACTCGCTGCTCGTGATCACGGTGTCGTTCATTCCCGTCTTCACGCTCCAGGCGCAGGAGGGCCGGCTGTTCAAGCCGCTGGCCTTCACGAAGACGTATTCCATGGCGGCCGCCGCGCTGCTTTCGATCACGCTCGCGCCCGTGCTGATGGGCTGGCTCATCCGCGGCCGCATCCTCCCGGAGGCGCGCAACCCGGTGAATCGCCTGCTCATCTGGCTCTATCATCCGGTCATTGATTTCGTCATTCGCTTTCGCTGGACGGTCATCCTCGCGGCCGGCGTGCTGGTGGCGTGGGTCTTCCTGCCATGGAACGCCCTCGTCGTTGCGCGCCTGCCCGACGGCCCGGTGAAACAGGCGGCTGCGGCGCTGAATCCGGCCTTTCCGTTTCAGAATCTCGGCTCGGAATTCATGCCGCCGCTCAACGAGGGAGACCTGCTCTACATGCCGACGACGTTTCCTGGCATTTCGCCGACGAAGGCCCGTGAGGTGCTCCAGCAGACCGACCGCATCATCAAGACGTTCCCCGAAGTCGAAAACGTTTTCGGCAAGGTGGGTCGCGCCGAGACCGCGACCGATCCCGCGCCGTTCGACATGATCGAGACGACGATCCGGTTGAAGGACGAGAAGGACTGGCCCGCCATGGATATTCGCGACGATGCCGGAAAGGTGATCGCGCACCGTCGCCGCACGTCCGACGAATTGATCGCCGCGCTGAATGCCGCCGTTCAGTTTCCGGGCCTCAATAACGCGTGGACGATGCCGATCAAGACGCGCATCGACATGCTCGCGACCGGCATCAAGACGCCGCTGGGCATCAAGGTCGCCGGGCCGGATCTTGCGGAGATCGAGCGCGTCGCCTCGGAGATCGAGCCCGTCATTCGCGGCCTGCCCGGCACGGCGAGCGTCTTTGCGGAGCGCACGATGGGCGGCAATTACATCGAGTTCGACATCGATCGAGACGCCATCGCGCGTTACGGGCTCACGCTTCGCGCGGTGCAGGATGTGCTGCAGGTCGCGCTCGGCGGCATGCCGCTTTCGACCACCGTCGAGGGCCTCGAGCGCTACACGATCAACCTGCGTTACGATCGCGATTTTCGCGAAAACCTCGACGCGCTGCGGGAGATTTCAGTGCCCACGCCGACCGGCGCGCAGGTGCCGCTGGGGCAACTCGCGAAGATTAGCGTCGTTCGTGGGCCGATGGGCGTGAAGAGTGAGGGCGCCGTGCCGAATGCGTGGATCTACGTCGATGTGCAGGGCACGGACCTTGGCGGCTACGTCGCGGCCGCGCAGGCGGCGGTGGCCCAGGCCGAAAAGGACGGACGCATCAAGCTCCCGCCAGGCACCAACATTTTCTGGAGTGGCGAATACGAATACATGCTCCGCGCCCAACAGCGCCTGATGATCGTGGTGCCACTCACGCTGCTGCTCATCACGACGATCATTTATTTGAGCACACGCTCGGCGATCAAGACGGCCATCGTGCTGCTCGCGGTGCCGTTCTCTTTGGTGGGCGCGATCTGGACGCTCTACCTCTTCGATTACAATCTCAGCGTCGCCGTGTGGGTGGGGCTCATTGCGCTCGCCGGCCTCGATGCGGAGACCGGCGTCGTGATGCTGCTCTACCTCGACCTCGCCTACGAGGATTGGCGGAAGAACGGCAAACTGCGCGGTCCCGCCGACTTGCGGGATGCCATCTATCACGGCGCGGTGAAACGCGTGCGGCCCAAGGCGATGACCGCCGCCGTGATCGTGGCCGGCCTTTTGCCCATCCTCTGGAGCCACGGCGCGGGCGCCGACGTGATGAAACGCATCGCGACGCCCATGATTGGAGGTATCCTCACTTCCACGCTCATGGAGTTGCTCGTCTATCCCGCGATCTTTTACATCTGGCGCTCGCGCCGAATGCTGCCCTCCGTCGCACGCGACCCGGAAGCCCTGCCGAGCCATGGATAAACCTTGCTGCCACCAACGTCACCACCACGAGAAGGCCGCGCCCGGAACGAAGGCGTGGTTCTGCCCGATGTGTCCCGGCGTGGAGTCCGACGTGCCGGGCGCCTGTCCGAAATGCGGCATGGCGCTGGAGCGCAATCCCGCGTTTCGCGCGCCGAAAATCTACACCTGCCCGATGCATCCCGAGATCCGCGCGGATGCCCCGGGCGATTGCCCGATCTGCGGCATGGCGCTCGAGCCGTGACGGCCGAGCCTGAGGAGGACAACGTCGAGCTGCGCGACATGACGCGGCGTTTCTGGATCGGGCTCGCGTTGGCGGCTCCCGTGCTCGTTCTCGCGATGGGGGCGCACGTCCCGCCGCTGGATGTCCTGCCGATGCGGACGTCGGCGTGGATTCAATGCCTTCTCGCGAGTCCCGTCGTCCTTTGGGCCGGCGCTCCATTTTTCGAGCGCGGATTTCGCTCCCTGGTTTCGCGACATTTGAACATGTTCACGCTCATCGCGCTGGGCACGGGGGCCGCCTATCTTTTCAGCCTCGTGGCGCTGCTCCTGCCTGGCCTGCTACCTTCGGCGATGCGTCACGGTGGCGTCGGACCGATTTATTTCGAGGCGTCGGCCGTGATCATCGTGCTCGTGTTGCTTGGGCAGGTTCTTGAGTTGCGCGCCCGCGCCGGGACGGGGGCGGCGATTCGCGCGCTGCTCGATCTCGCGCCGCCGATGGCCCATCGATTGAGGAATGGCGAGGAAGAAGACGTGCCGCTCGAAGCGGTGGCCGTCGGAGACATCCTGCGCGTGAAGCCCGGCGAGAAGGTGCCGGTGGATGGCGTCGTGACCGAGGGACGCAGCGCAGTGGATGAATCCATGCTCACCGGCGAACCGGAGCCGGTCGAAAAAGCGGCTGACGCGACGGTCTCCGCCGGGACGGTGAACGGAACCGGAAGCCTGCAAATGCGAGCGGAGAAAGTCGGCGCGGACACGTTGCTCGCGCAGATCGTGCAAATGGTTTCGCAGGCGCAACGCAGCCGCGCGCCGATTCAGCGCCTCGCGGATGCCGTGGCGGCCTGGTTCGTGCCGGCCGTGATCGGCGTCGCCGTGGTGACGTTCGTCGTTTGGATGTGGATCGGTCCGGAGCCAGCCTTCGCTTACGCGCTCGTGAACGCCGTCGCCGTGCTGATCATTGCGTGTCCCTGTGCGCTCGGGCTGGCGACGCCGATGTCGATCATGGTCGGCGTGGGGCGCGGGGCCGCGCTCGGTGTGCTCGTGAAGGACGCCGAGGCCCTCGAGCGCATGGCCGACGTCAATGTGCTCGTAACCGACAAGACGGGCACGCTCACCGAGGGCCGGCCGAGCGTGACGGCTATCATCCCTGCGGAAGGCTTTGCCGAGGCGCGGGTGCTTGCACTGGCCGCCGCGTTGGAGTCGCACAGCGAGCATCCGCTGGCCGGAGCGGTTGTTCGCGCGGCGGCGGAACGCAAACTCGAACTCCCGGAGGTGACGAATTTCGAATCGGTCACCGGCGAAGGCGTGCGCGGCGAGGTGGAGGGCGCTTCCGTGCTGCTTGGCAAGCGTGCCTGGCTCGAGCGGGAGGGTGTCGCCGTCACGGACATCGACGGTGCGATCTTGCTCGCGGCGGACGGACGTGTGGCTGGCGGTCTGGAATTCGCGGATCCGATCAAGGCAACAAGTGCCGAGGCGATCGACGCCCTCCACGCGCTCGGCGTGAAGGTCGTGATGCTCACGGGAGATCGGCGCGCCACGGCGGAGCGGATCGCCCGCGAGTTGAAAATCGACGAGATCCTCGCCGAGGTTTCGCCCGCGGAGAAGCAGCAGAAGGTCGAGGCATTGAAGCGAGAGGGGCGCGTGGTTGCGATGGCCGGCGACGGGGTGAACGACGCGCCCGCGCTGGCGGCGGCCGATATTGGAATCGCGATGGGCACGGGCACGGACGTCGCAATGCAAAGTTCCGGTGTCACGCTCGTGCGCGGCGACTTGCGCGGGATCGTCGAAGCGATCGCCCTCAGCCGCGCGACGATGCGCAACATCCGCCAAAATCTTGCCTTCGCCTTTCTCTACAACGTGCTCGGCGTGCCGATTGCAGCCGGCGTGCTCTATCCGTTCCTCGGCGTGCTGCTCAGTCCCATGGTTGCCAGCGCGGCAATGGCGCTCAGCAGCGTCTCGGTGGTCGGAAACGCCCTGCGGTTGAAAACCGTGGCGTTGAAGCGTTGAGAAGTGCCGATGGTGGGACTCGAACCCACACTCCGCTTTCGCGAAAACGGATTTTAAGTCCGTTGCGTCTGCCATTTCGCCACATCGGCGGCGGGCTCACTCAAGCATGGCGGGGCGTGGTTGTGAATGCCGGATCGTCTCGGTTAGCTCTCGCGGGCGATCCTGGCGAGGTCCGCCAGCAAATCCTGCGCGGGCGGGGGCAGGCGTCCGGTCCAGAATGCGCCGACGCTCAGCGACGGAAAGCCCTTGAGCGGAAGTTCGCGCAATCCCGCGGCGGGCGGTCGATGCGGCGTGATGACCGTGAGTCCGGCGCCCAGCCCCGCGGTGACGTAAGGCGCGACGAGATCGGCGGAGCTGACGGCGATGGCGGCCGGCCATTCCTTCCCGAGTTTTTTCAATCCACGCGCAAACAGGCGGGGCAGAAGCTCCTGCGCGCCGAGCGAGACGAGATCGAGTTTGCCTCCGACGCCGGCCGCGATGGCGGCGTTTGCGGTGCGCCACGGTGAAGCTTCCGGCACCAGTAGGGCGAGGGGCAAACGAAGGAGGCGCTTGCCTTCGAGTCCGGCGGGGAGTTCCTCGTCGAGCACGGTGACGGCGAGATCGGCCTCGCCGCGCCGGATCAATTGCTCGGCCATTTTCTGGTCGGCCTCGAGCACGGTGAGGCGCAGGGCGGGATGGCGCGCCTTGAGCCCGGCGAGGAGCGCCGGCGCGTGATCGCGCATGACCTCCGACAGGCCGGCGAGGCGCAACGTGCCGGCCGCTTCGCCGCGCAGGCGCGCCTCGAGGTCCGCCAAGCTGCCGAAGAACGGCGCGAGGTGGTCGTAGAGCGTGCGGCCCGCGGGTGTGAGTTGGAACGGGCGGCGGCGAAAGAGTGAGACGCCAAGCTCTTCCTCGAGGCGGATGATCTGCGTGCTTACCGCCGGCTGCTGCACGCCATACGGGATGTGGCGGCAGGCTGGGACGATACCTTCGTGTCGTGCGACGTAGTAGAACAGCTCGAGATGGTGGAGGTTGAGCATCGAGAGAATCGATCTTTACCAAAAAATGATCGATTAGGGGAATTCGCGAATCCGGGGCATACTCGGGCCATGAAAACAACGTGGAGTCCGCAACAGAGTCCGGCCGATCGACTGATCGAGCGCGTGGTGCGGGCGGTGATCCTGCCGCTCGGGCGGATTTTCTACCGGGTGCGGGTGGTTGGCGCGGATCGGCTGCCGGCGGCCGGCGGAGTGCTCTTTGTGAGCAACCACGTGAGCTACGCGGATACGATTCCGCTCTCGCTCGCATGCGATCGGCATTTTCGCTTCACGTCGTTCGAGGGCTTGTTCGATCAGCCCATCCTCGGGCGGTGCCTGCGGGCGTTCGGCTCGATTCCGGTGAGCCCGTCCAGCGCTCGGGAGACGATTCGCCGCGCTTCGGATTGCGCCGCGGCAGGCGAAAGTGTGTTGCTGTTTCCCGAGGGCAAGCTGACGCTGGACGGCGCCGTGCAGGAGATCAAGGGCGGCTACGAGCTGATCGCCCGCCGCGCGAACGTGCCGGTGGTGATGGTGCATCTCGACGGCCTGTGGGGCTCGATTTTCTCGTTCGAGGGCGGCAAGTGGTTCTTCAAATGGCCGCGGCCGTGGCGCCGGCATGTGACGGTGACCTTTGCGGAGGCGTTGCCGCCGGAACAGGTTTCGCCGGAACGATTGAGGGCGTTTTGGAATTCCCGGGTCGCTCGCGAGGAGATTGGAACGGGCGTGCTGGCGGAATCGGAGGTTCGCTTATGAATTTGCGGCGAGAGGTGCAGCGATGGGTGGACGAGGCGATTATTTCTCCGGCTCAGGCGGAGGTCATCCTCGCGCGCAGCGGGAATCGCGGCGGCGGACGGTGGCTGCTGATTTACGCCGCCATCGGGAGCGTGCTTTGCCTCGCAGGGGTGACGCTCCTGATCGCGAGCAACTGGCAGCAGATTCCCGCGCTGGTGAAATTCGGCGGCCTCCTGGCGTTGCTGACGGGTGGCTCGATTTTTGCGATTGAGGCGCAGGCTCGTGGGGGACATCGCGCCGGCTGGGAGTGCGGTTACCTTGTGGCGGCGGTTTGCCCGTTGCTGGGGCTGGCGTTGATCAGCCAGATTTTCCATCTCGACGGGGCGATGAGCGGCTTGATGGCGGCATGGTTCGGCGCAATCGCGATTCTGCCTTTTGCGAGCCGGAGCGTGGCGGCGTTCGTGGTTTGGATCGTCGCGGGCTATGCGTGGTTGGGCTTCTGGTTGGGCGAAGTCTCGTGGCTGGATCATTTCCGCGAGGCGGCCTTCATCTACATGGGAGTCGGCGCCGGGTTGGCTGCCGCCTCGCAGCTTTGGATGCGGGTGAATGCGAAGCCGCAGCGGACGGTGGGCGAGTTCGCGGGCGTGGCGACATTTGCGGTGATGGGCTGGCTCGCGGGCTTCGACTTGAAGGCGTGGGTGCCCTACTGGGCCGCGCTGTTCCTGGTGGCGCTCGGCTGGATCTGGCTGAGCCTCGAGCGGGAGCGTCCGCACCAGTTGAACGTTGGATTTGTATTGGTGGGACTCTTGATCCTCTCCACGTTCCTGCGGCTCGCGGGCACGATGGCGGACACGGGAATGCTGTTTATCACGGGGGGCGTGGCGCTGCTCGTCACCGTCTGGGTGCTGCATTGGCTGCGCCGGCTTTTGCTGAATCGACGCTCATGAAACGCATCGTCCTTTATCTCCTGCTGACGGTTCAAGTTCTCGGCCTCGTCGCGCTCTACGCGTGGCAGGCGCAGACGCCGGGGCCGCGCTATCTGCTGCACACGCGGCCGGTCGATCCCCGGGATCTCCTCCGGGGCGATTACGTGACCCTTGGCTACGATATTTCCACGCCGCCAAAAGGTTGGACCCCGCCGGAGCAAGGGGGGCGGACGTTTTTCGTGCGCCTGAAGCCGGCCGGGCGTTTTTGGGAAATCGATCGGATCGCCGATGTGCCGGAGCCGGACGGAGCCCCATGGCTGCGGGCGAACTGGAACGGTTCGCGGCTCGATTACGGCATCGGCAAATATTTCGTGCCGGAGGGGCAGGGGAATCCTCCGGGAAAAATCACCGTCGAGATCGGGATCCGGTCCGGAGGCGAGGCCCGCATCCTTCAATTGTATAGCGACGATCGGCCGTGGCCGTAGCCTCGCGCGGAGTTTTCCGATAGCGTGTCCTCCATGAGCGAGCCCGACACGAATGCGACGATGGCGGTGTTTCTGGATCTCGAGAACATTGTCCTCGGCGCGAAGGACGCGAATTTCCCGCCGTTCGACATCAAGCTCGTGCTCGAGCGCATGCTGCTGCGCGGACACATCGTCGTGAAAAAGGCGTATTGCGATTTCGGCCGCTACAAGGATTTCAAACGCGACCTGCACGAGGCGGCGTTCGAACTGATCGACATTCCGCACGTGCGGCAGTCGGGCAAAAACTCCGCCGACATTCGGATGGTCGTCGATGCGCTCGACCTCTGCTACACGAAGCAGCACCTCGACACGTTCGTGATCCTGAGCGGCGATTCGGATTTTTCGCCGCTCGTCAGCAAGCTGCGCGAGAATGCGAAGACCGTCGTCGGCATGGGCGTGAAGAATTCCAGCTCGGACCTCTTCATCAACAACTGCGACCAGTTCATCTATTACGACGATCTCGTGCGGGAAAAGCCGGCGCTCGCTCCCCGGCGGAAAGTGGAGCCGAAGCCGGACGGTGCGGCGCCGAAGAAGTCGGGCGGGCCTTCGCTCGAGCAGGCGCTCGAGCAGGTGGCGGCGACCCTTGCGGCGATCGACAGCGAGCGGGGCAAGGATTTTCGGATCACCGGTTCGCTGATGAAGCAGACCATGCAGCGCCGGAATCCCGGGTTCAACGAGCGCGCGCACGGCTTCAAGTCCTTCCGCGATCTGCTCAAGGCGGCGGAACAGAAGGGGATTCTCAAAATCGAGATCGACGAAAAGTCGCGAGACTATCGGGTTTACTCGGTCGATTGATTACGCCGGCAGGCTTGACCGGGGCACGGCGAATGCTTTCGCTCGTCGGCCTATGAGGTCTCCGTTGGCTCGTAACGCGAAGAGCGCGACCTACATCGTCGAGAAAAAGCTGCGCGGTACGGATAAATTCGCCACCGTCTTGCAGCTCGAACCGTTGCACACCTGCAACCTCACCTGCACGGGCTGCGGACGCATCCGCGAATACTCGACCTCGCTCAAGGACGTAATGCCGCTCGAGGATTGCCTTGGCGCGGCCGAGGAGTGCAACGCGCCGATGATTTCCATCTGCGGCGGCGAACCACTCATCTACCCGCACATCGAACCGCTCGTCGCCGGGCTGCTCGCGCAAAAACGCATCGTCTATATCTGCACGAACGGAATGTTCATGCGCAAAAAGATGCGCGACTGGCTCGCCGCCGAGTGGGCCGAATATCCACAGCGCATCCAACCGATCCTCAATCGACTCCTCGCGGAAGACCTCATCAACGAGGCCCAAATCGCGGAAATCCAAAATCCCAAATCGATTCCGCAGAATCCGATCGCCCCGAGCCAGTGGATGTATTGGAACGTTCATCTCGACGGTCTCGAGCGCACGCACGACCTCATCGTCGAGCGCGAGGGCGTCTTCAAGGAATGCATCGCCGCGATCCGCATGGCGAAAATCCTCGGCTATCAGGTCGCGACGAACACCACCGTTTACAAGGAGACCGACATGGCGGAGCTCGAGGGCCTGTTCGATTACCTCTCCTGGCTCGACGTCGATGGGCACACGATCTCGCCCGGCTACGACTACGACTCCGCGAAGGAGGACATGCGCAAGCGCCTGAACCTTCAGCCCGAAAACTTTTTCCTCACCCGCACGGCGACCCGCGAAAAGTTCGCGCCGATTCGCGAATGGGGTGAGCGCTACGCGATCTTCGGCACGCCGGCCTATCTGGAATTCCTCGCTGGCACGCGCGAGCTCGCCTGCTCGGCCTGGGCGATCCCCACGCGCAACGTGATGGGCTGGAAGGGGCCGTGCTACCTGATGACGGACGCCCACCACGCCAGCTACGCCGACCTTCTCGCGAACACCGCGTGGGACAAATACGGCGTCAACGAGGACGGCACGGCGCGCGATCCGCGCTGCGAGAATTGCATGGTGCATTGTGGCTTCGAGCCGACGGCGGCGCTTGGCCGGAATGGAAAGCCCGGCGATACCTGGGAGAACGTGAAGTTCAACTTCGGCGCCCGACCGTCGCGGCGCGAGCGGGGCGGGGAAGTCCACGCGTTCAATGGCGTTTCCTCCGGCAACGGCCACAAGACCGGCCGCCCGGTGAAGGCGGAGGCCGCCGCCGCGTAACCTTCGCGAATCGCCGTGGAAGCCGTCGCGAAGATCGTTCCATTCGTCGAGCCGGGCGCGTCCGCCCCGCCGGAAACCGACGTCGCCAGCGCGATCTCGCGGGCGCAGGAATATCTGCTCGGGATTCAGCGCGAGGACGGACGCTGGGAAGGCGAACTGACCGTCGATAGCACGCTCTGCGCGGACTACATCATCTATATGCATTGGTGCGGGCGCGTGGACGAGGCGCTCCAGGCCAAATGCGCCGCGCACATTCGCCGCCGCCAGCTCCCGGACGGCGGCTGGAATATCTATGTCGGCGGTCCGAGCGAGGTGAACGCCTCGGTGAAGGGTTACTTCGCACTCAAGCTGGCGGGCGATTCTCCGAACGCCGACTGGATGCAGGAGGCCCGCGCGAACGCCCTCCGCCTCGGCGGCATCCCGGCGATGAATACCTTCGGCAAGCTCTACCTCGCGCTGCTCGGGCAGTTTCCGTGGAAGCATCTGCCGACGATCCCGCCCGAGATGTTCCTCGCGCCGAACTGGTTTTTCTTCAACCTCTACGAGATGTCGTCGTGGTCGCGGCCGATCCTCGCGCCGCTCACGATTCTCAATCATTACCGGCCCGTCCGCCATTTGCCCGCGGCCTTGCAGCTGCACGAGCTCTATCCCGCCGGGATGGAGAACACGAACCTCTCGCTCAAGAAGGATCCGCGTTTCTGGGCGTGGCGAAATTTTTTCCTGCGCTGCGACCAGGTGATGAAACTCTACGATCGCCTGCCGGTGCATCCGCTGCGCCAGCACGCGCTCAAGGTCGCCGAGCAATGGATGACCGAGCGCATGGGCGAGGGGAGCGAGGGCCTCGCCGCGATTTTCCCGGCGATGCTGAACGCCATGATGGCACTGCGCACGCTCGGCTACGCGGAGGATCATCCGCTCGTGCAAAAGGCCGACCGCGACTTTGCGGGATTATTCGTCGATGAGCCGGAGGACTTTCGGATTCAGCCCTGCCTCTCGCCGGTCTGGGACACCGCGATCACCGCGATCTCACTCGCGGAGTCCGATCTGCCAAAGGATCACCCGGCGCTCGTGCGGGCCGCCGAATGGCTCGAGGTGCGCGAGGTGCGGTTCCGCGGCGACTGGCAATTCAAGAATCCGCATCCCGAGGCCAGCGGCTGGGCGTTCGAGCACGACAACGTTTATTATCCCGACACGGACGACACGATGATGGTGTTGATGGCGCTGCGCCACGTCGCGCCGCGCGATCCGGCGAAGCGCTCGGAGCAATTCGATCGCGCGCTGGCGTGGTTGCTGAGTTTTCAATGCCGCGACGGCGGCTGGGCGGCCTTCGACAAGGACGTGACCGCCGCCTGGCTGGAGCACGTGCCGTTTGCGGATCACAACGCGATTCTCGATCCGACCTGCAGCGACCTCACCGCGCGGATGCGCGAATTGCTTGGCTGCACAGGCTACGACCGACCAAGCGAGGGCGCGCGGCGGGCGCTGACCTACATGCGCCACACGCAGGAGGCCGACGGCTCGTGGTATGGCCGCTGGGGCGTGAACTATATTTACGGCACGTGGCAGGCGCTGCGCGGGCTGGCGGCCATCGGCGAAAACATGGATCAGGAATGGATCCGCCGCGGGCGTGACTGGCTCGAGAGCTGCCAGAACGACGACGGCGGCTGGGGAGAGACCTGCGCGACTTACGAAAACCCGGCAACGAAAGGAATTGGCAAGAGCACGGCATCGCAAACCGCGTGGGCGA
>Ga0157378_10002998_pt1 | contig 15011 bp, 9 predicted proteins | sample M65metaG_FD_115309 | JGI IMG/M metagenome (GOLD analysis project Ga0157378, IMG submission 115309) | Miscanthus rhizosphere microbial communities from Kellogg Biological Station, Michigan, USA - M6-5 metaG | ecosystem: Host-associated > Plants > Roots > Rhizosphere > Soil | place: USA: Michigan...
ATCAGCGGGGGCAAGCCACCCTTCCCGACTTGTTCAATTTCAGTTTCAAATTTGTTATCGCTTGTAGTTGTATACGCAGTAATGCTCCGCGGTTGAAATCTGTAAGAATTCTTTACCTCTGAAATGCAGAAAAGATCAAAATGCAATTCCGAGAAAGAATGTGATCCCTTTCAGTTGGCCATTCTCCATCGCAAGATTCAAACGAGCATCCAGCTGCGTGCTGTTCCCGAGGTTGATGTCGACGTTAACAGCCAGTGTAATTGTCTTTGTAGTCGTGTTGTTCGTCGTGAAGGCCCACTGAATTGACCCTTGCTTGAACTCCAGCTTACCCGCAAAACCGAACGTGGTTGTTGTCTTATTACCCGCTCTGTTCTGTTCAAACGTAAATCCGGCCAACAGGCGCGCACTGCCGAGCACCGCAGTGAACTTGCCCGAGATGCTAATTGTCGTTGCCCCTACCGTACCGTCCTGTTTTTTGATCGCCAGGTCCAGATCGCCGGTGAAGTTGTTCTTTTTGAATGCGGCATTGAAAGTAAACGTGGTGCTGGCAACCTGCTGTTGGCCGTCGGAGGACGTTTGGCGATCCAGTGCATAGTTGACCTGGAAGTCATCGCTAATCATCAAAGTGCCGACCAACTGGATACGACGTTTCTTTCCGTCCTTGTCGTACTCGTACATCAGTTGGTTCATCGACTTGTCGACTACAACTCCCTTTGGCAAGACGAACTCGCCATCGGCCTGGCCAGCGCGCTTGTAAACAAACTTCAGACGCGGCTGACCTGTAGCATCGACAAATTCCGACCAGTCGCCGACAAATCCAAGTACCGACCCCTGCAATAAATTCTTCTTGTTGGAAAAGTGAAACATGAACCGGCTTCGTGGATCGTTAACAAAACCGTCTATAACAGAAGTCTTTCCGTTAATCGTGATGCTCAAATCATGGCTCTCCGACAGTGCCCAATCGCCTCTTAACTCGAATGAAAACGCCTGGTCCTTGTTCGGTTTGACCACCAGGACTGCATCTTGAGTTTCATAGCGTGGCACGTTGGACGTTACCTCGGTGAAGTTGAATTTTTTCCCTGCCGCCGAGACTACAAGCTGGTTATCCGAGTTGAATTCCCACACGACATCGAAAGGAATCGTAGAGTTGTCGTTCCTGGTGAAAACAATCTTGTTTGTTTGGTCAGTCTTCCATTTGCCAACAGCGACATTGTTCTGACTTACAGTGCCCAGTGGTTCGATGAGGAACGTCTCGTTGTTTTTCGTTAGTTGTAGGCCTGCCATTTCTTTCTCCTTTGCTGTGAAGCGAGGACTAAATCAGAACGGAAGGTTGCTGCCGACGCTGAAATAAAACTTGCCCCGGCTGCCACCATTCACGGTGGTTCCAAACCCGTATCCGTAGTCGATCTTGAAAATAATTGGTGAGTAGATAAACCGGACGCCGAGTCCAACTCCACTGCGAACGCCCGGTGTTGCCATGGTGGTCTCGTACAAACCTCCAACGTCAAAGAACGGCGCCAACTTAACTTTCTCGCGAATCATTGCCTTCAGCCCCTGGCTCGTTTCGTCACCTACAGGCAACGGAATCCAGAGTTCGTTTTGTGCACTCCAGAGTTTGCGACCCAGACCATCGTCGCGTTGGAAACCACGAACGACTTCTGCGCCACCGAACGATGGGAGTTCAAACTGAGGTGTATCGTGACTTGCTTTCTCAAAACGGGCGCTGAAATCAAACTCGAATCGACGCGGCAACATTTGATGGAAGTTTCCGGTGATGACCAATTTGTTATATCGAGGTTCCGTGACCGCGAGACCAAGACCCATGCTGAGCAGCGGCTGAACACGAATCCGGCGCGGGTTTTCCACTTCGCTACTTTCGAAAAGATAAAAAGCACCGAGGTCCAACGTTGTGAGATTCATCTTGGCAACGTCCAGAAACCCAGACCGAAAAGAAACGGTCTCGTGCCGACCTTCCGCGTAAAAACGCAAGAGACTACCCGACCAATCTCGGAATGGTTCGAATTCGATTCTGCCAAAACCTAAAGACTGTCGTTCATCAACTGGTGGTCCGCCGAGATTTCGATTCGGATCCAGGTCGGAAGAAATCGTGAGCTGAAAGGAAACGCGTCGATGTAGAGTGTTGAAGAAAAGATAATCCGAAAAGTAATTGACGGATCCGATCGGCCCGGTGGTTCCCTGCCCGCCACCCTTCGCCGAGAGACTGTTTATGCTGTCAGTGAGAAACGGAAATCGTGAAAGCTGGCCCAGGCCAAAGAAGCGCGCTCCCTTTCCCGGTTCATAATCGACACCGCCACCAACATAGCGCTTCTTGTCTTTCGAGATCTCGCCTCTATCAGTTGAATCAAATTCAGTTTTAGCATCCTTCTCCTGCTCGTGAGCTGTAACTATGCCTTCGCCGCTGGCTGTTGCGGGTGCGGACTCTGGCGTTTCGTTGCTACTCGGCGGCGTCTGCTCTGATTCCGCATTCTTCTGAATTGTCAGATTAAAATTTGAAGCCAACGGCTCGTCAGTATTGGGAGCAAAACTAACACTGACTGAGTAACCCAGTTGATTCACGAGTAGCTGTTGAATTTGCATCCGGGTCGGATTCAAGTAAGGGCCAGACTTTCCAGCGTCCTGTAGATAATTGAACTGCTTCTTACTTCTGATTCCTGCGCGCTGTTTTAGATAACCACGAAACGCCTGGTCCGTTAACAGGGAGTACAAGAGTTTATCGATATTCAAGTCGTCATCTTTTAGAGACAGCCAGGAGATGCCAACAATTCTCGCGGCCTCTACCACGTTAAGGATCAGCGGAGACGTACCCTTGTTGTCGAAGATGAGATTAGGTGTGAGTCCCAGTCGCTTGTAATAGTTCCCGAGGCGTAGGGTCATGCACTCCAAACAACGTGGCCTGCCACTTAGCGGCTTAAGAATCTGTGTTATTCGTTTGAGACGTTCTCGTTTCTTCGCACTATCTGTAACACCCGGAAGCTTGATCTGAATTTGTTCCGGGTCACTCCAATTGTTTATTGGATCTGCAACAGTGAATCTGATTACTCCTTCTTCCGCATCGAAGCCAGCGTCTTCATAGATCAGGAGACCAGTTCGCTCCTGAGAAGTCGCAAGCGGAAACAGCAGTCCGTCATTCGCCGTCGCCTCCGACTCGGGAAATATGTCGCCGACGCCGTGTTCCTTACCTGTTGAAGAGGACCACTCTTCAAATTGCTGCAAGTATTCCGACCACGACATAGAAGCGCTGCGAATGCGATTGGTCGCCTCATCACTCAGCTTGCCTTTATCGTCCAGTGCTTTGTCCTGATCCGAAAGTGCGAAACGGTACGGCTTCGATACCGTATCGAGTAACTTCTGCAGCTCTCCAAACAGGATCTGCTCAGCCTCCGCCTTTGGAATTCCCAGTCTTTGACTAAACAAACGCGAGTAGCTGAAGACGCTGTGAGTGCGGTCGACAGCAATCCGACCATCCTTAATTACAAACTGAACGCACAAACGACTTGCATTCTTACGAAGCTGACCTTCGGCGTCTCCCTGGACCTCGCATGACGGAGCGGTTTGTGCCGTCGCTTGCGCAATAGACGCAAAGACAGAAAGCAGCAGTGTGCACATGATGTAGACAGGTTTCACGAAACCTCACTGTTCAGGCTTTGCTTAACTGTCCTTTCTTTGGCCACCCTCATCTTCGACGTTCTGGGTGTCCGACTTCTTTCGGAGAAGATTCTTGATACCAAACAGGGATTCGAGCGCGTCCTGCCAAAACGGCGCCCCAACGCTCAAAAGCATTACCATGATCGCGAAGCCGCCGAATACTTTGATTCCGTGTGCGAATCGATTTGGAAACGCCACACCATCCCACACACCTTCACCCGCCAGAAAATCGTAAAGCTGCATCGGCGTCAGCGGTTTGAAACCAAGACCCGGAGCCTCATCCAGTGCTGTTTGTAGTTGTGTGAGTTCAGCTTTCAATGCCTCCGCGCTATTTGCGTTGGCGAGGTCTGCGCTTTGCAATTTGAGTTGTTGCTGAACGAGATCGCGTTTTTGGAGTACAGCGTTTCGCATAACGTCGCTGTTCGAGATGTTGTGATAGACCTGAAAGAAGTTTGCATTCAGAAATATAACAACGAGGATGGAAATGCAGATCGCAATAGTCTTCATGTGCCGGGTGTAGCGTTCTTCAAAACCCTGCATGACGGTGTCGAACCACTTTTCAGCCTCCTGGGCAACCTGCTGCGATTCAACCTTCTCCAGAATCTTTACCAGGTCCGCCTTAGATATCGATTCGACAATCGGTCTCCGAAAAATTAGAGAGACTCGGCCAAGTTTCTTGAACTCTCCTTTGATCTTTTCAACCAGCTCGGCGGGCGCTTTTGAAACGAGCGCTTGAGTATCGACATATTCAAATAAATCATCGAGCGAGCCCATGATTGATCTCGATTTGATCTTCAGAAACTTCTTAACTACAGACTGGATTGATTGCACTATCAAACTGAGGACTAACAAGACGATTACCATCGCGATTATGGTGTCGACGGTTTTGAGGTCAGTCATGCTGAGTTCTCCTTGAAGGGCCGGATTGTGCCGGCTTGAGAATGGATCAGGTTAGATGTCGCGCGAAACTGCGCGGGCGTGTTCGCCTCCAACACGGGAAGAAACAAACCCGCAGGTCAGGCTGAATTGAAAAACGAAGCGAGGTAATGAGAACGAGACAAAAACTAATCGGTACCAGGGTCTAATCAATTAAACAACTAATTGACTTTCCTACACAACGAGAATATCGTCCCGACGAACTTGATTTCCGCAGTTCACACCCCTCGCGTTCACCTGGTTGCAATTCGACTTAGTCTTACGGACTAATCGTCGTCCACAACAGTCAAACTTCTTCGCTACCTCATTCTTAGCACCCAGAAAGCACAACAATGACCACGCCTAACAAAGAGGAACGAATATTTGAAAGACCGGTTGCGTGGTTGCTTGGCAAACAACTGCTCGGCGGTTTGAAGGGCATCCTTCTTTACACTGCCTATGGAGCCAAGCTCGATCCGAGAGACTGGATGACCGCTGAAGAAGTCTCGTTTGAAGGTACGGAAGCCTCGAGCCAAAAAGAGTTTTGGTTTGACTATCTATCGGACTCCGGCGATGGAACAAGGGCGATGTACAGCATTGCTTATCTGGCGCTGAGCACGTTGTGGATCAAACCCGACACGGCAAGCAAGAACCTGCCCACATCTTTGACAGCTAACAGTGATCGCAGTGTAACGACAATCAAGGCCGACGATCTTGCTCAGCTTCCTCGTGGCGAGTTCCTTTTCTTCGGCGGCGACACTGCTTATCACGCTGCTGAGTACATGACACTGGTCAATCGCGTGCAGCGACCATTTAACTACGCCTATGAGGATCTACGAGATCGCAAACTTATCTCCGACGACGATCCGCGTCGCTCATTATTTGGTATTCCGGGTAATCATGATTATTACGATCAAATTGATGGATTCCGGCGGCAGTTTCGTAAGCCCGTTCGACGTGAAGGACCGCTTCCGCCAAAAGTATCTAGTGGGCATGACGCTCAATTAACACTCCCGGGTTTTAAACGAGTGCAGGAAACAAGCTATGTGGCGCTTAAGTTACCCTTTGGATGGTGGATGTGGGGACTCGATACTGAGTCAGCTTCAGATCGAACAAACCTCAATCTCGATCGACGTCAGGAGAGTTTCTTCCGCTCGCTCTCGATGCAGGGAGGTAAATTCAAACGTCCCGACAAACTCATCCTCGCTACTTGTTCTCCGAGTACTGTGTTTGGGCACCTTGCCGATGCGGAAGATCCAAAGGTTTCAAAGGCAATGGAGGCGCTGGCTTTGGGAACGCCATTCTTGCCGGCGGAAGGTGAAAGCGTTTTGTCCGGCACTGGCGACGCTAAATTGGATCCTGGTCAATGCCGGTTAGATCTTTCCGGCGACGTGCATCACTACGCACGTTACTGGGGACCTGTGGCGCCGGCTGGTTCTGCGATCAGAAAGCGGAACACTCTTAGCGAAACTGCTTCGGGACAAAGCTATGCTTCGGTTGTGTCAGGTGCGGGTGGAGCGTTTCATCATCCAACAGCAACCTACGATAACCAAATTCACGAACAGGTTCTGTATCCGCCTGAACAGGCCTCGAATGTAGAGGTATCGAAGAGCCTGCTCAAGTTTTGGAATGTCGTGACCGGAGGGTACGTTTGGCTTGCCGGATTCATACTCGCCTTCACCATCTTCTTTGGAATGACTGTGCCGAGAAGCAGCAGGCAGTTCATCGACAACATCCGGATCGTCAGGTTCTTGCAAATAAAACCCAGGACTGAACAAATCATGCCAACGATCGTTCAAACGGGGGGTCAGGTGTGCAAGAGCGTGAAACCGTTTAGCCTTTGGACCATGGTGGGCGTTGCAGACAAGGACTGGGAACCTGCGCAAGGTTGTACTGCGCAAACACCAATGTATCTATTTGCCGATGAGAGGCACTGGCCCTGGGATCTCAAAATGGGACAGATCTTCATCTGGCTTTCGGTGATTGCAATCTGCGCAATTTTCTACTTCAGTCTTTTTACCAAGAAGATCTTCGACGATAGCGCGAGTGCGTTCGACACAAAGAACAACCCGGACAGGAAACTAATCCCGATCATTCTCGGCACGGCAATTATCATGGTGATCGGGTTGTTCTCTGTGCAACCTTACTACGGTTACATCACACCTTTCGTTAGTAGTCTCCTCGTGCTGTTTTCGCTCTTCACTTCTCTCACCGCCATTGCCGTCAATGTTCGCTACGGTGAATATCAGTTCAAGAAGAGTTTCGTACCGCAGACGACGAAAGGTTGGTCCGCAAAATTCATAAGTGCGGTGGATTTTGTCATTCCATGGCTGCTATGGCTCATTGCTGTAATTGTAACGGCATGCGGTCTGTGGTTTTTTGGTCGGAACAATCTTCCTTCATACCTGGTTTCGGACATCACTTTCATAGTTGTACTGCTCCTCGGAATCATTGGCATCCTCGCTCTTCCATTCGCCGCAGGGGCCGATCTGTTATGTGGAAGTCCAGGACCGGTAAAGTTTTTTGGCAAGTTTTTGATTGGCGCCTGGCATCTCGTCCTGCAATTGCTTGTTCCTTATTTGCTGATCCGCAATGGCAACTATGTTACCTGGGCCATGGCAGCGCTTCTTCTCTTCGCACCGATTCTCGCCCAGCCTCTTTTGAAACGAAGTAGTCGACTCGGGCTTTCTCTCGCATGGCTCCTCTATGGCGCGCTGATGCTATCTCTCCCGTGGATCACTCGCAGCTTTGCAGATCCCGTGTTTGCGAATACTGATGGATGGATGAAGTTGCTGCCCACAACCATCGCTGGCATTACGGGAGCCATCGTCTGTTGTCTTTTGACAGGTTGGTACTTTGCAGTCTGCTTTGTCTTCAATGGACACAACAACGAAGTTGGAGGCACTGCGCGAATCGAACAGTTCAAAGAGTTCATTCGCTTCCGTCTTACTCCGGAAGGACTAACTGGCTACGTCATTGCAGTAGACGATGTGAGTAAGATTGGAGAGAAAGATGATAAAGGGCACTACTTCGACGGTAGCGATCTAAAAGTAAAGCTCATTGATGTATTTCATCTCGTACCTAAGGAGTAACCGATGCCATCATTGCCAATAGTGTTAGCTCACGGAATAGCTCGCTTCGATATCCTCACAAAGGCCCTGGAGAAGAAGCTTAATCTTCCGGAGAACAAGCTCACCGATCAACTCGAGTACTTTAAAGGCGTCAAGGGCCATCTCGAATCACACGGGTTTACCGTCTTTCATCCGGACGTGTTATTTGCGGGCTCGGTTGATAAACGCGCTGAACAATTACGTGACCGCGTCAACAAGGTTCTCACAACATCCGGTAGCGAGAAGGTACACATCATTGCTCATAGCATGGGAGGTCTCGATGCCCGCCATATGATCGTGGACAAAGGAATGGCAGATAAAGTTGCAACACTCACAACGATTGGAGCACCCCACCACGGATCGCCGGTGGCCGATCACCTCGAGAAACCAGGAGGTTCACTTCTTCTTGAGGTCTTAAGCAATGTTATTCAAGTCGATCTCGAGGGCGTAGCCGATCTAACTACGGACAGGTGTCAGGAATTCAACCGTCGCGCCGAGGATTCGGAGGCGAGAAATCCTGTTCGTTATCAAACATTCTCGGCATTTCAAAACCTGAGTGATGTTTTCGCACCGCTCGTGCCCTCCTGGATCATCGTGCGCGATCAGGAGGGAAAAAATGATGGCCTGGTTTCAGTGCGATCTCAGCAGTGGGCGAAGGAGTTGATATCGAGCGATGGCACGAGGAATCCAATTCTGCAGCGTGAGTTTCCCTTCCAGGCTGACCATCTAAATGAAGTCGGCTGGTGGGATCCACAGGAGGCCATTAATCCATTGTTCGGGAAAGGGATTCTCGAACAGGTCGCTAATTTCGAGCAACGCGTTCGTGATTTGTATCTCCAGATTGCTCAGGGTCTCGATTGACGGCGGATTAACATTTAGAGTTCCTCGTCACTGATCGTTGAAACCTCAGCTATAAAACTTTCACAACTCACAGGAGTTTTCCGATGACCAACCCTGCTCCTCAGACAACCCATAAACAAGAAGTCCGTTTTGCTGTTGTTATGTACGGTGGCGTTTCCCTGGCGATCTATATCAACGGCGTGGCCCAGGAGCTTCTGCGATTAGTGCGTGCGACCGCGCCCAACACGTCCGGGAAACCATTTACCGGTACTGAGAACATTTACCGTGAAGTGAGTTACCTACTCGCGGATGAAGAGAATGGAAAGGCGAATGCTGAAGCCTCGGTGCCACCAACGCGTTTTGTCGTTGACATTCTCTCCGGGACTTCTGCCGGCGGCATTAACGGAATCTTTCTCGCCAAGGCACTTGTAAACGGACAGGACATGGACAAGCTACAAGATCTCTGGATAAAGGAAGGAGACATCGAAACTCTCATCAACGACAAACGTTCCATCGAGAAGCCTCTAAAGCTGCAAGACCCGCCAGTCTCCCTTCTGAACAGCGAGCGCATGTACTACGAGTTACTGAAAGCTTTCAACGAGATGGATAAAACGACTCCAACTCGTGAGGAACAAGCTGAATCACCCTACGTTGATGAGCTCGATCTGTTCGTTACGTCAACCGACCTTCAGGGTGTTGTTTTGCCGATGAGTCTGTCAGACAGCTTCGTCTATGAAAAGCGCCACCGAAACGTGATGCACTTTGTCTATTCGGAACCTAGCGTCAGTGGTGAGCCGACGCGCAACGACTTCCATCGAAAATTCAATCCATTTCTCGCTTACGCAGCTCGTTGCACTTCGTCATTTCCTTTCGCGTTCGAGCCGATGGCTCTCAGCGACATCGATTCTCTGTTGAAGAAACTTATAGGTTACCAGGACAACGACGACTGGAAATCAACGAGCCCGGACTGGTATCGCTTTTATCATGACTATCGGCAACCCAAGGACATTCCTTCGATTCCTTTTCCTGATCGCCCTTTTGGAGATGGCGGTTATCTCGATAACAAACCCTTTACCTACGCCACAGAACCGGTAATGAGTCGAACAGCAAGCGTCCCGGTGGATCGAAAATTGATTTTCATCGAGCCATCACCGGAACATCCGGAAGATGACGTCGAACTCGGTGGTAAACCTGACGCGATCGATAACGTTATGTCGGCGCTTCTCTCGTTGCCGCGCTACGAGACAATTCGCGAAGACCTACAACGGATTAATGATCGTAATCGTTTGATCGATCGCGTCAACGCAATCACGAGCGGTGTCGACAGGGACGAAAATGAAGTTAACCAATCGTTGCAGAACTTGTTTGGTGACGACGTCGAGAGATGGAAACATCTTGGCGCACTCGTGACGCCATATCTTTCGGAAGAATTGTGGGCGCGGGATCGACTATCGGACCAAGAGCAGGGAGATCTTGATCTATCGGACGTTATCAAGCGTAAAGGCCGTGCCTACGCTGCTTATATTCGCCTTCGAGTGTCGGCGGTGACAGACGAGTTGGCGAAACTGATAACTCGCGTAGCTGGTTTCGATGAAAACTCGGAATACTCGATCATCATTCGAAGTATAGTTCGCGCGTGGCGTGTCGAAAAATACATCGAGCATCGCAGTACTCCGGATGACAAGACTCCCACTGTCAATAGATTCCTCTTTGAGTTTGATCTCGGGTACCCGATCCGGCGGATAAATTACCTGCGTAACAAAGTCGATGCGTTGTTTCGATTTGAAAGCGATGCGACAACGGTCATCAGGATCCAGACGCAAAAGTTTAATGTTAGTTTTGACGAACTTGAAAGTGATCCAATCCTGAAGACACCGTTTTGCGAACAGGTTCTGGATTACAAATCAGAGTTGAATGATCTTTTTATCCTGCTTCGAAAATCGGGTCGTTCTCTTAGAGGGCGCCACTCAGCCGATAAAGCCATGGCCGGGGATTCAGCTGTAAAGGTGAGTCCGCTCAACGAACAGATTTCAGAACTAATGCAGAAGATCTCGGCAGCAATTGACGCAGAGACACCCGATGGCCTTCCAAAGCCGACTGTGCTTGATTACTTCCTCGGCAAACGTGAAGGAAAGGAGGACGCGGAATTCAATCGTTCTTACAAAGCCGCTTCACCCGAAGAGCTTTGCATAATTCGCGCTCAGAAGTTCCTCGAGAAGAATCAGCAGATCACTGACGGTCTTAATGATGTGGCGACATCGCTGGCCGACGCAGTAACCGCTGTGAAGGATGAAGCTGAGCAACGCATTATCGGGTTATTTACCGCGACCAGCACCCAGGCGTTGGATCCAGATCGTAAGATTGACACAATTAAATGGATCGCGAAGTACTGCGTGGGCCACTACTACGACCACTATGAGGACTACGATCTTCTAACTTATCCAATCCTGTACGACACAGACGTCGGTGAAGCTGATGTCATTGATGTCATTCGCGTCAGTCCCGAAGATGCAAACCAACTGATCGACGAACGCATTTCGGGTAGTCATAAACTTGCAGGCACAGCCCTGGGACACTTCGGCGCCTTTCTTCAGGAAAGCTGGCGTGAAAACGACATCCTTTGGGGACGCCTCGACGGAGCAGAAAGAATCATCACCGCGCTCCTGCAAAATCATCCACGTAGACAACAACTGATTGGCCGTGCGCATGCCACGATCATCTGCGAAGCCATTCGGAAACTCGGTCCCGACCAGACGAATCGATTGTTGTCGGAATCGCTCATGCGCACTAAGAGGCGCACGAAAGACCTGAACTTGCTTAATGACTTCATCGGAAACTTGTTCACCTATTGCGATGACGAGAGTCTGAAAGACGAACTAAAGAAGTTAATTGATCCCAAAAAACTCAGCGACTACTATGAGGCCAACTTTCCTAAACAGAGCAAGCTGGAACCAGAAACGACACTGAAGTCTCTGGCTCGAGCCACAAACGTGATCGGCAAGATTCTCGAGTCACTATCTTCGAATCGACGTGTCGACACCAAGTATGCGCTATGGATTGCACGACTGGGTCAAATCTTCTGGGGGATGGTTCAAATCGCTGTACCCCAGAGTTTCGCGAACATAATTTTTCGTCACATCCTGAAGTTGGTTTACTTCATGGAGTTACTTTTGATCGTAGGTGGCGCCTTGCTTGCGAATTCACAGATGCAGCAGTTTGGTGTAACCGCCTTTGGCATCACGGCCGGAATACATTTAGCAGTGATAATTCTTGGAGACTTGATCAAGTCAAAGAATCGCTGGCTTAACCTCGCGAAAACTGCCCTGATTTTCGCGATTGTGTTACTCGTTGGTCTGGGCACCTTGACGTTGTCTGCAGTCTTTGGCGTGGAATCAGCGTGGAACATTTTGACTGAGCTAAAGGACTGGATCCTCACGCCCGCTCCGTTTGGCTTCAACCTTAGAACTCTGTTCCGCTTTGGCGTAGGCATTCTGGTTTTGATCGCGTTCATCTTTACTCTTAGTCCGGAAATAAAAGCAGCCTTTAAGAAACGACCTACTCTGTCACCGCCCGAACCAGATTAGGCGCGACAAATGATCAACAAAAATTTGGATTGAACTAAATCGATGGTTCAAACTCCGCTCGCTTGACTGGCCCTCAGCTTATCCGGATGATCCACTCATTTCGCCAGGCAAGCTTTGGAGAGATCGAATGGACAATTACCGGTTTATTCAACTCGACGTTTTCACTGACAAGGCATTTACCGGCAATCCACTTGCGGTTTTCCCGGAAGCTGAAGGACTAAGTGATGAACAGATGATGCGGATAGCTCGTGAGATGAATCTCTCTGAGACTGTGTTCGTACTTCAGCCAGATAACGGCGACAAGGGCGAGTTTCAAAAAACCGCTGCGGAGGAAATCGGTTCGAAGCCTTCTGTGCTGCGACGCCTGCGAATCTTCACACCAACACGCGAAATCCCCTTCGCAGGACATCCTGTAGTTGGAACATGGAATGGCCTCGCGCGTGAAGGAGTCGTGCCGTTACCTCAGGGCGGTACTGGTTGGCAGCGCATCTATCATGAGGTTGGGATTGGTGTGTTGCCCGTAGACATCGAATTCAAAGACGAACAGCCGGTTCAAGTTGTGATGACCCAGGGCGATTTTCGAATCATTGATGAGATAGATGATTCACACGAACAAGCTGAACTGGCGCGAGCATTGGGACTGTCGCGCGAAGACCTCGATGAGGAATTGCCAATCCAATCGATCACCACTGGCTTGTCTTGCCTGGCAGTGCCGGTTCGTTCGTTGGCTGACCTGCGCGACTGCAAGGTAAATGGTTCGTTGCTGGCGGAGATCTATACCGGTCGCGGGGCAACCGGTTGTCACACCTTCACACGTGAGACGATCGAAGTTGGCGCCTCTCGCGCACACGCCCGGTTCTTCGCGCCGGCCGACAATATCCCGGAAGATCCCGCGACCGGCAGCGCGTGTGGCGCACTTGGAGCTTATCTCGTTCATCACGATGCTTTGTCTGTTGAACCGGAGGAAGGTCGCTACAAGTTCGTGATTGAGCAGGGCGACTTCATCCACAGGCCCAGCAGGATCAGTCTCAATGTTAAGGGACGTAAAGGTCAGGTTGAGGAAGTAAAGGTTGGTGGGTCGTCAGTGTTGGTGGCGAAAGGGGAAGTTATTGTGTAGAAGGTTTGAGCTTGGTGCTTTGTACTTGGATTTGTACTTAGTGCTTTGTACTTTGTGCTTTGTATCTTCTAGATCGAAGTAAGTGGTCATTAACAGTTTCACTTCGCGAGTTACAAAGCACAAAGTTCAAAGAACGAAGCTAAAAGTTCAAAAGCACTTCTCAGAACCATGATTCAGCTCGACCTCCTAATAATCGGTTCCGGTCCTGCCGGACTTTCAGCTGCCGAAGCGGCGGCTAACGAAGGTCTCAGTTACCTCGTCATCGAAAAAGGCACGATCGCCAATACCATTCGACAATACCCAATTGGACGCACGATGTTCTCAACTCCCAACGAGGTTGAGATGCATGTCGGAACGCTGAAGCATGTACGAGAAAAGCCTTCGCGCGAAGAGTTACTTTCACACTACATCCACTTCGTACTCGACCACGATCTCAACATAAACACAGACGAAAAAGTGACCGATGTAGCAGGTGGCATCGATGCCGGATTCAGAGTTGTAACCGACAAATCAGAATATCGGGCAACGCGCGTCTTATTTGCGATCGGAGCAATGGAGAGACCGAAGAAATTGGGCATACCGGGAGAAGAGTTATCGAAGGTCCATCATCTCTTCATGGATCCGTATCCCTATGTTCGAAAGGATGCCCTGGTTGTTGGTGGCGGAAACAGTGCTGCGGAAGCTGCGCTCTTTCTTTCCGAAGAAGGCGCACGAACGACAATGGCAATCTGGCGTGAAGACTGGGAGAACCGTGATCCGAAAGCCGGCGCGATGAAACACTGGGTTCGCACTCCGCTTGAGAAGGAGGTTGCAGCCGGTCGTCTGCGTGTTGTTCTTTACAAGCACATCGATGAGATTCGCGAGCGGACTGTTACACTCACGACAGAGTCAGGTGACCAGGAGACCATTCCTAACGATGTTACGTTTGTACTGGTAGGAAGCGATGCGGACCTTACACTGTTGAAGAGACTTGGTGTCGAGTTTGAAACAGGTAAGGCAGGAGAGATTCCCGTATACAATCCTGAGACGTTTGAGACTAACGTGCGTGGAATCTACGTCGCAGGACATTTCACTCACGCCCGCCACATCAAAGAAGCCATCGACGTTCCGCGAAGAATTGTGCCGCTGATTGCCCGGGAGTTACGAGCAGATGTTCATGAGGCAGAATCTCTGGCCGACGTTCCCCAATAACTTCAACAAAGAATTTTCTCTGCCCGCCGTGTGCGAGTCGCAGTGGACTTCGCAGCAAAGATCTCTTCGCGCAACATTCGCTGTCGGGCCTTTGTCAATTTTTCCCAACTCGCTTTCGCAATCGAATTCCTCTTTAATAGTTCCGTTAACTCGTTCGGTAAGTCTTCCGACGCTAGCCGGATGACCAGCGTCACCTTGTCGCCAGTTTCCAGGCCCGCCTTCTTGCACAACGGTTCAGGAAGATCGATCCACCAACAGTTACGATCATCCCAACGTTTTAGACTGCGGCGACCAAACTCAACTCCATTAATGCTTCCTTCAACAACTGTGGTTTCGTTGAGTTTCCACGGAGCGACTTTGTCGAGGGGAATAGTGACTAGTCTTGAGAACTGCGGGTTGTGACGAATGACGGTTGAGGTTAGTCGAATTTCCCGTGGCATGATCGACAGCGAGGTTGTGCTTTGTACTTTGTGCTTTGGACTCGCTCCTCGTTTCAGACGAACCAAGTACAAAGCGCAAAGTTCAACGCACAAACTACAAAGTACAAAAGTTCAACCTTCTTGCGCTTCCGTCCCTCTGTCCCTTCTC
>Ga0157378_10003000_pt1 | contig 15008 bp, 8 predicted proteins | sample M65metaG_FD_115309 | JGI IMG/M metagenome (GOLD analysis project Ga0157378, IMG submission 115309) | Miscanthus rhizosphere microbial communities from Kellogg Biological Station, Michigan, USA - M6-5 metaG | ecosystem: Host-associated > Plants > Roots > Rhizosphere > Soil | place: USA: Michigan...
ACGCTGTTCCGGTAAGCCAGGGCATTGTTTGCTGTTCTTTTAGTGTCCAGTCAAACAGGTCGCAAATATAGCTCTCGCTCCAATCGCCATCCTTCGAAACATTCTGTCCCTTGCTGCGTAAATTTGCGTCACCAAGGCGCTCATCGCCTGTTTTACTTGATGGTATTTTACTGATGAAACTATAGGAGTCTTCCGAATGCCGGAACGTGTAATTGTCGCCTCCCCATTCGACGTGTAAAAAATGTTTAACCGCTTTAAACTCTGTCTCAGTTGCAGTTTTATAATCCTGGTAAACACCACGGTACCATCCGGCCCATATCGACGGTGAGTATACGTCAGGGATGTCTTTGCAAAAATCACATCTGCGGATGGCCGTTTTACGGGAAGGGTCGAGAAGATGGGCCCGGTCGTTCTGCTCTTGCATAAAAACCCGGATCTTTTGTTTGTCAAATTCAGGAAAATCTCCTGCCCAATCATTTTCATTACCCAGGCCCCAAATAATTACCGATGGGTGATTGTAATGCTGTTCTATCATATTGGTAAGCATGTTACGGGCCTCGTTCTGATACTCGACATTACCCAAGCCCCCACGACACCATGGTTCTTCTTCCCAGACAAAAATACCCAGGCTGTCGCACAGGTTTAAAACAATATCCGACTGTTGATAATGCCCCAGGCGGATGAAATTGGCGCCCATATCCTTAATCATCTGCATTTCCTTACGCATCTCATCTTCGGTAACCGCGGCGGCAACTCCGGCCCCATCCTGATGAAGATGGGTGCCGTTTAATAACAAGCGTTTACCATTAAGCAAAAATGGCCCCTGATCGGCAAATTCAAAGCTCCTGAAACCCACCTTTTCTGTTTTTTTACATATTCCATATCCACTATTAAGAGTCACTTCAACTGTATATAACTGTGGCTGCGATGGCGACCATAAAAAAGGTTTTTTAATAATAAGCGAACTAAGCCGGGTATCATCATTTAATTTAGTCAGATCCGTTGTGCTATTATTGATTACTTTCCCATAAGGGCCAGTAACTTTTATAGATAGATTGGCCTTTGTATTGGCTTCAGGATAATAGAAACGCGCTTTAATATCCAATTTACCCTGTTTGCCTTCTTTATCAACCTGCGCAGATGCGAAAACCTTATCGATTGATAAAGCGGGAATATATACTAGGTTTAAATGGCGGTAAATTCCCCCGTAAACACAAAAATCGGACATACGCGATGGGATACTTTCCAGGTCACGGGAGTTTTCGCAACGGATCACCACCGGTATCTTACCTCCGAACTGCTTTTTAAATACATCAGTTTTTTTAAAATCTTCAACAGCTTTGGTTATGTCAACAGACCATTCGTCGTAGCCGCCCTGATGTGAGCCTGCTTTTGTAGTGTATATATACACATCTGTTTTTTGTCCCGCACCTTCAAAATACAATATTGTACGACCATTGTTATAGGGGTTTTTAATATCCAGCATTGTACGGTACCAACCTGGCCCCTGGTAATAATTACCATCAGGATCGACTGCATCACGTTCGTTAAAGCAATGCGGTAATGTTACCTGTTGCCAAAGCGGGAAGCTTTCAGGGTTGCCCGGCGTTACCGGCCGTACAGCCTCCCATATTCCGCCTAAATCCTGCTTTACAAATTCCCAGTTGCCGTTTAAGCGAGTTGTTTGCTGAGCCGATGTTTGGTAACTACATATAAAAGCGAGTATTACTATAACGAATTTTGTTGTTTTCATATCAGGTAGATTGGCTGCTCATCAATAGAATTTAGGCCTTTCGACGGCAGCTTATTCTTAAATTAAGCGACCCTTAAATCTATCAGAAGAAAAGGGCTGCTCCTGGTTTGAGCAACCCTTGTTCCTGTGACAGCTATAACAAGGTAAAGGATTGAATGTACGATTTACAAATTAGGATTGACGTCTTGTTCTGACTGAGGAATCGGGAACAGTAAATGATTATCATCCACTGTAACACCTACAGCAGCCATAGCCGGTTTCAACTTTCCTAAGCGTAAAAGATCCCATCTGCGCTGCCCTTCGCCGCAAAGTTCCCGGGCACGTTCGTTCAGCAAAGTATCCACAAAAGCATCGGAAGTGGGGGTATTGGTAAAATTCAGCTGATCCGTTAACAACGTAAGCCCGGCCCGCGCTCTTATTGTGTTTAATCCATTAAATTTATTGGGGTCGGCCGAATTAATATTGTTCATGGCCTCTGATTGCAGCAGGTAAACTTCGGCCAGGCGCAGTACGAACCAGTCGGTTCTGGAGTTATTATCTTTTTTCCATTGGCTATCCCTGAATTTGTATATAAAAGGAGCGACTGCATGGACTCCTTTACTATCAACAACCTGATTTGACACGCTATAGGTTTGCCGCACATCTCTGCTGCCGGCAGGGAAGCCATTAGTGAAAAAGTTATTTTGAACAAGAAATGAGCCATATCCCCCTAAGATGCTTGGATAAAACATACGGAGCGTAATATTGCCCACATTGGGAGTTGCGCCAAAACGTACAGCAAAAACCACTTCTTTGTTATACTTATTATCCGAGCTGAATATATCGGCATAATTAGGAAGCAAACCATAGGACCCGGCATCGCCTATTACCTTATTACACTCTGTAAGCGCATCCTGGCTGTCCGTGGCTACAGCGGCAGTTGATTGAGCGCGTGTTAAATACACTTTGGCTAATAAAGCAGATGCTGCGCCCGAAGAAACCCTTCCTTTATTAGCCGCAGGAATGTTTTTTTCGGCAAGACAATTTGCCTCTGCATATTGAAGATCGGTAATAATCTGACTATAAATAGCTTCAAGGGAAGCTTTTTTAGGGTAGAGGTTAGCGTCTGTAGCACTAACGGGTGCCAGTATAAGTGGGACCTGTCCAAATGCAGTTACCAGATTAAAATAGCCCAAAGCGCGTAAAAAACAGGCGTTACCAACGATGTCGGCTTTGCTGGCTGCGTCCATTGAAATTGGGGGTACGTATTTAATAACATCATTAGCATTCTTGATCATTTTATAATTACTGACGTACCAGTTGGTAATTTCGCCGTTCACAGCTGTAAATGTATGGCTGGTTAGTGCGTTCCTGTCAGTATTGCTTCCGGCGGGCGCATATATCAGGTCAGAAGCATTATCAGATACCACGTACACTGTACGCTGATAAAAAGCCTGGGCCTGCATATTGCTAAAAACCCCATTTAATGCTGCATTAGCATCTTGTGCATTTTTGTAAAAATTCGTTGGTGTTAAAAAGCTATAGGGCTTTTCGACAAGGAATTTTTTACACGAAATAAAGCTGAATATGACTATAGTAATAACTATCAAAATTCTTGTTTTCATAATATTATATTGTTGAATATAAAATCCTGTTTAAAATCCTGCTTTTACGCCCAGTAAAAAAGTTCTCGACGGCGGATATGAATTAATATCAGCCCCGATATTTAAGTTCTGGCTGCCCGGATTTAAATTCTGGGTGCCGGCGTTCAGGTTTTGGGCGCCATAAGTGTTTACTTCCGGGTTGTAGCCTGTATATTTTGTAAATGTGTACAGGTTTTGAACCGTAACGAATATGGATGCACTTTTAAATACTCGTGATGTCTGCGGAACCGGTATTTTGTAGGCCAGTGATACCGTTTGTATTCTTAAATAGCTTCCATTTTCCAAATAATTATCCACTACACCAACGCTTCGTTCTGTTGAGCTAAAAACTCTTGGAACAGTATTGCTGGTTCCGGGGCCGTGCCAGGCACTAAGCATTGAGGTAAACTCATTAGCGGTAGTCCCGCCGGTGTGAGCATATTTGGTGACATTAAGAATTTTGTTCCCCTCTACTCCCTGGGCAAAAATTGTGAGGTCGAAATTTTTGTATGAAAAGGTGTTATTTATACTGAAAATAAATTTCGGGGCCGCATGCCCAATAATTTCCCTGTCGTTACCATTAATAATCCCATTACCATCAAGATCACGAATAATGGCATCTCCAGGCACCACACCTGTTCTGCCAGCGGCGGTAATTTGCTCTTGCGTTTGCCAAACACCATCGAAATGGTAACCGTAAAAGGATCCTATTGGTTGTCCTACGCGTAAAATAGACGGCGCCAGGCCATTGGTTACAATATATGGACCCGTGCTGCCAACCAATATATTGTTGGTGCCATTCATGTCCAGTACTTTATTGCTGTTGGTAGAAAAGTTAAGGGTTGAGGTCCAATTGAAATTCTTCGCCTCAATATTTCTTGAGGTCAGCGAAAACTCAAATCCCTGGTTTGCAACCTTACCTGCATTAAGCAGGATACTCGAAAAGCCGGATGATTGAGGTATGGAAACGTTAAGCAGGAGATTGGTGGTTGTTTTGTGATAATAATCGACAGTTATCGAAATCCGGTTATGAAACAAGCCCAGATCGGCACTGACGTCAAATGATGCTGTAGATTCCCATCCTAAACTGGGGTTCGCAATGTTGTTCGGTGATACGCCTACCACACGCGACATGTTGGTGCCTAAAGTATAACCGTTAATAGCGTATTGAGATAATGATTGGTATGAACCGATTTCCTGGTTACCCGTAACGCCATAACTTGCCCTGATCTTCAGATCGGATATCTGTTGAATATTTTTAATGAACTTCTCTTCTGATGCTCTCCAGGCAACTGCCCCGGACGGGAAATAGCCCCATTTGTTGGTTAATCCAAAGCGGGAAGACCCATCAGCACGCATGGTAAATGTGAACAGGTACTTGCCCATTAACCGGTAATTGAGCCTGCCAAAATAGGAGGCAATAGAATTTTGATAGGTATTTGACAGCGGTGTTAAAATATTCGCACCAATGGCCAGGTTATCTGTTCCTAAGTTATCTGTAAAAAAGTTTTGGGCGCCGGCGCTGTAAGCACTTGTTTTAAACTGCTGCAAAGAAAAACCTACTACAGCATCTATTGCATGTATATTGTTAAATTCCTTACTAAATGATAACGTATTTTCATTCAACCAGCTATAGCTTGTCGATGTTGATGAATAAGCAGCTCCACCGGTAGCCTGTCCGATATAAATTGTTGAAGGCAGGTAGCTCTTCTCAATAGCATTGCCGTAGTCAATTCCGAAGCTGCTTTTAAATTTAAAGCCTTTAATAAATTCATATTCGCCAAATACATTAATAAGTGCGCGCGAATTTGCAATGTTATCATTGGCATCAACTACAGCTGCCACCGGATTACCATAGGTGCCGACGTATGGGAGAGGGCCATTTTGAAATGTATATGCCCCTGTAGTATCACGCAAAGGTACTATCGGGCTCATGCTGAGAGCCACACCTGCCGAGCCGTAACCCACACCTGTTATTGTTGGATCGACAGCCTGCTTGCTGTATGATAGCTGCGAAGAAAAGCCCATTTTGATCTTATCACCAATATTCCTGTCCAGGTTTAAGCGAACCAATTCGCGCCTGAAGCCTGTATTCAGCATAATGCCGTCCTGATCAAAGTGGTTGAAACTTAAATAATAACGAGCCTTTTGAGTTCCACCGTTAAAGCTAAGCTGGTAGTTTTGGACAGGGGCCACGCGATAAAGGGCTTTCTGCCAATCAGTTCCGGTGCCTAATCCAGTAACCTGCGCCTGTGTGTAGGGTAAAGCTACGGCAGTATTAGGATTAGCCGCGTTAGCTTGTGTGAAGTAGTCGTCCAGGTATTGCGCAAACTGCGAGGCGTTCATAAGACCCAATTTTTTGGCCATAGTTTGCACACCGGTATAAGCATCAATACTTATAGCATCTTGTCCTGCTTTCCCTTTTTTGGTGGTGATAAGTACAACTCCATTAGCTCCGCGGCTACCATAAATTGCAGTTGCTGAAGCATCTTTTAAAACTTCGATAGACTGTATGTCGCTGGGGTTTATAGAACTCAGATTTCCAACGCCTGCAAAGCCGTCAACAACATACAAAGGCTCATTGCCTGAGTTGATTGAATTAGTACCCCTTATGCGAACAGATGTAGGACTGCCAGGCTGCCCGTCTGATTGGGTAAATTGTAAGCCGCTAACTCTTCCCTGTAACATTTGGTCAGCTCCAAGTACGGGGGTTTTATCCAGGTCTTTCCCGCTTATAGATGCAATTGAACCTGTGAGGTCGCCTTTACGCTGGGTTCCGTAGCCAACTACAACAACTTCATTCAGCTTTTGGCTTGCTTCGTCTATTTTTAATGTGACATCAATTTGGGTCTTGGTGCCAACTTCAACGGACTGGGAAAGAAAACCAATATAAGAGAATACTAACGTGGCGCCTTCGGGTACGGATATCTGGTATTCACCGGAGGCACTGGTTACCGTGCCTGCACTTGTGCCGAGCACCTTTATACTTACACCCGGCAAAGGTTGGCCTTTATCGTCAATCACGGTACCTTTGACCGTGATGTTTTTAATTACTGAACCCTTAAGGGCTATCATCACCAAACCAGCATCAGATACCTGATAATCAAGGCCGGTATTTTCAAGTATTTTATTTAGTATGCCTAATAGAGGTTCATCCTTAGCAGAGAGGGTGATCTTTGTATTTTGCGGCAAAAGTTGTTCGCTGTATAAAAAGCGTGTTTTTCCTTTTTGCTCGAGTAGATAAATCGCCTTTTTAAGAGTAACATCCTTCAGATCGAGACTCACCTTCACGTTTTGCGAATAACTGTTTGCGGATACTTCAAGGCAAAACAGAAAGCTTAAAACAAAAGTCCAGTTAAACATCAATAAAAACTTTCGGTAATGGGGTGCTGAAAATACTTTATTATGAAGTATTTTTTTTTTCATAATTTTACAGTGTTTGTAATAAAAAAATCTGTTAGCTAAGCAACATTTTGTTGCTGATTGACGGATTGAAATACAGCGGGGAATATTCCAGTATTTCCCGTTTTTTTTGCAATCCTCTTTTCTTAGTTAATGGTTACTACGTCATTGGCAGTTATATTAAATTTAAAAGGTCTGATTATTTGCATTTCTTTTAATGCCTGGGTTATCGTTTCATTTTCAAAAATTCCGGTAAACTGGTAGTCCTCAACTTCTTTGTTGTTAATTTTGATGGTCACGTCATACCATTTTTCTAATTTTGGGATTAATTCTTTAAAAGACTCATTCTTGAAAACCAACTTGTTTCGTATCCACGAGGTTTCTTCAAAATAGTCTTCATTTGATATTTCGATAGGCTCTATATTTTCTATAGTAAGCTTATTAAGGATCTTAGGGTCATTGCTTTTATCAAAAGGCCCGGTCGAAACACTTTCGTTTAATGCTAGTTTTTCCTTTGGCCGCAACAGTATCCGTTGTTGCGGATCGCTGTTAAGCGATAGTTCTATTATTCCTCTGATTAGCGTTGTTTCAGTAATATGGTCGCCCGGGTATGCCCTGACATTAAAGGCTGTGCCCAAAACTTTGATGGTTACTTTTTGAGTGTGTATAATAAAAGGGTGCTTTTTGTCTTTAGCCACATCAAAAAAGGCTTCTCCGTAAAGACTTACCTCCCGATGCTCTTTATGAAGCATCGCATTATCGTATTGTAGTTTGCTGTTAGTATTGAGCCAAACACTTGTGCCATCCGGGAGAATTACCTGCTTACGTATTCGTTTACCGCATACTATTTCTGTAGTGGGTGTATATGAAGCACTATTCTTGTGATAAAGAAAATAGAAGGCAAAAGTACTTACTGCTAACAACGACGCGGCTATCAGCCAGTGCTTGATGTAGCTTTTGGAGGAAATAGGTTCCTGCTTCTTGTGATCATCAAACTCATATCCATATTTTTGTTCATGCAGCTCAAATGCTCGTTCTATATCAATTTCTTCAGGAAGTTCGTTCTGAAAAGTGATTTGCTTTAATGTTTCTTCGTAATATAAAGCTTCAGGGAACAGCGCGAGCAACTCCTCCAATTCATGCAGTTCATTTGGAGTTGCCTCACCGGCCAATTTTATTGTCAGTAATTGTATAATCCGTCTCTGCTCCATCAAGGGGAGGTGTATAATGGTTTTAGCAGAAGACAATAAAATCAGAAATTCTCCCTAAAAGAAATTAATATTTTTTTACCGGGCTCAAATTGAACTCTTTCCTGATAGCGACAGAGAGACGCTTGTTCGCTATAACAAGCTGCGAATCAACTGTTTTTGTGGATACGTCCAAAATTTCGGAAACTTCCTTGTAACTCAGGCCATCTTCTTTAACCAACCTGAAAATGATTTTACATTGTGCCGGCAATCCATTGATTGCATCATTGAGGCTTTTTCTTAATTCATCATTAATCAATATCCATTCAGGTGTTGTATTATTAATGCGTAAATTGATAGAGAGATCATCAAGAGAAACTATCCTGCCGCCAGAATGTTTCTTTAAAACATTCAGGGAAAGGTTTTTGGCTATAACAAACGCATACGCTTTAATATTACTGATAGAAGCAATAGTTTTTCGGTTGCGCCATAATGTAATCATTACGTCGGAGGCAACTTCCTCGGCCTGTTCGGGAGACTTTAAAAGGCTATAGGAAAACCGCTTAATAGATGGAAAAAATAATCCAAATAACTTTTTGTAAGCGATATAGCTGTCGTCGATAGCTATAGCATTCACAATATCTGTTAAGTCAGATAAATTTTCGTCCATCGGGGTAATCTAAATTAAATAGGTCTATAGGGGCACCAGAGTAAGCGCCTTCTGATACAAATAAAAATAAAATAATTGTATTAAGGTAATGGCCCCGGCACAAGAATTTTTCCAGAAACTACGATTGTTCACAAGTACCAAATAATGAAAAACCCCGAAAAATGCTTAATATGACTATAACTCGGTTGGCTATATAAATAAACATCCCGGAAATATAGCGGACCCGGCTTTTCAAAAAATAAGAAATATGCCAATTGAGGTGAATAATTAGCCAATCCATTTATATGCAGGCATCAACACAAAGGATCATCAAAAATTGTAGCGCCGAAAACGTTTTCGCAAATAATTGCACATCAATGTAGTACCAAACGTCGCTGTGTGTGTATTATATTATCAGAGTTACGCAAAGGCTTGCTTGTAGCCAACACCATTATAAACAAACCAAAGCGGGTAATATCCTTTGCTGAAAACAAAAATTATGAGAAAACTTTTAATAGCTTTTTTGCTATGCAGCTTATTTACACACACTGCTTTCGCTCAGAAAGAGCTTACCCATGACGAACGTATGAAATGGTGGCGCGAGGCCCGTTTTGGGATGTTTATCCATTGGGGCGACTACGCTGTATTGGGAGGCATGTATAAAGGTTATGAAGTAGGTCATGGCGGAGAATGGATAATGAATCGGGCTAAAATTCAGGTAGCCGAATATCAGCAGTACGCCAAAAAATTTAATCCGGTGAAATTTGATGCGGATGCCTGGGTGAAACTGGCTAAGGAAGCCGGCATGAAATACATTGTAATAACAGCAAAACATCATGATGGATTTGCTATGTTTAAATCCAACGCCAGTAAATGGAACATTGTTGATGCCACACCCTACGGGAAAGATGTTTTAAAAGCCCTGGCAGCGTCTTGCCGCAAATATGGTATTAAACTGGGTTTTTATTATTCGCAGGCGCAGGACTGGAATAACCCCGGAGGAGCAGCGGCACGCAAAGTAAGCAGCGAAGGCTGGCCAAACCCCGATTCGGCAAAGATAGATGCCTATACCAAAGAAAATAGTGGCCATTGGGACCCTGTTCAAACCTCGGCGCCAATGTCAGAATATATCGACAGGGTAGCCGTACCACAGGTAAAAGAACTGCTCACCAATTATGGGGAAGTTGCCGTTATATGGTGGGATACGCCAACCAACATGACCGACGAGTTTGCGCAGAAACTGCACGACCTGTTAATGTTACAGCCTAATATTATAAGCAATGACCGGCTTAAGCGCCCCAATTTTGCAGGCGACTATAAAACGCCCGAGCAACAGATACCCAACCTTAACGAACTGGATGGAAAAGACTGGGAAACCTGCATGACCATGAATGGAACATGGGGTTATAAAAGCTATGACCATAAGTGGAAGACCCCCGAAACCTTGATCCGTAACCTGATTGATATAGCGTCAAAAGGTGGAAATTACCTGTTAAATGTTGGTCCTACCGCAAAAGGTGAATTCCCGGAGGAAAGTATAACCGCTTTGAAAAAAATAGGGGCGTGGATGAAGGTAAATAGCGAAGCAATTTACGCTACCAGGGCAAACCCATTACGGCAGCTAACCTGGGGACGCTGCACACTGAAACCTGATGGTAACAATACAATACTGTATTTTTCGGTATTTAACTGGCCGGCCGATGGTAAACTCATTATTCCGGGATTAAAAAATGAAGTGATCAATGTCAAAATGCTTGCCGGCGGCGCCAAATTAACAACCCATTCAACGGGCGAAGGAATGAGCATAAACCTGCCCGCTCAGGCCCCGGATAGCATTGCCACTGTAATTAAACTTGAAGTTAAAGGAAGTATTGATACGCAGGCAGCCCGGCCGGGCGGTAAAATGAAAACCGGCGCGCTGGATTAAATGTCTCTTTTTGTTAGGTATAAAGTGGAAACAAGGCTTTCTACAACGTTTGCGTTAAAATAGTTAACGGTTTATTAATCTGCTTTAACCTTAGTTGTTACTTTTATGCTAACCAATAGTAAATCAAAATAAATGAAGCCAAAACTACTGAAAGTATTAGCTGGTCCTGCGCAGTCCTTTAGTATACGGCAAGACCTTGTTCCCGGCGTTAACAGCCAATGGCATTACCATCCCGAAGTAGAGTTGATCCATTTTAAAGAAGGTAGCGGAACCCAATTTATCGGGGATAGCATACGACAGTTTAAAACGGGTGACATAGTAATGGTAGGAACTCACTTACCTCATTACTGGCGGTTTGACGATGTTTATTTTTCGCAGGATGATCATGCTCCGGCGGATGTTAGGGTCGTTCATTTTTGCGAAAATTTTTGGGGCCATGACTTTCTCCGGTTACCCGAAAATAATATGATCAAAATTGTTCTTGAAAAAGCCAGGCGCGGTATTCAAATTACTGGTAAAACAAAAGCGGTTATTGCAGATATTATGGAGAGGCTTCTTGTCACTCACGGGCCCAAAAGGATAATTTTATTAATGGAGGCGTTAAGTGCAATTGCAGAATGCGATGATCCTGATATTTTATCATCAATAGGTTTTAGTACAAACGCAGTGGACCCGCAAAAGGACTTCATCAATGTTATTTATGAGTATTCATTGTCCAATTTCAAAAATAAAATACAAATGGACGAGCTTGCGGATCTGGTAGGCATTAGTCCGAATTCGTTTTGCCGTTATTTTAAAGCGCATACACGCAAAACTTATTCAGAGTTCCTGCTCGAAATTAAAGTTGGCCAGGCCTGTAAACTGCTTATAGAAAACAAGCTGCCATTAAAACAGCTATGTTACGAAAGTGGCTTTAACAATTTCGCCAACTTCCATAAATATTTTAAGCTTATAACAGGTAAAAGCCCTTTAAACTATCAAAAAACATTTATTCAAGTTAATTCCTGAATTTTTAAGCAGGTTAAAAGCTGACTGTTAGATGTATAAAACTATATATTTCATTTACATAACCATCTTTTGTTGTACAGCTGTTGTAAATGCACAAGCGAACAGGCAAATAATTATTTCCACAAAGCATACAAGTTTGGTGCTTGCTACCGGTGCCAATAACAGGGTATATCAACTATATCTTGGTGCCCGTTTCTCAAATGATGATGATAATCGTTTAATTCCGGATAGCAAACATGAGGCTTATATAGCTGGAGGGATGGAGGATTTGTTACAACCGGCAATTCGCTTAACCCATAGTGATGGTAATCCATCGCTCGAACTAAAATATGTAAGCCATACAGAAAAAAAACTGAATGACAATGTTTTGGAAACAGATATAACATTACAGGATCCAAAATACCCGCTCCGGGTGATATTGCACTATCTGGCCTTTGATAATGAGGATATAATAAAATCATGGACGGAAATAAAAAACGATGAAAAAGGTGAGGTGTCATTAGAAAACTATGCGTCATCTATGTTGCATTTCGAAGCTAAAGATTACTGGCTTACACAGTTTCATGGTGATTGGGCTTCCGAAATGAAAATGCAGGAAAGTAAACTTACCAGCGGCATAAAGGAGATAGACAGCAAGTTGGGAACGCGGACTGATATGTATCAAACTCCTGTTTTTTATTTGGCTTTAAATAAGCCTGCTGACGAAACGAACGGAGAATTAATAGCCGGTACATTGGCCTGGACAGGCAATTTCCAATTCCATTTTGAAGTTGATGAACGCAATTCATTGAGGGTGATTTCAGGTATTAATCCTTATGCATCAGCCTACAAACTGAAAAATGGCGAAACTTTCGAAACCCCGGCCTTTATTTTCACCTATTCAACTGCAGGAAAAGGACAGGCGAGCCGGAACTTACATAAATGGGCGCGTAACTATGGTGTGCCCGATGGTAATAAACCGCGCCTTACGTTACTTAATAACTGGGAAGCCACGCATGTCAATTTCGATGAAAAAATACTGGTGGGTTTATTTGATAATGCCACAACACTTGGTGTCGACTTATTCTTATTGGATGATGGCTGGTTCGGCAATAAATATCCAAGAAATAATGACAAAGAAGGCCTGGGCGACTGGCAGGAGAATAAACTAAAACTACCTGATGGGATAGGCTACCTGGTTAAGCAGGCTGAAGACAGGGGTATAAAATTTGGTATCTGGCTCGAGCCTGAAATGGTAAACCCTAAAAGTGAGCTTTATGAAAAACATCCGGACTGGATTTTAAAATTGCCAAACCGCGATGAAAACTACCAGCGCAACCAGTTGGTACTTGATCTTACAAACCCTAAAGTTGCCGATTATGTATATCATACGGTTGTTGATATACTAAGTAAAAATAAGGGGCTGGCTTATATTAAATGGGATTGTAACCGGAGTATGAGTAACACTTGGTCGCCCTATTTGAAGAACAGACAATCGGCGTTATTTGTTGACTATACTTTAAGCCTGTATAAAATATTAGAGCGTATAAGACAGGAATACCCGCATTTACCCATGATGCTTTGTTCAGGAGGCGGCGGACGTACTGATTACGGTGCTTTAAAATATTTCACTGAATTTTGGCCAAGTGATGATACCGAACCATTGGAGCGCCTGTATATACAATGGGGATACAGTAATTTTTTTCCGGCGCTGACTATTTCAAGCCATGTTACTTCCTGGGGTAAGCAATCTATTAAATTCCGTACAGACGTTGCCATGCTGGATAAGCTGGGCTATGACATCAAAGTCAGTAATATGACCGATCAGGAATTGCAATTCAGCAGGCAGGCCATTATAAATTACAAGCGGTTAAGTGATATAATTTGGTTTGGCGATTTGTACCGCATCATTTCTCCGTACGACGAAAACCGCATGGTTGTCATGTACATCAGCGAAAATAAATCGAAAGCAGTGCTGTTTAATTTCAATCTTAACACGCGGTATAAAGAAGTATTTAACAGAGTTAGGCTTCAGGGGCTGGATAGCAGGAAACTATATAAGATAGCGGAAACAAATCTTATGCCCGGAACTAAATCAACCCTTACGGAAAACGGACACGTGTTTAGTGGCGACTATCTAATGACCATGGGGCTTAATTTGACTCCCGGGAAATTAAAACCATTAAACAGCATGGTGATAGAAGTAAATGAAGAGAATTAACTAAAGGAAAGTCAAAACATACGTATGCTGAAATTTAAACAATATGCCATTTTAGTGCTGCTTACAACGATAAGCTCATCTGCTGCATGGTCGCAAACCACTACCGTTACGCTGGATTATTTTTTTAATAATGAGTACCGTAAAAACGCCTCCGGCGCAATGGAGCGCTTTCACTATACCTGGGATGATACCAGGAGCTCCGGATATTCAATTTGGGGGGATATTTTTAAGAAACATGGTGCAACTCTGAAAAGCCTCGCTGTTGAACCCAGTGCAGAAAGTTTGAAGGGATCGGATATTTATATTATTGTCGACCCGGATACTAAAAAGGAAACCGCTAATCCGAATTATATTGAAGCGCGGCATATTGATGCCATAACAGCCTGGGTTAAAAACGGCGGAGTATTGGTAATGCTTGCAAATGACAGCGCTAACGTTGAACTGCCTCACTTTAATCAACTTGCTGAGAAATTTGGGATTCATTTTAATGATGATTTATATAAGCATGTTATTGATAAACAATTTGAAATGGGTGCGATAAATGTTCCCGCAGGTAACCCTATATTTAAAACAGCCAGGAAGGTTTATTTAAAGGATATTGCAACGCTGAAATTATCGGGCAATGCGACACAACTGCTAACCGACAGCAGTAAGGTGATCGTAGCTATTGCCAGGTACGGAAAGGGGATAGTGTTTGCAGTTGGCGACCCGTGGGTGTACAACGAATACACTAACGGGCGGCTTCCGCCGGCGGATGGTTTTGAAAATGATAAAGCAGCAGAAGATATAACTAAATGGCTTTTAATGCAGGTGCCGAACCGTAACTAACTTAATAAAAGCGGACTTTTTCAAAAGCTATTAAATTAAGGTTAGTGTAATGAGCAACGTAGCAATATTGATGAATAAATTGCCAAACTGATTGTATAAATAAACTGCAATTATGATTTAATTGCAGCACCAATTATAAAAATCAATTATAAAATGCCAATCATAGGTAGTGCCAATTTACTTAATGGTAACCTGTATCATAGTACAAAAAATGCTATCTGAAGTAGAGTTAATAACGTTAATTAAACAAGGGAACATTCGTGCCTTTGACGACTTTTACAAAAGAAACTGGAGAGTACTATACCAGGTAGCATATCGTACAACCGGTTCGGAGGATGATGCCAAGGATCTTGTTCAGGCCGTTTTTATCGGAGTATGGAAATGCCGTCTTAGTCTTTGTCCCGATCAGTATAACGCATCATATTTGTTAAG
>Ga0157378_10003001_pt1 | contig 15008 bp, 12 predicted proteins | sample M65metaG_FD_115309 | JGI IMG/M metagenome (GOLD analysis project Ga0157378, IMG submission 115309) | Miscanthus rhizosphere microbial communities from Kellogg Biological Station, Michigan, USA - M6-5 metaG | ecosystem: Host-associated > Plants > Roots > Rhizosphere > Soil | place: USA: Michigan...
CGCGGTGGGCCAGCCCAGGTAGCCGTCGCCCCCAAGGATGAGGATTCGCATGAGGGCGGCACTTTAGACGCTCGGGCGGCGCGCGGGACCGATGGTCCTAGTTGAATCCGGGCGATGGAAAGTGGACTGGCGGCGCGCAACGGCGGCCGGATCGGGCTCGCGGCGCTGGTCGCGGTCCTGCTGCTGGGGCTGGGCCTGCGGGTCGGCGAAGCCTGGGACGGCCGGGCGCCGGTCTACGACGCCCGGGCCTATGCGGCGATCGCGAAGAACCTGAGCGAAGGCGAGGGCTTCACGGTCGGCCCGGGAGCGACCCAGCCATCGAGCAACTACTCCCCCGGCCTGCCGCTGTTCGCGGCGGGCCTGTACGAGGCGACGGGCGGGGTGCACGAACGGCTGGCGCGGGTGGTGCTGGCGGTGATCGGGGCGTTGTCGGTCCTTTTCGCCTACTTGATGGGGCTGCGGTTGGGGCGGGCACTCCAGCGACCCGAAGCAAGTGAGGTCGCTGGAGTGCCCGCCCAGGACCCGCCATCGCTGAGAAAAGGGCGCCATAGCGCCCAAAAGTCAGCGAGCGTGTGGCCCGCGCTGGCTGGAGCGCTGGTGGTGGCGGTGTATCCGGCACTGCTGGAGTACCAGGGGATGCTGATGAGCGAGCCGCTGGCGGCGACGCTGCTGTCGGGTGGAGTGCTGGCGGCGCTCTGGGCTTGGGACGGAGGCTGGGGGCGGTGGATCCTGCCGGGGGGCCTGTTCGGGGCGCTGGGGCTGACGCGGCCCGAGTACCTCGGGATCGCGGTCCTGGTGGCGATCGCGATCGCGGTTCGCCGGCTGCCGCGCGGTTGGCGCCCCTCCCTCCTACCTGCTGCTGTTTTTCTCCTCGCCGCCCTCGTCGTCATCGCCCCCTGGACGATCCGCAACGTGTCGGCGCTCGACCGCTTCGTGCCGATCTCCACCGGCGGCGGCCAGGTCCTCTTCGCCGGCACCTACCTGCCCTCCGACGGGGACCCGGAAAAGGTCGGCGCCGAAGTCGTCGCCGAACATCCCGACCTCTTCTCGCCGCAGGACGCGGAGCGGCTACGTCTGGAGCAGATCCTCGCCCGGCTCGCCGTCCAGGAACACCCAGGCAGGGAAACCGACCAGGCGCTCTCGAAGATGGGCAAGGAACAGCTCTGGGACGACATCTCCGACGAGCCGCTCGAATATGCCGGATTCGTCGCCGCCAAGGTCGGCCGGATCTGGTTGCACGGGCCCCGCGACGTGATGCGCGAGCCGATCTGGGAGGTCCTGCACTGGGCGCTCGTCGCCCTCGGCCTGCTCGGGTTGGGGCTCCTCGCCTGGTGGCGCCGCTGGGAGGCGCTGCTGCTCGGGACGATCTTCCTCGCGATCACCGCGATCAGCGCCCTGCTCGTCGCTTCTCCGCGCCGCGTCCTCGTCCTCGTGCCTCTGCTGGCGCCCCTTTCCGCCGTTTCCATCGCCTGGCTGCGGGATAGCCTGAGCCGGCCTTGACCACCCTCGCAGACTGGATCCGCGCGCTGCCGCAGCGCTATGGCAGGCGAGCGCTGATCGCGCTGGCGGCGATCGCGCTGCTGGGCCTGGTGGTGCGGGCGTATGTCGTCGTCAACCCGGTCGAGCATCCGGGCGACGACTCGCGCGCCTACTACGCGCTTTCTAAGGCGCTCTATAGCGAACAGAGCTTCGGCGGACCGGAATTCGAAGACTCGAGCGACTGGTCGCCGGGCGCCCCCTTCCTCTACGCCGCCTCCTTCTACGCGACCGGCGGCGCCCGGGAAGGGACGGCGCGGATCGTCGAGGCGCTGCTCGGCGTGGCGACGATCCTCGTCGTCTTCGCCCTCGGCTGGCGGCTCGGCGGCCCCGCCCACGGCCGCTTCGCCGGCCTCTTCGCCGCCTTCGCCGTCGCGATTTACCCCCCGTTCCTCCACACCACTGGCGAGCTGATGAGCGAGCCGCCGGCGATGCTGACCCTGCCGGCCGCGATCCTCGCGTTCCTCTGGGCCTGTGGTCGGGAAAGGGACGCAGTTGTTCCCGGTATGCGGGAACAACTGCGCTCTCTTTGGCCATGGCTCGTGCCCGGCCTGCTCTTCGGGCTGACTGCGATGTTCCGGCCCGAGTACCTGCTCGTCGGCGCCGCCTTCGTCGTCCTCACGGCAGCACATGAGTGGCGCCGGCGCGAATGGAGGCTCGGCCTCGCCGGCGCCGCCGTCCTCCTCGTCGCCCTCGTCCTGCCGATCATCCCCTGGACGATCCGCAACGTCGTGGTCCTCGACCGCGTCGTGCCGATCTCCACCGGCGGCGGCAAGGCGCTTTACGTCGGCACCTACCTCCCCGCCGACGGCGAATACCAACGGGTGAAGGAGGACCTGGCCCAGAAGTACCTCTCCTCGCCTTTCCCGTACACCTCAGAGGAGCTCGACGAGATCGACCCGGCCCCGCTCTTCGACAAAGTGGCGAAACAGGTGCAGCGGGAACACCCCGGCCTGACCCGCGACGAAGCGCTCGGCAAGGCGGGCAAGGAAAACTTCAGCAAGTACTTCGGCGAAGACCCCGGCGGCTACCTGGCGATGACCGCCCGCAAGGTCGGCCGGATGTGGAGCAGCGGCGTCGGCGAAGCGATGAGCAGCACCGCCGGCCGCGCCGTCCAGATCGCCCTCGTGCTCCTCGGCCTCGCCGGCTTCGCCCTGCTCGCACTGCGGCGGCGCTGGTGGGAGCTGGTCGTGCTGGCGACCCCGATCCTCCTCGTCACCGCGGTCGGCGCGATCTCGCTGGCGGCGCCTCGCCGAAACGAGGTGCTGATGACGCTGGTCTTTCCGCTCGCCGGCCTGGCGCTGTCTTCCGCCCTCGCGGCCATATCCTCCGGGCGCGAATGGTCCCCAGAGCAGGCATCTTCCCCGCCGAGCTGACGGCGCTCCGCAGCGTCGGGCTGCTGATGGCGATCTTCCTGGTCGCCTACGCGGTCGTCCGCCGCCGCACCCTGCGCAACGCCGACGTGCTGATCTTGATCGCGGCCGGGCTCGGCCTCGCGCTCGTCTCCGGGACCGAAATCGTCAACGGCCTCCTCTCCGCCTTCTCCTTCGAGAAGGGCAACGGCGGGCGCATCCTCGGCCTCGCCGTCTTCGCGATCTTCGTCCTCTTCGGGCTGACCCTGCGGGCGCTCTCGCAGTCGGCGCGGAACAACCGCCAGCTGGCAGCGGCGCTCGAGGGCCTGGCCTGGGAGGAGTTCCGCCAGGCGGGGATGCCGGAGCGCTTCCGCGACAAGATCGCGATCCTGATCCCCGCCTATAACGAGGCCGACAACATCGCCACCGTCCTCGACCAGATCCCGCCCGCGGTCTGCGGCGTGCGCACCGAGGTCCTCGTCGTCGACGACGGCTCCCGCGACGGCACCGGCGACGTCGCCGCCGAGCACGGCGCCGCCGTCGCCCGCCACGTCACCAACCGCGGCGGCGGCGCGGCGCTGCGGACCGGCTACCGGCTGATGGTCGAATCGGGAGCGCTGATCGTCGTCACCCTCGACGCTGACGGCCAGCACCGGCCCGACGAGATGGAGCGCCTGGTCAAGCCGATCCTCGACGGCGAGGTCGACATGGCCCACGGCTCCCGGGTCCTCGGTCACGCCGACCGCAACCACTTCGCGCGGGAGCTCGGGATCGTCTTCTTCAACCGCCTCGTCTCCGCGATCACCCGCACCCATGTCACCGACTGCTCCAACGGCTACCGCGCCGTCCGCACCACCGTCCTCCCACAGCTGGTGCTGCGCCAGGAGCAGTTCCACACCTCCGAGTTCATGATCGAGGCGATCAAGCGCGGCATCCCCGCCACCGAGGTCCCGATCACGGTCGAACAGCGCCTCCACGGCCACTCGAAGAAGCCTGCCGCCCTCCGCTACGGCGCCGGCTTCGCCAACGCGATCGTCAGGACCTGGTTGCGTTAAGCGCCTCATACCAGCACCTGTCAATCAGAGCTTGTTCATTTATATGCTGCGGCCGTGAGCAAGGGGCGCCGAAGCCGAAGCACTCGGCGCCAAGAGCAGATGGCCGCACCTCCCCCCTTGCACTGGCTGAAGTCCAGATGGGGCCGCGCACGAGCATTCTTTGCCGGTTTGAGCAGGCGCACGCGCTTCGTCATCGCTGTGGTCGGCGTGCTTCTCGGCGTGGGCCTGGTCCTGGGAACTCAGAGGATCCCCGTTGAAGAGACCGTCGAACTCCGGCTCAAGGCCGACAAGGGCACGACCAGCTTCCAGCTCCTTGCCGAGGACGATGCCCTCAGCCCCGCCTGCGGATGTCCCGCACCGGCGCAGGGTGAGCAGCACTGGCTTGGGATGAGCATCCCGTCCCTGGGGTTCGACCTGGACGTGGCAAGCGAACCCTCTGATGACGTCGCCGAGCACCTCTGGTCGCTAACCGCCCTTGCTCCCAACATCGGGCCCATCGATTGGTACGGGCCGCCAAGTAGAGCGGTTCGGCTGTTTGCCTACGCGGTTCACCCTGGCGGCAAGGGAGGCAGTTACCTCTACAGGGGGCCGGCGTCCCACCTCGTAGTTTGGAGCGACAAGAAGGTGACGGTCAGACAACGGCGGAATGATCCATACGCCGCAATCCTGCCCGCAGCGGGCGGAACCACGAGCTTCTCCCCCCACGAAGCCCCCCGCGCCCAATGGGGCAACCAGATGAACGTCTCCACGACGGCCCCGGAGCGTGCCGCCGTCGACCTGGCGAAAGGGGAAGAAGATGCCGAGATACTTCAACGAGGGCCAATGGTGGATGTGCTGGGGCCATCAGTGGACTTCATCTTCCGCTACACCGGCCGCACCAGGATCTGGGCTGCCTCCCGACCCCTGACCGGCGCCCGCCCCGGCGACCGGGTGGTGATCCTGGTTATGACGCCTTACGCGCTGCGACTCATCGCCCACCCAGCTCCAAGGGAGTGGCGGAAAACCGTCCTGGGCTCGGCCATGAACAGGTACGGGCATCCGCAGGCTCGAGACCGGATCCTGCTCAGCCAATCCTTGCCCGCATACGAGGTCCGCCTGACTGGGATCGATCCTCCCCGCCCCGAGACTTGGAAGGCCTTCGCAGATCGGGCACAGAAGTACGACCTGATGTCCCCAATGATCAAGCGAACCAGCTTGGACCCCCTAGAGGGCCCCAGCTACATCCCGAGGAGGTACGGGCTGCCACCCGTGACGAGCCGGACCCAGATCGGAGTCTTCGGGCGGATCAAGGAGTTCAAGTCCACCGGCGTCGGCGGGCAGGCCATCGTCGGCACGACCCCCCATGCCATCACCCGAGGGCAAGAGCTCAAGTTCAGCTCTAAGAGGGGATTGATCTCCGGCGCGTACCTCCCAACCCCTTTGGTCTCCTCCGGTCAGGAAACCGCGCAAGCCTCGATCTTTGGCAAGGCAAAGGTCTGGATCGGCGGTGACCTCGTCTCGCGCTTGGACCTGTTTTCAGCAGCCCTCATCTCGGCCTTGTTGGGAGCAATCTTCGGGGTGATCGCGACGCAGATGTACAACCGCTGGACCCGTCAGGAAGACACCGACGAAGAGGCTTAGATCAGCGCACGCCCGGATGCCGGACGGCGGCCGGGTCGGGCAGGTAGAGGTCGGTCCCGCAGCGGGGGCAGACCTGGACGTAGAGCTTCAGCGCCTTGTGGCAGTTGGGGCACTGCCGTTCCGGTTCGTCCTTGTCGAAGCGGTAGAGGATCACGGCGACGAGGCCGAGCAGGGGCAGGACGAAGCCGACCAGGAACCAGATGAAGAAGGAGCTGCCCTTGCCCCTGCCGACGAAGCCGGTGGCGAGGCCGAAGAAGAAGGCGATGACGAGGTACTCCACGTACCCATTCTTGCGGTTCGCGGGCTGGACCTAACGTCCAGAGGGCGGCGGGGTGCTTCAAGCGGCGCCGGAAGCTGCCGAAAAGGCAGTGGGGCCCCGCAGGGGCCTATGCGTGCATGGCGATCCCGCAGCAGAAACCAGTCGAGGCGAGGCCGCAGGGACGGCGGCGTAAGCGACGCCGCATCTGGAAGGACAAGCACTATCGCTGGGTCCCTGATGGGCAGGGCGACTGGCGGGTCCAGGCCTACCTCTTCCGCCACCACCACAAGCCCAAGCCGGGGCACTTCCGCGGCCCCGGCCCGAAGCCGGCGCGGCAGGCAAGCGCCGCAGCTGTCCCGCCGCCCGCGCCAACGGCCTCCGACCCCCGCCCGCCCGACGCCTACCAGGGCGGCTTCGGCGAGGCCGAGGCGACGCGGCTGCTCCAGCGTGCGGGCTTCGGCCCGGCCCCCGGCCAGGCGGCGCAGCTGGCCTCGCTCGGGCTCGTCGGCGCCGTCCAGTCACTCACCCGGCCGAGCGGCTCCGCGGTGCTCAGCGGCCCGCCGCCGCGCGACGACGACGGCAACCCGCTCGCCCCTGCCGACGCCTGGGGCCACGATCATCTCTGGTGGCTCGACCGCATGGTCCGCACCAGCCAGCCGCTGGTCGAGCGGATGGCGCTGGTCTTCCACGACTGGTTCGCGACCAGCCAGGCGAACGTCTCGGCGACGCAGCAGATGATCGACCAGTCGAACCTCTTCCGCAGCCGCTGCTTCGGCTCCTTCCTCGACCTCTTCCGGGCGGTGACGATCGACCCGGCGATGCTGCAGTGGCTGAACGGCAGCGAAAACTACAAGTGGGCGCCGAACGAGAACTACGCCCGCGAGATGATGGAGCTGTTCTCGCTCGGGGCCGACCGCGGCGCCTATACCGAGGACGACATCCGCGAACAGGCGCGGGCGCTGACCGGATGGCGCAACAACTGGGGCGACGCCGGCGCCTACAACTTCCGCTTCGAACCGAACTGGCACGACACCGGCTCGAAGAGCGTCTTCGGTCGCAGCGGCAGCTGGGGCTGGGAAGACGCCTGCCGGCTCTGCGTCGAGCACCCCCTCCACCCCTCGTTCTTCGTCGCCAAGCTCTGGAGCTACTTCATCCCGGTGGCGCCGGCGGACAGCGTGCGGGAAACGCTGGAAGCGACCTACGCCGGCTCCGGCTGGCAGATCCGCCCCGTCCTCGAGCAGATCCTGATGCGGCCGGAGCTCTACGAAGGGCCGCCGATGGTGAAGCCCCCGGTCGTACAGCTGGCAACGATGCTGCGCCGCCTCGGCCGCCCGATCGACACCGAGGCCTGGGTCTGGCTCTGCGAAGAAGCGGGCCAGCGGCTCTTCTGGCCGCCCAACGTCTCCGGCTGGGACGACAACCGCTGGCTCGACACCTCGCGGATGCGGGCGCGCTGGAACATGGTCACCTACGCGCTGGAGGGGATCTCGGTCGACCCCTGGAGTGACGACTACGACGAAGACGAGACCCCCGAAGAAGCGCTCGCCCGCGCCCTCGCCTCCTGGAGCTCCCCGGCGCTGCGCCCCGAACACCGCGAAGAGCTGCTGGAGATGGCGCGCCGCAGCGAGAACCTGATCCTCGCGAGCTGGCAGAAGGGCCCCTACCGGGCGCTGCGCCAGAACGCGCTCCTGCAGCTGATCGGCGTCAGCCCGGACCTGATCCTGCAATGAGCGCGCCCCGCAACCACTCCTGCTGCAGCGGCTACACCCGCTCGCAGCTGCTGCGCTCGGCCGCTGCCGAAGCCGGCAAGGGCCTGCCGGCGATCGAGCCGGGGATGCCGGAGCCGGCGGGCACCGGGCTCTCGCGCCGCAAGTTCCTCGCCCGCGGCGCCGGCCTCGCGCTGGCGGTTTACGGCGCCTCGAAGATCCCACTCTCGGCCTTCGAGACCGGGATCGCGCAGGCTGCCCAGGGCGACAAGATCCTCGTCTCGATCTTCTTCGACGGCGGCATCGACGCTCTCAGCGTGCTGGCGCCGGTCGGCGACTCCCGCTACGCCCAGCTGCGCCCCAACCTGGCGCTGCCCGAAGGGGCGGGCGCCAGCTTCACCGAGGACCCGAACCTGCAGTGGCACCCGGCCGCGGCAGCGCTGGCGACCCTCCACGGCGAGGGCAAGGTCAGCGCCTTCCCGGCGATCGGCTACGACCACCCCGACCAGTCGCACTTCACCTCCCGCCACTACTACGAGATCGGTGAGCTGCAGGTCGGCTTCCGGACCGGGTGGCTGGGCCGCTATCTCGACGCCGTCGGCGACGACGAAAACCCGCTGCAGGGACTCTCGCTCGACGGCTCCCTCTCGCCGATGATCGCGACCGCGGAGAAGCCGGTGGCGGCGATCGACAGCGTCGACGGCTACGACCTCTGGTCGCGGGTCGACGCCCCGATCGAAGACGAGATGTTCCGCAGCTTCGCCCGCTTCGGCTCGCTGCCCTCGGACTCGCCGGGGCTCTCGCAGGTGCGCCGCGCCGCCTCCCAGACCGACAAGCTGCGCCAGGACCTCGCCGGGGTCGGGGACTTCAGCAGCCCGGTCGCCTATCCCGACACCTGGTTCTCCCACAAGCTCGCCGGGCTCGCCGCCTACATCGCGGTCGGGCTGCCGATGCGGGTGGTGACGGTCCGCGCGCCGGGCGGCTACGACACCCACGCCGACCAGGCCGCCGACCTCGAAAGCAACCTGCGCGAAACCTGCGAGGGAGTCCTCGCCTTCCAGCGCGATCTCGAGGCGCGGGGGCTGGCCGACCGGGTGATGGTCGAGATGTGGAGCGAGTTCGGGCGACGTCCGGAAGAGAACGGGTCCCTCGGCACCGATCACGGCGCGGCCGGCTGCGCCTTCGTGATCGGGTCCAAAGCCAAAGGCGAGATGGTTGGCGAGTTCCCCGGCCTCTCCAGCCTCGACGCCGACGACAACCTGCGGGTGACCAGCGACTTCCGCGGCATGTACTGCTCGCTGCTCGAGCAGTGGCTGGGTTTCGACGCCGAAGCGATCATCCCCGGCGCCGCCGGCTTTCCCCGGCCGGCGCTGGTCAAGCCGTGAGGCGGGGGTTGGTGGCGGTCGTCCTCGCCGCCATCGTTCTGGCGGGTATGGCGGCGAGGACGACCGCGACTTCGGAGGCGGCTGCAGGGACGGCCGGAGCGGTCGAATGCACTTGGCAGCGGCACACGAAGCGGGTTGTGAAGAAGGTCAAGCGCCACGGCAAGGTGCGCAAGGTGGTCCGCAAGCGCCATTGGTGGACCTGCGTGCCGCAGGCGGAGGCTCCGCCGATCGCACCGCCCGTCCTGACGCCGCTGCAGCCGGCCCCCGAGCCCGAACCGGAACCGGAAGCGAACCGGCTCGCGGTCAAAAGCAGCGAGTACTACTTCGTCCTCTCCCGCCTCAGCGTCAAGGCGGGCGAGGTGACGATCGAACTCAATAACCGCGGCGAAGACTCCCACAACCTCAACCTGCAGCTCGAAGGCGACGCCGGCGCGCCGCGGGAGATCCCGGAAACCGACTCCGGACAACGCACCGTCGCCAGCTTTGACCTGCCCGCCGGCAAATACCGCCTCTGGTGCTCCCTCCCCGAACATGAGGAAAAAGGGATGCGCACGACGCTGACGGTGGAATGACCGCGAGTCCGCAACACGGTCCGCTATTCGGACACTGACGGGGACTCGCTAGAGCAGCGGTTTTGGGTGGCCGATCGAGCCGACCTCGGAGATGTCGCGGCGGAACGGCAGGCCGGCGGTCCAGTCGAGGACGGCGCGGAACTTGCGGGCGGAGCCCGGGATCTGGCTCATGTGGTAGGTCCGGGCCAGCCACCAGGCCGGGAAGCCGCGAAAGGTGCGGTCGCCGATCTTGCCGACGGCCTTGTAGCGGCCGAGGTTGACGAAGGCCGCTTCGGAGCGGTATTCGTAGGGCTTCGGGCTGCCAATCCCAAGCTCGGCGGCGATGTTGCGCGCCGCCACGGGACCCTGCCGGACCGCGGTCTGCGCCGTCGGCGGCGAGGTGCCGCCGGCCGGGTCCGGGACCGCGGCGCAGTCGCCGATCGCCCAGACCGAATCCATCCCCTGCACCCGCAGGTGCGAGTCGACCGGGACCCGGCCGCGCTCGTCCAGGGGCAGGTTCAGCTCCTTGAGGATCGGCTGGGGGGCGACGCCAGCGGTCCAGACGACGGTCTTCGTCGGCAGCACCTCGCCGCTGGAGAGCCGCGCCGTGTCCGGACCGACCTCCTCCAGCGTCGTCTCCATGCGGATGTCGATGCCGCGGCCGCGCAGCTCCCGCAGCGCGTACTCGCCCAGCTGGGGATCGATCTCCGGCAGAACCCGGTTCGTCGCCTCCACCAGGACCCAGCGCATCCCGTGCAGGCGGGCGCGCGGGTAGTAGTCCATCGCGTCGGCGGCGAAGTCCTGCAGCTCGGCCAGGGCCTCGAGCCCGGCATAGCCGCCGCCGACGAAGACGTAGGTGAGCAGCTCTTCGCGCTTGGCCGGATCCTCGGTCGCGTTGGCTTCCTCCAGCGTCTCGATCACGTGGTTGCGGAGGTAGATCGCGTCGGCGAGGCTCTTGAACCCGACCGCGTGCTGGGCCAGACCGGGCACCGGCAGCACCCGCGAGACCGAGCCCATCGCCAGCAGCAGCTGGTCGTAGGGGATCTGCTCGGTTTCGCCGTACTTGGCCCGCAGCGTCACCGTCTTCGCCTCGGGGTCGTGCCCGACGATCGCGCCCAGCCGCAGGTAGGTCCGTTTGAGGATGTCGCGCAGCGGCGTCACCACGTGCCGCGGCTCCAGCGTCCCGGCCGCTGCCTCCGGCAGGAACGGCGTGTAGAGCGCGAAGTTCGTCTCGTTGACCAGCGTTAGCCGCGCCGACTGCTTCGGCATCGTCCGCTCCAGCTCCCGCGCCGCCGCAGCGCCGCCGAAGCCGCCACCCGCGATCACGACGTTCCAGGCCATGCCCTCAAGCTACCACGCTTGTAACACGTTGTTACAAAGTGCCGACTGGTACTAGAACAACTACAGCTTCCGCAATAGGAGCCCCACCGATCCGTTACCGCATCGGACTCGCCGACCGGCTAGCGACCGGACGCGGCCTATCCATCCACGGCGCACGCCCGGCCATCTACGCGCTAGTTCCCCTTGTGGATGCCGGCGAGCGGAATCGTGAGGTCGCTTGAGGCGAGCTTCATGTCTCCTCCCCCTTTCCTGAGTTGCGGACAGAGGGATCAATAGAACGCGTTCCACCAAAAGAACGCCACCGACCAAAAAGTCCGGGGGACGCATATTCCTCTTGGATGCAGGGCTTAATGGACTAAGGTCGTTCGGTCCATAGAAACTTGAGTAGTAGGGAGGGCTGCACTTTGGAGGCATCGCAACGAAGCAAAGGGGCTGAGGACACCACCTGCACGCCTCTTGCCCATCCCCTGCGGGTCCGCATCCTCGAAATCGTCAACGAGCAGCCAATGTCCCCGGTGCAATTCGTGAACGCGGGCTTTGCCCCCGAATACGAGAACAAGCAACAGGCTCTCTCATTCTGCTCCTACCACTTCCGGGCTCTTGAGAAGGCGGGTTGCATCGAGATCGTTGAAACCCGGCAGAAGCGGGGCGCAACTGAGCACATCTACGGCGGCAGGAGCCGCGTGTTCTTCTCGGACGCCGAGTTCGAGCAGCTTCCGAGCCAGCAGCGCCAAGGCTTGTCACGCACCTCCTGGCAGGGCTTGGTTGCCCGCACCGATGGCGCGATCCGCACGGGCACCTTCGATGCTCGCGCCGACCGTCATCTGACCTGGCGCGCGATGGAGCTTGACGAACGCGGCTGGAAGGAAATGACTGGGCGGCTCGCGCAGTGCTTCGAAGATCTCGAACAGATCCGTAAGGACGCAGCTGACCGGCTCGCCGGGTCAGGGGACGAGGTGATCCCTACGACGATGGCGCTCCTGGGATACGAATCACCGCCGCGGCCAGCATTGAGTTAGTTTCGCGGGGCCTGGCCCTCCCTCCAGCTGTTATGGACGTTCCATCCCGAGTTGACGACGCGCTGCGCTCAACCCGTCGAGGATGCAGTCCATGTGGAGCATCGGGCCCTCTCTCGTCCAGTTCATCAGGGCCACCGCCTTTTGAGCGTCGGATCGTGTATCCGCCTTGTGGCTGGGACTTGCTCGGTTTTCGTCGGCTTCCCGTAGCCGCCGCGCAGCGGAGTTATGGCCTTCCTCGAAGGTGCTGAGAAGCGCTGGGCGCTCCGCTCGCAGCAGATCGCGCAGGCGCTGATCGAAGGCGTCCACCTTCTCCCACCAACCCTCCGGAACTCCCCCGACAACGCTCCAAGTGCCAGGAGACGTTTCCTCCGGCTCGCCGGAGGCTTCGAGTTCGTGTCGAAGGTCCATTCCTTCTCGAATCATGTCGTCGAGAGTGGCTGCGAGGGAGGGTGGAGTCGGAGACGGATCCGGCTCGGATGCGGCGACCCCCAGCCGACGTGCAATTGCCCGGAACATATTCGGGACCTCTGCCATGTCGTAGGCGTTCGGGCTTTCCACGGCGCGGCGGCCCTTGGCGGCGATGGCGTCCTGCCCTCGGGCTTCATCGAACAGCCGAAGCCCGTCCTCTCGGTAGGTCAGCTGGTAGGTCTTCTCCATCCTCCGATCCACAAAGCCTTGGGCATCCTTGGATGCCTGTTCGTGGTCGAGCTCTGGGTTCGCGTCAAGCAGTTCCCTGACGACGCTGGCGGTATTCGCAACACGCGCTTCCTCTTCCTCTTCGATGAAGACGTGCACCTTCATCGCGAATTTCTCGCATTCCTCTCCTAGCTCGAGTCGAGGGTCAGCAGGCGGGTAGAAGAGGTCGTCCATGACCCTGAGGCGCTCTTCTGGCCCCAGGCCCCTTTTTGTAGCTCCTGCCGCCACTGGCCCTCGTCGCTGGAGCAGGGCCAACACCAAAACCAGGGCGATCCCGCCGAGGGCGAGGCAGATCGCAACTAAGAAGAGGAAGGTCTCGTCAGTCGCCCGGCCCACCACGATGGCTGCGCCGGCGATCACGAACGGCAGCAGCGTCAAGATCGTCAGCGCATTCCCGGTCGCCTGGATGATCGGGTGGTTGAGGATTCTCCCCGCTGCTCGTATGCGCTTGCCCACCCTCACAGGAGGAGCCTAGGAACCTCGTCGGCGCTAACCCTGCGTCAGGGGATAGCCCCCTTACTGGCACGAGAGCGGCTACAGCTTCTCCTGGATCAGGCGGTTGACCTCGCCGCCGTCGGCGCGGCCTTTGGTCTCACGCATGACGGCGCCGACGATGGCTCCTATGGCCTTGTTGTTGCCTTCGCGGATCTTCTCGACGGCGTCGGCGTTGTCGGCCATCGCCTTCTCGACGATCGCCTCGAGCTCGCCGGAGTCGGACATCTGAGCGAGGCCCTCGCGCTCGACGATCGGCTCGGGGTCGCCGCCCTCCAGGACCAGGGCGGCGAGGACGGTCTTGGCGCTGCCGTGGGAGATCTTCTTCTCCCCCACCATGCGGACGAGGGCGGCCATCGCTTCGGGGGAGACGCGGGAGTCGGCCGCGCCGCCGTCGACCTCGGCCTGGCGCAGCGCCGCCGCCAGCTCGCCGGTCACCCAGTTGGCGAGAACGCGGGGCTCGATCCCGTCCGCGGCCTCGACGACGTTCTCGAAGTAGCCGGCGGTGCGGGGGTCGGTGGCGAGGGTGAGGGCGACGTCGGCGGGGACGCCGATCCCCTCGTAGCGCTCGATCCGCGCCGCCGGCAGCTCCGGCAGCGACTCGCGGGCCTCACGCAGCATCTCCTCGGTCGGGACCAGCGGCACCAGGTCGGGCTCGGGGAAGTAGCGGTAGTCATGGGCTTCCTCCTTCGAGCGCAGCGAGGTGAGGCTGCCGCTCGCCGGGTCGAAGTGGAGCGTCTCCTGTTCGACCGTCCCCCCCGCTTCGACCAGCTCGTGCTGGCGCGCCAGCTCGGCTTCGACCCCCCGCTGGAGAAAGCGGAAGCTGTTCATGTTCTTCAGCTCGGTCTTCGTCCCCAGTTCCTCGCTGCCGGCCGGCCGGACCGAGACGTTGGCGTCGACGCGGAGGCTCCCCTCCTCCATGTTGACGTCGGAGACGCCGAGCTGGCGCACCGTCTCGCGCAGCAGGCGCGCCCACTCGGCTGCTTCGGCGGCGCCGCGAAGGTCGGGCTCAGTGACGATCTCGACCAGCGGCGTGCCGCCGCGGTTGAAGTCGACGAGGGAGGCGTCGGAGCCGTGGATCCGGCCCGAGGAGCCGACGTGGATCGTCTTCGCCGCGTCCTCCTCGAGGTGGGCGCGGTGGATGCGGATTTCGCCGAGCCGCCCCGCCCCGCAGATCGGGATGTCGTACTGGCTGATCTGGTAGGCCTTCGGGTTGTCGGGATAGAAGTAGTTCTTGCGGTGGAAGATCGAGCGCGGCGCGATCTCGCACCCGAGCGCGAGCCCGATCTGCAGCGCGTAGCGGATTGCCTGCTCGTTCGGCACCGGCAACACGCCAGGGTGGGCGAGGCAGATCGGGCAGGTGTGGACGTTCGGCTCGTCGCCGAACGACAGCTCACACCCACAGAACATCTTGGTCTTGGTCGCCAGCTGGACGTGGATCTCCAGCCCGATCACCGCCTCCAGCTCAGGCACCGGCGACACCTCCCGGCTGGGCGTCGAAGCCGATCCCCTGCTCCAGCGCGTAGGCAGCGTCGAGCAGCTTCTGCTCGCTGAAGGCGGGGCTGGCGATCTGGAAGCCGACCGGCAGCCGCGGGCCGCCGCCTTCGGGCTCGGCGAGCCCGGCGGGGATCGAGATCGCCGGGATCCCGGCGAGGCTCATCGGCACCGTAAAGAAGTCGTTCAGGTACATCGCCAGCGGGTCGTCGGTCTTCTCCTCCAGCTTGAAGGCAACCGAGGGCGCGGTCGGGGTGACGACGAAGTCGACGCTGTCGAAGGCGCCGCTGAAGTCTTCGGCGATCCGGGTGCGGACCTTCTGCGCCTGGCCGTAGTAGGCCTCGTAGTAGCCGGAGGAGAGCGCGTAGGTGCCGAGCATGATCCGCCGCTTAACCTCGGCGCCGAAGCCCTCGGAGCGCGTCGTCTCGTACATCTCGATCAGGTCGCCGTCGCCGCCGGCGCGCATCCCGTAGCGGACGCCGTCGTAGCGGGCGAGGTTGGA
>Ga0157378_10003003_pt1 | contig 15002 bp, 17 predicted proteins | sample M65metaG_FD_115309 | JGI IMG/M metagenome (GOLD analysis project Ga0157378, IMG submission 115309) | Miscanthus rhizosphere microbial communities from Kellogg Biological Station, Michigan, USA - M6-5 metaG | ecosystem: Host-associated > Plants > Roots > Rhizosphere > Soil | place: USA: Michigan...
CAGGTATCCGATCAACGATGGACTGCAGAACCGTGTACTTAATAGTTCCATCCCTCTATTGTTTAACGTAGACAGAGAAATACAACGTGGCATCACTTCAGGCTATTTACAATCCTGGAAGCTGATGGGATTCAAAGATGTAGTAGGTATCCGGTTGCGCAACGGAGAAACGAATCATGGAATTCTGTTCCTGGGCATTGAAGAGATCAATGTTCAGTTGTTGCAGGGTATTTGTTCCCAAATATCAATCGCCCTGGCCAATATTATGGCCAATGAGCAAATCGCCAAAAAACAGGAGGAGCAGGCCTTTCTGCTTGATTTCAGTAATGATATTACACAGGTAAGAACGAAGGAGGACCTTCAATCTGCTATTGCCAGGGTACTGGATAAAACGATGCATACGCAACTCGCCATGATCCGGGTGATAGATGATGACGGCTTGCACATGAACCCGTTTATGTATAACACTGTGTTGTTTGAAAAAGCAAAACTGGATTTTAATAAACTATCGGCCGACCGGATCACCATCGAAGAAACATATACAGCGCAGGTGTTCGCCAGTAAGGAGGGATTGGTATTTAATGTGGAGGAAGAATTAAAAAGCGGTAACGCATACGCCAAGCTATGGAAAACAACCGGGCTAAAAAATATGTATGGCCTGCCATTGCGGGTGGGCAATAAAAATATCGGCACTATCTGGCTGCTAGCTAACCGGCTGAGCCCATTATTGCTGAAGGGTATATGCGCCCAAATATCTGTTGCCATTGCCAATATACAAATCAATGAAAAGCTACTGGCCTATAAAAAGCAACTTGAAATTGAAAACGACTACCTGAAAGAGCAAATCAAAACCATCTATAATTTTTCAGAAATTATCGGGAACGGCGAACTGATGCAAAAAGTGTATCACCTGATCTCACTGGTAGCAGATTCCAATACCACTGTATTGATAATGGGCGAAACCGGCACGGGCAAGGAACTCATTGCCAGAGCTATTCATAATGCCTCTCCGCGTAAAGACAAACTGATGGTAAAAGTTAACTGTGCTGCGCTACCGGCAAATCTTATCGAGAGCGAATTATTTGGTCATGAGCGCGGTGCATTTACCGGTGCCATCGACAAACGCATAGGCAAATTTGAACTGGCCAACCACAGTAGCCTGTTTCTTGACGAAGTTGGAGAACTGCCGCCTGAAGCGCAGTCAAAGTTGTTGCGTGTAATCCAGGAACGTGAGTTGGAACGCATAGGAGGTAAACAAACAATAAAGATTGATGTACGGTTAATAGCAGCTACCAACCGCAACCTTGAAGAAGAAGTAAAAGCGGGCCGCTTTCGTGCGGATCTGTATTTCCGTCTGAATGTATTTCCTATCCATCTGCCTCCGTTACGTGAACGGCAGGAAGATATTGAACCGCTCACACATTTTTTTGTACAGAAGTACAGCAGGAATGCCGGTCGCAGGATCAAGAAAGTTACACCAAAAGTAATACAGCAATTAAGCAGCTATACCTGGCCAGGCAATGTACGGGAGCTGGAGCACATCATAGAACGCAGCATACTATTAGCTACTGACGACATATTGCACGATGTACACATACCCAAAAATGCATCAGCAGACAAACAGGAGCAGGCGCAGCTTTTAAACCGTTCACTGGACGAAGTTGAACGCGGTTATATTATTGAAACACTGAAACGTTGTGCCGGTAAAATTTCAGGAGCCGGCAGCGCTGCTGAGATTTTAAAAGTCCCCGGCAATACACTACACTCCAAAATGAAAAAGTTGGGCATCAGCAAGAGCGATTATTTTGGCTGATATTACGCCCACGAAGTTTTACATTTTCCCTTTATAAAGTGAGACAGTTCGTGCTTTCACGAAATACAGTGAAAAATAGTCATGCTGTTTTTAAACATCTTATTGGCTGTCAATAATTTGATCAATTGGCATTTGGTTGGCCTATACCGGGCAAACACAATCACCATTAAAAAATCAAATTATGAAGATCGTAGTCATCGGCGGTTCCGGCCTCATCGGAACAAAAGTAGTTAACAGGCTTCGTCAGAAGGGACACGAAGTTATAGCAGCTTCACCCGCCACCGGTATCAATACTATTACCGGGGAAGGATTGGCAGAAGTCATGAAAGGCACTGAGATCGTTATTGATCTCGCTAATTCTCCCTCATTTGAAGACAAGGCGGTTTTGGAATTTTTCCAGACAGCAGGCCACAATTTACTGGCAGCGGAAATTAATGCAGGTGTAAAACATCACGTGGCGCTTTCTATTGTAGGGGTTGACATCATGCAAAATGTTGGGTACATGCGGGCGAAGAAAGTTCAGGAAGACCTGATCAAACAATCAGGAGTTCCTTATACCATTATCAGGAGCACCCAGTTTTTAGAATTCCTGCCAGGCATCGCCAACCAGGCAACAGATGGTAATGAAGTACATCTTTCTGATGTAGCGTTCCAGCCCATTGCTTCAGATGATGTGGCTTCTTTTGTAGCCAAATATGCGTTGGCTGTCCCAATCAACGGCAGGGTTGAAATAGCCGGGCCGGAACGTTTTAAGATGTATGAAATTGTTGCCCGCTACCTGCAGCATTTAAATGATCCCCGTAAAGTAGTGCCTAATGGTAAGCCAGCATACTTCGGTGGAGAGATTACACATACGGCATTGGTGCCGGCGGGAAAAGCAGAACTGGGCGTCATCAACTTTGAAAAGTGGTGCGATAGCCAATTACAAAAGGCCTGATGGCAATGATCTGCCACCTGTCGAAACGAAGATGACGGGTGACAGCTTGCCGGGGCGGTTGTAATGGGAATGCACTTTCCACCTGTTCGTGCACCAGGATATCCCTACGCCGGCGTATTATCCTTACGAAAACCGGTCAACAACACGGCAAGTCGACAGGCAGCAGATCAAATTCCAGGGCCTGGAAAAAATAAATCATTCATCAATCAATAACGCATTTATGAATTTCTTCTTCATACATCATCCAGCAAAAAATGCGGAAGACAAACCAGGTGAACATACACTGGTTCCGCTTCAAAATCGTGCGCATTATACGAATGAAGGCAGCGAGTTTCTTGATGATGCCATCCGCATAACAGACCTGCCATTAATGTACACCGAAGAAAATATTGCCGCCGGAAGCCCCAAAGACTTATGGTAGTGCTCAGCATAATAATCAAACGAATAAAAACTAAATAGTATGAAAAATTATGAATCACTTGCCGACGCTTTGGATGACCTCAGGAAAAGGGGTTATGAAACCGAATTTGAAGCACAATCACCTTGCCTCTACTGCAGTGATTTGGATCTAAGACTGTTCGAAGACGAATTTCATGTAGACGAAGTATACCGCTTTGAAGAAAACTCCAATCCTGACGATAGCGCTGTCGTATATGCTATCTCTTCATCTACAGGAATAAAAGGCACTATAGTCGATGGATCCGGAGTATCATCAGGCAATATCAGTTTTGAAATGGCAAAGAAACTACAGTATCACTCTGTCGTATCTCAGTAAGCTATGTTCTATGCGGAAACGGGTCGCATAAAAGCCAGGGTTGTTGTCGACCTGAACTAAAGGAGCGATAAGCAAACCATTGCGTTACTTCTCGCTCCTTTTCGTTACTAATGGTTTGATAACGGAACATCGTAGCCCCGGCAAAGCCATTATCGAACAAATTCATTCGATATTTGAATTGTTGAATAACCGATTAAGTCAAGAATATTCGGATGCAGCCGATTTGATATTTACAGAAAGCGGCTTGCTAACCGGAGCTAATTAGCCGTTCAATTCCTTTATCGCTGCCTTAATAAATCCGGCCTTATCCTTTTTTACTTCTTTCAGCATTGCTTTTCTGTCTGCCGCGATCGGGAAATATTTTTCAGCCCATAAGCCTATTTCAATCATTACCGGAACCAGGTCAATCCCTTTTTGAGTTAATCTATACAGCACTTTAGCCTTACTGTCCGGGTGAGCCAATTTTTCAATAAGCTTGTTTTCTTCCAGGTTTTGTAAGCGGGAAGCCAATATATTAGTGGCTATTCCTTCGGGTGATTTTAAAAAGTCACAATAAGTGCACTCTTTTGTATCCATCAGGTCCCTGATAATCAACAGCGACCATTTATCTCCCCATATATCGAGCGAACTGCTGATAGGGCAATCCGACCTTTTTTTTGATTTTAACATAAAAATCTTTTTTAAATTCACTTGCATATTGCAAGTAAGTTGTATGTTTGCACTTGCAAAATGCAAGTAAAATTACAAAACAATCAGAAATGAAACAAACAATTTTGATAACCGGGGCTTCTTCAGGTTTCGGACTCCTGATCGCTAACAAGCTGCACGAAACCGGGTACACTGTAATAGGAACAAGCCGGGAACCGGAAAAATACCAGTCTAAATTACCTTTCAAATTATTGCCACTGGATATTGCCAATGACCATTCAATTGAATCTTTTGCAAAGGAACTGTCCAAACATATCAGGCAATTGGATGTATTAATAAACAATGCAGGTTTTTATTTATCCGGACTTGCAGAAGAAACTACTATTGAACAGGGAAGGAAACAATTGGACACAAACTTTTGGGGAACGGTTAAACTCACCAATGAGTTACTGCCATGGTTCAGAAAGCAACGTTTTGGCAAAATAATTACTGTGGGCTCTATTATAGGGTTGATCAGTCTGCCCGGCGCTGCTTATTACGCAGCTTCCAAGCATGCCCTTGAAGGTTATTTCAAATCTTTGCGTTTTGAATTAAATGAATTTAATATCAAAGTATCTATGGTTGAGCCTATGGGTTTTAAAACGAATATCGTCTCTAACTCCATGGTTGCTGAAAATAAAATAGGTGATTACGACACATATCGAAAAAAGCTTGACGCTTATACAAAAGATGTATTTGCGAAAGCAGCAGAGCCTACTCCTGTTATTGACGCTATAATAAAATTAGTTGGAAATAAAAATCCAAAATTTAATCATCCGGTTGGCAAAGGGGCTTCGGTAATTCTTGCGGCGCAACATTTTGCATTCAAAGTATTTGAAAATTCAATTGTAAAAGATGTCAATAAAGCAAAATAATAAAGGACATGAAAAAAAATCATTCCTTGTTATTCCTGATGTTTATAGCGATTTCTAAACTAGCAGCTCAAAATGATTCAGCAAAAAATTTCAACCATGACTTTTCAAAATGTAAAAACCGAATCTATCAGCGTAGGTGGAACGGAATTTTATTATCGCAAACTTGGAGCGCATAATCCTGGTATACCGGTAATCTTTCTTAACCATTTAGCGGCTACAATGGACAACTGCGATCCCCGTATTATGGATGGCATTGCCAAAGAACATCAAATAATTTGTTTTGATAATCGCGGTGTAGGTGCCACCAAAGGCAAAACGCCGGAAACCATCGCTGAAATGGCAATAGATGCAAGGACCTTTATTCATGCATTGGGTTATGAGAAAGTTGATTTGCTGGGATTTTCGCTGGGCGGCTTCATTTCGCAGGAAATATTATTGCAGGAACCGCAACTCATTCGTAAAGCTATACTAACCGGCACCGGGCCTGCAGGTGGAGAAGGAATAAAAAATGTTACGAAAATTACTTATATAGACATTATAAGAGGCTTATTTAGTTTCAAGGACGCTAAAACTTATCTTTTTTTTAATAGAAATGAAAATGGAAAAAGATCTGCGAAGGAATTTTTGGACCGATTGAATGAACGCAGGGAAAATCGGGATAAAAAGATGAAAATTGTCAACTTGCAAAGACAACTAAAGGCTATTCATGCCTGGGGACTGCAAGCAGCACAGGATCTATCAATAATTAAGCAACCTGTATTAGTGGCAAATGGCGATAATGACAGAATGGTGCCCAGCAGCAATACGTATGACTTAAGCAAACGTATTGCCAATTCAGAAATCATTGTTTATAAAGATGCTGGTCATGGTGGTATATTTCAATATAATGAACAGTTTGTCAGAAGCGCACTATCGTTTCTGGCAAAATAAAAGAACAGCACAAATAAATAAAAATTCAGGGATGAAAGCATTTATTGTTGGCCACTATGGCAAAAAGGAAAAACTGCAACTAACTGAAATAGCAGAACCGCTCATAAAAGAAACTGATATTCTGGTTCAGGTGCATTCAGCAGCCGTAAATCTTTTAGATTCAAAGATCAAAAATGCTGAATTCAAAATGATCTTACCGTATAAAACCCCATTTACTCTTGGACATGATGTGGCCGGTGTAGTAAAGAGAATCGGTTCAAAGGTCCGCAAATTCAAAGTTGGCGATGAAGTGTATGCAAGACCTGCCGACTTTCGGATTGGAACTTTTGCGGAATTTATTTCTATGAATGAAAATGATGTTGCTATTAAGCCTAAAAATATTTCTATGGAAGAAGCGGCGTCTATACCCCTGGTGGGTTTAACGGCCTGGCAGGCGCTGGTTGAAAAAGCGAATCTGAAAACTGGCCAAAAGGTTTTCATCCAGGCAGGTTCCGGCGGTGTAGGCGTATTTGCCATTCAACTCGCAAAACACCTCGGTGCTACCGTGGCTACAACAACCAGTGCATCCAATATTGATTTAGTAAAAAGCCTCGGTGCAGATATTGTAATTGATTACAGGAAGGAGGATTTTGAAAGCATCCTGAAAGATTATGATGTGGTGCTGAATAGCCAGGATACAAAGACGCTTGAGAAATCGTTGAAAATATTAAGGATCGGTGGAAAGCTGGTTTCTATTTCTGGTCCGCCTGATCCTCAATTTGCAGAAAAGATCGGTGCTCCCTGGTTCGTAAAATTAATAGTGCGTCTTTTAAGCTACCGGATCCGGAGAAAAGCAAAACGGCTCGGCGTTTACTATTCATTTCTTTTTATGAGGGCAGAAGGTGCCCAACTAAACCAGATTACAAAACTGATAGAATCGGGCGCCATAAAACCTGTTATGGATAAGGTGTTTCCGTTTGAGCAAACCAATGAAGCGATGTCTTATGTAGAAACCGGTCATGCAAAAGGTAAAGTCGTTGTTAAGGTGCGGTAAAGGCTATATGAGCAAGCCTTCCCGTTGTTTAGATTTAAGCCAGTTTAAGCCTAATGCTAAAAAACATGAAACGGGCGATTGACTGGTGGCATTTTTGTTTATGTTGGTAGTCATTCAGTTTCCATGGTGCATGCCACCGGGGTTAACTTTAAAATACGCTTTGTAAGCAACAAGCCGTTTGACCAATTCTTTACTCTCGTCCATTATTTTTGCTTTTTCGGCTTCGTCAGCGGGTAAAATGATATACCCATGTGGCCCTTTTCTTTCTCCCAATACCCATTGATCAGGATTGACCAGCATCGGCCCCTGGTGGGCATCCGGTTTGATGCCTACATCGGTATTCGTTATATAGGGGGCATAAAACATATAATGCGGCATACTCATTGTCACGATGTTCTTATTATCCGGCATTGCAGGATATACGCGCATTATTGGAGCCAGCATGTAGGAGATACCCGGTCTTGACGGCGCTTTGTATATTCCTTTGTTGATCCTGTCGATGATGGAATCTTTAATCTGCAAGGCAGTGAATTTTCCGGATGCCCTCATCGCTGCTACGTCCTGATAAACAGGAAAAATTGTTTTGGCACCTTCAGCATCATAGCTGATAGGGGTAGTAAGGTCCTTCCTGAATTCAGCCCATTCCCATTCGGTTCGGGCAACAAAGCAGATGAAACCATTCGATCCCTGGCGGGCTATATAATAACCTTTTTCAGTATCTAATAAATAAACAGTCGCGTCTTTACGCAGGTGAGCGGGCAGCGCACTCAGTGCAAACTCAGTCTCCAGATTAACCGGGATTGTTTCAAGTTTCCAGTCGGAGGAGCCGCCAGGGTTTTGAGCGAAACCGGGGATGGCGATAAACATAATGAAAGGGAACATTAATGCGCTCCTGTATTTTTTTGATAATTTGATTAGATGAATCATATCAGAAATTTTATTGTTAGATTTTATGGGTTGTTCCAGGAAATTGTACTCGTTAACCGGCTGGCAGATGTGTTACCAGGAATTGATCTAGCTAAGAAACTGCGTGAAAATGAAAAAAGCATCTCCCATTTGTGGTTGGTGAAAATACCCACATGGCGATCCGCTGTTGCCGGTGTTTTCATCGGCAGCTTTTCGCACTATAATGAAATCCGCTAAATCATTTCAGGTAGCTTCCCGTCCGGTTTTATAATGGATTATGCGCGGTATTAAAGCTAGTGCTCGGAAATAGATTCGACAGGGGGTGAAATTGACATTTTAAGGGGGCGATTGCGACAGCTTACAGGGAATATTGCCTATCCAGGCGCTGGTTTGCTTTCAAACCGGCATGCAGTTTAATTCTTTAGCAACGCTATAAAATACCTCATATTCCATTTCCTGGCGTAAACCTGTTTACGCAGCGATGTATAAAAAAAGATGAAGCACTGCTTCATCTTTTGTACAGGATTATCTTGATTTTTTATATCAATACCGTTGCACTATCCGGAACAAAAAGCGTTTTGGCTCGCCTATCACACCCGACGCTGCTCTTCTTTTTTTCAGTGCATCTGATTTGTAGTAAGCAAAGGCTTTGGCAGTATCTGTTACAGCCGTCACCAGCGACACCTTCTTATTATCTTCCGGGTCATGGCCAATTACCCTTACAACTATGCCATTATCTATCCTTTCCTGTTTCCCCTCTTCAAATGATTTTTGCCAGGCATCCCAGTCTTTAACTGTAAACACGGTCCTGGACCGGATCTTTGAGTCGATAGTAGCTGTATCCTGCCAACTGGTGGTAATAAAAGAAATATCGGGTTGACCTGTTACGCCACCCTTTTGCATCGCTTTTTTCAGGCTGGGGTCTTTAGCAAAAGCCTTAGCCTTAGCCATATCATCTGCTTTTACCGCAACTAATACCATGTTGGAATCAGTCAAACCGCGGCCGATTACATAGCTATGTATGCCGCTGGCCAGTCGCATGGAATCGTGTGCTTCGTAGGAGGCTTTCCATTTTGCAAAATCGGACACTTTATGTACTGCCACCATCATATTTACCGGTGTAGTAACAATAGTATTTGCTTCCGGCTTAACGGCCTTGGCGGTACTGTCAACAGTAGTAGTAGTGGTAGTGGAATCGGTGGTGCTTGTTTCCTTTTTACTTCCTTCTCCACCGCAGGAGGTTAAAAAGAATACCAGGGCTGCAGAAAATAGCAAGCCGGTAAATTTTGACTTCTTCATTGATCTTTGGTTTAAGAATTATTAAATAGGCGGGCCGGCAAGCGTATTACAAGAGGTATGGAGGTAATAAATGTACCTCAAATTATATTCCCTGCCGAATTTTTATTCGGCCTACCAAAAGAAACCGGATACGATATTGTTCCCACACTGTTGTAAAAGCGAGCCTTAATGGGGCCAATTAATTCTTTTAGTTAAGTAAGTGACATGTAGCCGGCATGGCAACAGCTCAGCCGTGGAACGATTATTTATTCAATCTCCGCAGATACAGTTTTTCCAGGTTCTCAACGATTTCATCATACCCTGCGCGGTCAGAAAATACATCAGGGTTGTAAGCATCACCGGGTTGGTGTTTTTGATGAAGTTTGAATTGCGAAGCGTGGGAAGATAACCAGATATCGAATTTCAATTTCTTCAAAGCATCAAATGTATAGGCATAGTCTTTGGCAATATCCGGATACCCGCTCATACCTGCCAGGTTGGTTTGGTCCTGCATGGTGGGCATGTTGGCGATGAGCACCCGGTAAACTTTTTTATCATCCCGCACATCAAACAGGAAGCTGTTGGCTCCCTGTGTATGCCCCGGATGATGTAATACCACAATCTGCATATCACCCAACTTTACTGTATCATTATCATGAAGCAGGCGGTCTGCTTTGACAGGCTTAAACGTGCTTCCTTTACCACCAAATATAAAGTCTGAATTACCGCCATCGGCTAATGCCTGCGCGTCTTTTTCATGGATCATCATGCGGGCTCCTGTGATTTCCTTTATATCCGCCATTCCCGCCACATGATCAAAATGTGCATGCGTAGCCAATAATATTTTAATATCAGAAAATTTAAATCCCAATGATTCTACATTTGATTTGATCAGGCCAACGGATCCAGCCAGACCGGTATTGATGAGAATATGGCCTTTGGTAGTAGTGATAAGATAACAGGCAAGATCATACGTACCCACATAATACAGGTTACCAACAATGCGAAAGGGCTGGTTCTCCATCTCCCATTCTTTCAGCACGAATGGTGGCGGTATAAGTTTTTGGGCAATAACACGGCAGCTAAAAAACAGGCAAAGGATAATTGCTATTGTGTTTGGTAATCGTTTAAGTGCAGGCATGCGGGAATAAATATTTTACAATGTAAGCAAATTATACAAAAGCCATTTGTACAGAAATTGTTTTTTCTCCGGAATAAGCAGGCGAATGATGAACAGCCTCATAGGTAACTGCTTTTATAGCAGGCTTTGCGGACAAATTGTAGTCAGGCAATCAGGTTGCCGTGTTACTCTTATATTGTTCCCACACTTTTGTAAATGCAGTGCCATAATACAGTATCATGGCAGAATAAAATACAAACAGCAGCAGCAACACAATGGAAGCGGAAGCTCCATAAATATTGTTGATGTTATTATAGGTAAGCAGCAGGTGTAAAATAATTTTCCCAACCGCAAACAATACGCTGGTAAATAAAGCACCGGTCCAGGCAATGCCCCATTTTGGCCGGCTGTCGTTCAGGTACCGGAAGATAATCAGGAACCATATTGCGGTGATCAATGTAGAAATGATGAAAGATAATAGCTGGTTGAAAACACCGGACAACGAAGGGAATAGCTTAACAAAATAATTGCCAATAAACACCTGCACGGTTTCAATAAAAACGCCGATTGAAAATAACAGTCCGGTCACGAATATTACGCCCAGCGATAGCGATCTTGATCGCAGGCTTGCCATTACTTTTTTTTCGGGAGGCTTTTTTTGAACGCCCCATATCTGGTTAATGGAACTTCGTATGATTTTGAAGACCGTAGTAGCAACAAACAACAAAAAAATAAATCCCAACGCAGTGGCCACCCAATTATAAGATAGTTTTTTAACTGCGCGGATAACAGAAACTATTTGTCGCACTGCTTCCCGTCCAAAGATATTGGACAGACTAACAAACAATTCATGCCGGATGGTTTCCGGATCAATAAATAAACTAAAAAACTGGACCAGTATAATGAGAATAGGAGGCAGGGCAAACATGGTAAAAAAAGCAGTGGCGCCAGCCATTTTTAAAGGATCGTTTTCCAGAAAAAGCTTGAATGTGTCTTTTAAAACGGTACCAATTAATTTTACCCGGTTGCTCATAAAATCTGTTTAATAGCCGTTAAAAACTGTTTCGTTATAAAGAAGACCACTTAAATTAACCACTCTCTGGTACTGTGGTCTAATAGGGCAAATATCGAACAAACTGGTCTTGTTTTTGAATGACATTGCCACTTGTCGACTGCCAGAACATACGGACCACTAAGTTCGCAGCACGGTTAACGATGCGGAGTGGTGAAATAGTCGCAAACCGCCTTCTTTTGGACGCAAATAACCCAGGCCCAAAACTTGTCCGGCGTTAATTTTGCTTCGTTGCTATTTTAAAAAACCACCATGAGCAATATCAACGATACGCTGGCCAAGCTTGAATTCGCGCAAATCGGATGGGTCGTTCCCGATATCAACGCTACATTAAAATTCCTTGAGAAATCTTTAGGTATTGACTTTCCAAAGCCCGAACCTTATAATGGTGAGGATTTAAAAATAAAATATTATGGCAAAGTTGTGCCCAGCGATGGCTTAGTGAGTCAAACGTACAACGGCAGCGCATTCATTGAACTCATTCAGCCTCTTTCAGGCCGAAGTATATTCCATGACTACCTGGTAAAATATCCTGCGGGCGGAGTTCAGCATTTAGCTTTCAGATTACCGATTAGTGGCTTCGACCAGGTTATTGATGACATAACTAAACAGGGATATTCAATCATTGGCGAAGTAGATCATCCGATCGCGCGAATGAAATTCTTCGACACCTACAAGACGACCGGAGTTGCAACGGAGATTATGGGTATTACACCGGACGGATGGAAGGCTATCGAAAAAATGAAGAAGGCTGCATTGGAGATGTAGTTCTGGTAAGTAGCCTTATTGAACAATTTTCGAACAGTTTCTGGCTGATCTGAAGCGGCTGGCAAGGGTTATCCGTTGGTATCAATTCTACTCTGTTATGTAGAACTCAATATTGTATTCGGTTTCGCCCAGGTAACCGTATTTGCCAAAAACTACGGTCTTATTTTCTTCGTTGTTATCATCAATATGGCGGTTATTGAGTAATAATTTTTTACCGGCATACACAGCTTTGATCGTATATTTTCCAATAGGCACATCTTTCACTATAAAGGTTCCGGCTACCTCTTCTACCGGACTTTCAAATGAAGTCGCAGTGGTTCCATCAATAAGAGTGGTTTCGCCAGGAAAAGGGGTGAATAATAATTTTACCTTGGTCATATCCACATCTGCACCAAACGGGTACAGGTCAACATGCGCACCATAATAGCTGGTATTATCCCGTCGCAGGCCACTTAGCTTCCATTTAAAGTTTCGTACCGTACTGCTTGCTTTATTAAAAGCATCTGTTTTATCAGGCTCCAGGTCAAACTTATAGGTTTGTCCGTAAGCGGTTTTGATAAGCTGGGCCTTAGCCGTCCAATCACCTGCAGGATCATCGGGCAACGCCACCTGGTATTTTCCATCAATATCACTGGACGCGAATAGATAGCTGTTATACCATACTGTATGCCCGATGGTGATGCGGGCATCTTTCACCGGGCGGTTTTTGGTATCAGTGACAACACCACTCACTATGCCTTTTTTCGTTCCTGGCCCTTCGGATAAATCTTTGTCCAAATTCTTTTTGCTGCAGGCTTCCAAAAAATTGCTGCATACGAACAGCATAAGAACGCTGTACATTGTATGTTTCATTTGTAAATAATTTTTGATCTTTAATTTCAGCGGGCGCTTTCAGGCAGCTTTATGAAGTTCGCTTTCCGCCCCGGGAATATCAGACTCATAATCTTCGGGCATGATGACCTGGATTGCCAGGATGTACCTGAAGCAATAGGCAACAACGAGCGCGGCAGGAATACTGATTGATAGCCAGGTGGCCATATCCCTCGCAATTCCCTGCAGGTTTTTATAGTAAAAAGAATAAGCGCCGAGCCCTATAATAATACCAGCTACTGCCGCCAGAAAATAGACCAGGATGCATTGCCGTGCCCATTTCCCCGGAAATTTAACCAGCGGTTTTAATTGAATGGCATTGATTATACCAATTGACAGGAACATAAACAATATGTCGAAGGGAACAAATAGGGTATAATAACCGAGCCAGAACACCCAGGGCGTAATGAATAAAAATGGCCAGATACCGGCCAGGGTTTCCCGTCTCCCTGCAATTTGAAACGTTTTGTTCTGCATTCTTACAAGAAAGAAAACAAAAACAAATAAAGACAATGTGTGCATAATAAACTGCGGGGTTGTTAACAGTTTATCGTGAGCGCCGGTAAAGCCGTGCGCAATAAGCGGGTGAAAAAGACCCAGCGCACCGGAATAAACGGCCAGGTTACCAGTTACCCATTTTTTTAAAAATGTGTTTTTACTTAGCTTCATATATTTTGATTAACAATGCAAAGCACCATTATTTTACAGGCGGGAAAAGGGATATTTTCTGCCTAAAACAATATATTTTACGCCATGGCTTTACAGGGAACAGTCATTCGTACTATTTTTCAAACGGCTACTTCATTCGGAGCAGCTTTCGATACAGTTTGCCAGATGTCGGGCATCAATCCCAAAGAAATTGGCGACTCAGAAAGTATGGTTGAATGGGAGAAAGCGGCGCTCATTTGGGTGCCTCTTTTAAAGCTGTCCGGCGATCCATTGATTGGGCTGCACATAGGTATGGGCGTAACCAAACTGCTTCACGGAATGGTTGGCTTTTTAATTCAAAGCAGCAAAGACCTTGAGCAGGCGCTTCAGATGTTGTGCCGCTATGGCCATATGTCATCACCTATGGTTGAATACCGGTATGCAGTTAATGATGTAGCGGTTCTTGAGATAGCGCAGAATAAGATGTGGCTAATGAAACACCCGGAACCGGCAAGGCACGCCAATGATTTTTTATTAGCAGCAATCGTCAATACAATCCGTACCCTGTCTGGAAAACACATTGTGCCTTTAAGGATTGAAGTGGCTTATGAAATGCGTGAAATTTCTGAATACAGGAAATTTTTTGGTTGTGAGGTGTTTTTCAATAAAGAGGTTAACCGGATTGTTGTAAGTAAAGAAGATATATCGACCGCTATACTCACCAGCGATCAATCCATGTTTCAGCTATTCAATTCCATGGTGGCTAACAAAGAGGCGCTGTTGGAAAGTAACAGTACGGTAGAGAATTTAAAACAGGTATTATTTATGCAGTTTAGGGGAAGGATTCCTACGATTGAAGAAGCAGCCGCTGCATTAAATATGACAACGCGCAATTTGCAACGCAGGCTGCAGCAGGAACAAACCAGCTTCCGCGATATTGCGGGTGAAATAAGAAAAGAAATTGCTTTCCAGTTAATGCAAAATCCTGCCATAAAAATATCCGAGGTGTCCGACATTCTGGGTTATTCAGATATTACTGCATTTAGAAAGGCCTTTAAATCGTGGACGAATTCAACACCGAGGGCAATAAGGAAGGGGCAGATGTAAAAAGTGATTTTACAAGAAACCCGCTTCCAGAGCGGGCTTCAGAAGAATTAATAAATGATGGTAGCCCCGACAGGAATCGAACCTGTATCTAAAGTTTAGGAAACTTCTATTCTATCCCCGTCCGCCTGGCGGCAGCCGGGCGGGCATTGAACCAGGAGCCAATTACTTTTTTAAGAAACCTCC
>Ga0157378_10003004_pt1 | contig 14995 bp, 13 predicted proteins | sample M65metaG_FD_115309 | JGI IMG/M metagenome (GOLD analysis project Ga0157378, IMG submission 115309) | Miscanthus rhizosphere microbial communities from Kellogg Biological Station, Michigan, USA - M6-5 metaG | ecosystem: Host-associated > Plants > Roots > Rhizosphere > Soil | place: USA: Michigan...
CGTCCACCCGGAAAAACAATGTCTTCTGAATTATATTCCAGCGAGTTCTGCCTGATAAAAGTTGGTTTCAGTGTGGTATACGCATTGTCCCAGCGGTTGTTTTGCAACACAACCACTTTTACCTGCTGCAATGCGTTAATGATGTTCACATTTCCCAGGTTAACCGTAAAAACAAGCTTCTGGTGCGTTTTGAAAATCTGGCCGTTGAAAGGTTGTTGTATCTGTGCTCCTACGGTGGCTTTTTCTTCCACTACCAGCACCCGCCGCGTAAATACCAGTTTGGCAGTATCGCCATCTGCAAAAACTTTGAGCAGGTAATTGCCCGAACGGGAGGGAGCGCAATTGCTTTCGGGCAATGCAACCATGTAATGTGTGTATTTTACCAATGCAATGGACGAATTGCGGTAAGTAGTGATGCGGTTCTGCGTAAATCCCTTTATATAATCAAATTCACTGAGCACGGTCTTGGTCCAGTCTGCATTGCAAAGCTGCCATGTATATGAGTAATTGCGCACGCCGCCGTTCAAATCATCGAAATTAAGTTCCAGCAAATCGGCACCACGCAATTTAATAACGGGATAGGCTAACTGATTACCGCTGTAGTTTAACTTTACGTTGTGGATGTTTGCATCATAAATTTTGTCAGGCAACTGTGCATTTGCTGCTAAAAAAAACATCCATCCGGCTAACAACGGCAAACTATACTTTTTCATACCGGCAAGATGAGATTAAAACGAATAAAGTTGTACAAATTTGACTAAAAAAACCACAAAAAACTTTTAGTTACCCAACAGCGCCTATTTTTGATTCACAAAAACCAGCATTTTTTTGAATTTTGCCCGCTTTATAGCAAATCGTATCGCCTTTTCGCGTGAAAAATCGTTTGGCCGTTTTATCATACGGTTGGCCACCGCAGCTACTGTATTGAGCGTAGCTGTAATGATTGTAGCCCTGGCCATCACCAATGGATTCCAATATACGATTAGCCAGAAAATTTTTAGTTTTTGGGGACATCTGCGCGTGCAGCATTATGATGCCGGGCAATTGCCGACAGCAGAAGAAACGGCCATAGAAAAAAATGACACGGTCGCACGCATACTGGCAGCCAGTCCTGCAATACAGTCGGTTAATACCTTTGCCACCAGGAGTGCGATTCTCAAAACCAGCGAAACGATAGAAGGTGTTCTCTTTAAAGGTGTTGAGAAAAATTATTCTTTTAATCATTTACAGCAATTTCTCAGAGAAGGGCGATGGATTCATTTTACTGATTCAACTTATAGTAGTGAGATTGTATTGTCATCTTACACAGCAGGGCAACTCAAGTTGAAGGTAAACGATCCGGTATTTATCTATTTTATTCAAAACGATGCCTCGGCGCCACGCGCGCGTAAACTAACGGTCACGGGTATCTACAAAACTGGTATAGAAGAATATGACAAGCTTATTGCACTGGGTGACCTCAGGCTAATGCAACGTTTGAACAACTGGAAGCCGGACGAAATCGGCGGCTACGAAATTTACCTTAAAAATTACAAGGAGGCAACCAAAGTAAACGATGAACTTTTTGATGCATTGCCGGCAGCGTGGACCAGCCGCAATATCAAAGAGATAAACCCCAATATATTCGACTGGCTGAACCTGCAGGATACCACCATTGTACTGGTATTAATCATTATGACGGTGGTGGCGGTGCTGAACCTGATTACCTGCCTTATCATCCTGGTATTGGAGAGAACCCGTATGATTGGTATTCTAAAAGCATTGGGCGCATCCAATACTTCGGTGCAGCGCGTGTTTTTATACCATGGCGGCATCATCACTGTTACGGGCATCGTACTGGGCAACCTGCTGGCCGTATTCCTTTGCTGGCTGCAGCAGCGGTATGGGCTTGTTAGCCTGCAGGAAGACATGTATTATATTTCAAAAGCAGAAGTGCGGCTCGAATGGTGGCATTTTGTGCTGGTTGATGCCGGAACATTCATCATATGCCTGCTCATTCTTATCATTCCAACCCTGGTAATACGCAGAATACAGCCGGTGCGGGCGATCCAGTTTCGCTAGTGTAATGGAATTAGTATACAGGAATTAGGAATTGGGCTACTGTCCGATCAATCTGGCCTATAATTATTTTTTTCGACGAACCAAATTCCAAATTACCAATTCCTAATTCCCATTTCCTAATAACCTACCAGGTGAGACAAAATAATCCCCGTAGCAACAGCGGCATTTAATGATTCTGCCTGGCCAAGGCGGGGTATGGTGATCCGATGCTGACAACAATCAAGCAAGGCGGTACTGATGCCTTTTGATTCGTTGCCGGTTACCAGTACAGCTTCTTTGATCGGTTGCAGGCGGTGAATAGACCGGCCATCCAGCGTGGCTGCATATAGTTGAATGGGCTCTATTTTTTTTGCCAATGCGGGGAGATCTGTATACAACAATTTTACCCTCGCAATGCTACCCATAGTAGCCTGCACTACTTTTGGTGCAAAAGCATCGGCGCAATCCTTACTGCAAACAATGTTTGCTATTCCAAACCAGTCGGCAATCCGTATAATGGTTCCGAGATTGCCCGGATCCTGGATGCCGTCGAGCATCAAAGACAAGGCGTTACTGAAATCAAGCGCGGCATGCACTGGCTTTTTAAAGATCCCCAGTACTTCGTTGGGTGTTTGCAGAAAAGAAAGCCTTTCCAATTCTGCTGCCTTTACTTCTGTTACCTGGAACAAAGGGTTGTTTTTATCAGCCCGCATATTTTCCTGCATCCATGTGCCGGTTGCGTATATAGCAACCGGTGTCATTGCAGATGTGCCCAACAATTCGTTAATTATCCTGGGGCCTTCTGCAATAAAAACAGCTTCCTCATCCCTGAATTTTTTTTGGCCCAGACTTTGGATATATTTGACCTGCAATTTTGTGATCATCGATGTTCACTTTTACTGAATATGCCTGTACTGTGTAAGCCCGCTAAACTATACCTTTTCTTATTGATTGCCGGCTTCGCAGCCATCCTGAACGGATGCATTGTTCCAAAAAAATACCCCGCAAAGCCTTTTATATATGCAACAAATATAAACATCAAAGGAAGCCTGTCCGCTTCTGCGAAACAAGATTTAAGGCTGAAACTGGAAAATCAACTGGATGATAGCCTTAAAATAATTTTGAAAACTGTTTATCCGGGCCGGCGTGTTATGGTTAGCCCCCCGGTGTTTGATACGGCTGCGGTGCTCCGCTCCGTGCTGTTCATGAACAACCTGCTGCATGCAGAAGGCTATTATAAAGCGTCCATTACCTGGGATAGCTCATTAAAGGTTAAAAAATATTTCAGTAAAAAAAAGATACCACAGCAAAGGGTAACCGTAAACTTCAGGGTGGAACCCGGCAAAAGTTACAAATTTGATTCTGTTGTGTACCGGCTGCAGGATTCAGCCCTGCAATTGCTGGCGATGTCGAGAATTAATGGCTCGCTGTTAAAAAAGGGTGAGCCGTATTCAGTTGATATTGTATCTGCTGAAATCGATCGCCTGGTTGAGCTGTTCCGGAACAACGGCTATTACAAGTTCTCCAGGGATGATCTGAGTGCAGAACGCGATACGGTCTTTGCCGCGCTGATCAACCCGTCACTGGATCCCTTTCAACAACTCCGTTTATTGCAGGAAGCAAAAAAAAGACAGGATAACCCCCAGATGAACATGGTGATATCCCTGCGCAATCCAACTGCGGTCAGTCATTTCCGGAAGTACTATATCCGGAGCGTAAATATATATCCGGATCTCGACCTGCTGGAAGATTCAACCATTTCCCGCTTTGATTCCGTCAGTATCAACGGCATCCATGTTTTTAACAGGCTTAATAAGTTCAAACCTGCTTTTATTGTATCCAAAACATTGTTGCGGCCGGGTGAACTCTTCAGGCAACGCAATGCCACCCGTACCTATAACAACTATACCCAGTTGAACACATTTACACAGGTAACGGTAAACATGCAGGAGCCAAAAGATTCGTCTGCCATCGTAGATGTCAGTATCAAAATGTATCCTGCCGTTAAACAGGATATCAGTGTTAGTGCCGACGCGAGTTACAATACACAGGATGTAATCACCACCGGCGACCTTTTTGGTGTGGGCATCAATTTTGGTTTAAACAACCGCAATGTAGGTAAGCAGGCCATACAATCATCTACCAACCTGCGGACAGGCGTAGAAATAGATCCCAATAAGAATTTCATCCAGACCATTCAAACCAGTTTATCGCACAATATCAGTTTCCCGAGATTGTTACTGCCGAAATCCATACTAAAAGGAATACAGGCAGATTCACTGCGTTCGCAACGCACCGTACTTAATTTTAACGGTGCTTACACTGATCGGAAAAGTTTTTATGAATTAAAATCATTGAACGCTTCATGGGGCTATCAATTATCGAGAAGCAAACGCCAGCGGAAGAGCCATACCTGGTATTATAGTCCGCTGAATATCGAGTACGTGTTATTGACGCCGCGGGACACACTGAATGCCCTGCTGGCAAGAGTACCCAACCTCAGATTCTCTTTTAATACAGGGTTGGTGGTGAGCATGGTAGCCGGTTATAATTATATACAAACGACGGCCAGCGGCGCCAAAAAAAATGATTTCAGGGTAGGACTGGAAGAAAGCGGCGGTATAACCGGGTTGATCAAAGCACTGGACAGGGATGCGAACCTCTATCGCTTTGTGAAGCTGGACGCCGATATCAAGCATTATATTAACTTTCCAAAAACAACATTGGTATTTCGCCTGTATGGCGGCATTGGTGTACCCTATGGCAGGAATAAAAATGGCCAAAAGGAAGAACTGTTGCCGTTCTTCAAATCTTTTTATGCGGGCGGTCCCTACAGCATGAGGGCCTGGCAGGTTCGGCAACTGGGCCTTGGCTCCTCAAAATATTTCGATACCGCAGCGAACGCAAAAGGTCTTGACAGGTTTGGTGATATACAACTGGAAGGAAACATTGAATACCGGTTTGGCCTGGGCTCATTGTTTGGGGTCAAAATTAAAAGCGCCTTGTTTACGGATATTGGAAACATCTGGTACCGCAACAATAATATAGACCCCAATATTGTGGGCGCGGAATTTAATTTCAATAAATTGTATACAGATATTGCCGTAGGGGCGGGAACCAGCCTGCGACTCGATTTTGATTATTTCCTGATCCGGTTCGACTGGGCTTACAAATTAAAAAACCCGGTGTATGCAAACGAAAATTATGGATGGTTTCATGATGTAGAATTATCCAAGGGACAATTTCAGCTCGGCATCAATTATCCCTTCTGAGGCAAAGAAAGGTTTTTTCTTATCTCTTCTTCCAGTTGGGGAATACTCATAGCGGCCGTTAAATTATATTCACCAATCCTTGTTCTGCATAAACTACTGAGATAACCACCACAGCCCAGCGCCGCACCAAAATCATTGGCCAAACTGCGTATATAGGTGCCCGTTGAACATACCACCCTAAAATGTACAATTGGCATTTCAATCCCTGTAATAACAAATTCTTTGATGACCAGCTTTCTCGGCGCCAGCTCAATGGTTTCTCCCCGCCTGGCCAGTTCGTATACACGCTTACCATCTTTTTTAATGGCTGAATGCATAGGAGGCACCTGCATAATCTCGCCTGTAAAGGCACCTGTGGCATTGTTGATCTGCGCTATGGTTATATTGCTGGTGTCTTTTTCATCCTGTGGTTCGCTTTCCGCATCAAAAGTAGGCGTAGTGAAACCCAATGTTATGGTACCGGTGTATTCCTTTTCCTGTGCCATGTATTCATTAATGCGTTTGGTAAACTTTCCTGTACACACAATCAGCAGGCCGGTAGCCAGGGGATCCAATGTGCCTGCATGCCCTACCTTTCTTATTTTAACCAGGTTGCGTACTTTTCTGATGACATCAAAGGACGTCCACTCATAAGGTTTATCAATCAGCAACAACTGCCCTTCTTCGTATTTATTTATTGCCATGACTTACTGTACTAATTCAGTTGACGCTTTATAATCTGCTTACCCTGATCATTGAGCATTGTTAGTTGAATATTGATTATTTTTTAATACCGCCGTTGATTATATCGCCTGTCTTGCTTTCAATTCAAGATATTTGTTAAGAGTATCAACAGTTACCTGCTGTGGCGGGGCCAGCACAGAAAGAATACCATGCTTCTGCAATTCTTTTACGATTATCTTTTTTTCATGAATAAACTTTTCGGCAATGGTATGCATATAAACGCCTTCCAGGTCTCTGGCTCGTTCTGCTGTCAGCTTTTTAAACTCGGTGTTTTCAAAAAATACTACTACCAGCAGATGATATTTGGCAATCTGCTTCAAATAGGGCAGTTGCCGTTGCAGACCGGTCAAAGATTCGAAATTAGTGAACAATAATAACAGGCTGCGCTGCTTTATATTTTTGCGGATACCGGTATAAAGCTGTTCGAAATCGCTTTCCAGGAAATCGGTCCGCTGGTTGTATAAGGATTTCAGCACATTCTCCAGTTGCCCGCGGTTTCGATCGGCAGGTAAAAAACTTCCTTTTGTGTTGGAGAACGTCATGAGACCAAACCTGTCCTGCCGGAACAGGCTTACATTGCAAAGCATCAGGCTGGCATTGATGGCATAATCGAGCAAAGAAAGATCTTCAAACGGCATTTTCATCAACCGGCCTTTATCGATAATACAAAACACCTGTTGGGAGCGTTGTTCCGTATAATTATTCACCATCATAGATGATTTCCGCGCCGTTGCCTTCCAGTTGATATTGCGGATATCGTCGCCAATTGCATATTCCTTGATCTGTTCAAACTCCATACTATGGCCAATTTTCCGCATCCGCTTGGAGCCGGTTTCATGTGTTTGCGCAAACTGGGCCATCAATTCATACTTGCGCATCTGTATAAAAGAGGGATACACCGGTACCACGGTTTCTGCCGCACAGGTATATTTTTTTCTGACCAGCGACAGCAAAGAACTTACATACATAACAATATCGCCAAAATGATATTCGCCGCGTTCTACCGGCCTCAGTTCGTAATATAATTTTTCCTCTGCACCCGGCCTCACCTGACGGTAAAAAAAATGGTGCCGCTCCTGGAACTGGAAAGGTATTTCGTCGATAATTTCCATGGTAACGGTAAAGGGATAATTATTTTTCACAGAGAGCATCACAGCGTTCTTATCCCCATTGCTCATTCTGTCGGGTAAGATTCTGCCGGCAACCGGGCTTTTTCCAAACGCAAATACAAAAACAATATCAATCACCAGCAGCGCTATAAACAGCCAGAAGAGCACATAACTGATCGGCTCCAGCACCGGGATAAAATAACCAATCAGAAAACCCATTATCGCAATTGCTCCGGCAAGGTAGAAGCGCCTGCTGAAGTACAGCGGCTTCAGCACGAACTGTGCCAGCAGCCACAACAGCGTGCCCACTAATAATATTACAAATAAAAACATAGGCGCTTAACGGGGTATCTCAACCGATTTGATAATTTTTTCTATCAGATCATCGGGCGTTAACCCCTCCATTTCTTTTTCGGGCGTAAGAATAATACGGTGCCTGAGTACATGCGGAGTTACATCGATGATATCGTCGGGCGTGACAAAGTCACGGCCGCGTATAGCCGCAAATGCTTTGGCTGCGCGCACAATGGCCAGCGATGCACGCGGAGATGCGCCCAGGTAAAGAGCGGCATTGTTGCGCGTTTCATTAACCAGTTTTGCTATAAATGCCAGCAGTCTTGGCTCTACAACCAGTTGTAATACGGTTTCACGGTATTGTGCAATTTGCGCAGGGTTTAATATTTTGGGTATATCACGCAGGATATCCCTTTGCGATCTGTTATGTTGTTCGGTAAGAATGCTTATCTCGTCTTCCACCGTTGGATAACCCACTTCAATCTTGAACAAAAACCGATCGAGCTGGGCTTCGGGCAGGCGGTACGTGCCTTCCTGGTCGATCGGGTTTTGTGTGGCCAGTACCATAAATGGCGGATCCATTGGATAGGTAATGCCATCAACCGTTACCTGGCGTTCTTCCATTACTTCAAACAAAGCAGCCTGCGTTTTGGCAGGAGAACGGTTGATTTCATCTATCAGAACAATATTGCTGAATATCGGTCCCCTTTTAAAATCAAATTGAATATCCTTTGGATTGAATACCGAAGTACCCAGTACATCGGAGGGCATTAAATCCGGCGTAAACTGCAACCTGGAAAAATGCGCGTCGATAATGCGCGCAATCAATTTTGCGGTCAGCGTTTTGGCAACCCCGGGCACGCCTTCAATCAGGATATGCCCGTCTGACAACAGGCCGGCAATAATTAAATCCACCATCTGGTGCTGCCCTTTGATAACGCTGCCTACCGTATCGCGAATGGCGTTTACCGCTTCGTTTAAGGCTGTCAGGTCCGTTCGTTGCTGAAAAACTGCTTCCTCCATAGGTAAAATTTATGTTTTATAAAATTCGTCAATCAGGTTATTGAGTTCAAAGAGATCGTGATCGGTGATACTGTCCGAATTATTAATATAGCTGGCTTTCTCCATCAGCAATTGTACCCGCTGTTCCGCAACGCCGCTTTTGCGCGACAAAGCCTGTACAAATTCCGGGTTAATATTATTGGTATTGATATGGTAGCTGTTCCGGACCCATTCAAGAAAATAAGTCATTTTCTTTACTGCAATATTCCGGTTATCTTTTTTCTGCAGGTACAGGTTACCGATGGTTTGAACAAAAGAAAGGCTGGCGTTGGTATTGGGCGCTAACTCGGGAATCAATCTCCGCTTACGTTTGCTGCCAAAAGCAATATACAGCAGCATCAGCGTACAGGCAAGCAGCAATGCATATTTCAGCAGGGGGTTTTTCCAGAATATAGAGAGTGCAGAGAAATCGCCTTTTTTTCCAAACTTATGTATATCTCCCCAATACACGGTATTCGCGTCTTTGTTCAGGTAAGAAAATACCTGGCTGAAGTATTCGGTATTATCAGCGGTTAGTAAAAAATAATTGGAGAACGCTGCGGGCGCAGAATGAAAATAAAATTTACCTTTTCCGTATTTTACCCCAATATAGTTGGGGAGTTTATTTTCATTAAGACCAAGTACTTTACTGTTTTCACGGTTATACGTTGTAAAAACGCCGGAAAAAGGATAATAAAAAAACCCATGTTGCGCGTTTCCATACGCTCCTGTATCTGCAATCTGTAAAGACGTATTTTGCTTGTGAACCATCGCATTTGCAAGTGTGCTGTCGTATCCGGATCTTATGCCCAGTGTGTCCAGCAGCCTGTAATCAATCTCATTACCGGAAATAAAAAACTCATTACCGCGGTACACGTAAGACAGTAGCTGTTCCAGTTCATCATCGTTGAGATTCATTTCCCTGTCGATAATAATATATGCTGTACCCTTTACGTAGGCAAGCGGGTTGCTGTTGGCAGTTATTTTTTTGGAAGCCAGTGTAATTTCCGAGGTGAACTCGCCTGGTAACAAACGATAGGCAATATTGGTGCCCATTGGTTCCTTGTCGGTATAGCGGTAAGGTGGATTCATTCTCGGCATCCTGCGTTTATCCTTGCTGAAACAGGAGGCAAGAAGCATGGTTGCCATTGCGCAACAAATTATCGGGTATAAGTTGTGCTTGTTCAATACTGAGCTATTTCTGTGTAAAAATCAGCAAAATCCCGTTTCAGGGCTGCGTATAATTCTTCATTCACCGGGTATTCTCCATACCAGGAATATTCATACTTTATAGTAAGCGCGCTAAAAACACCCGCTGCTTTTGCAGCACGTCTTCTTAATTCACTGATGTACTGGTAATTTGTTTTCTCTGTCCCAAGGCGGATATATTCTTTTTCAGCAAGATCAGACAGTGTTTGCAGGTACCGGTAACGCACTGCCAGGCGATAATTTTTTTCTGCTTCAGCCTTTTTTACCAGTTGGGCATATTGTTCGATCGACGGTTGTTCATCCACCGCAATGACGGCTTCGATATTTTTCCGGTTGCTCATGAAAAGAGCATTTTTGCCGAGGAAAAGTTTATAGATAATAAAAACCAGCACGGCAGCAGCCAGTAGCCATAGTACAATCTTAAAAACAGCAAAAAATGTATCCAGGCCTGACAGATCAAAACTGCGTGGTTTTCTTTCTTCTTTCATGTTCGCCTCGTCGGCTCTTAAAAGACTATCGAGCCAGCGCTGGTAATAAAACCCTTTGTCTTTTTTAATACGCGACAAAGTATCTGTGCTGATCTTTCGCTGGTTACTGACAATGGCGGTATCAGGAAGTGTTTCTATTGCGGAACTGGTTTCTTCGTTTTCCTCTGAAACTGCTACTGAGTCAACCTGGGCAATAGCAGAATCGTGAACAAGCGGGGGCGGGGTTTTTAGTGAATCGATAAATTTTGTGGTCGCATCGTCCTGCGCTGCCGCTGTAAAGCCGGCAAAAAGGAAGAGGATAAGGAACAGTAGCGGATATAATAAAAATAACTTCACGTAAGCGGAAAAAATAGTTTGTTTTTCTGGATAAGCGCCTTGTTCATTTTTCTTTCAAGCTGTATCGGATAAACAACAAAGTACCAGACTATGAACAGCAGGGAACCAGCCAGTATTAAAATGCTGGCCCAGGCAGGCAAGCCGAAATTGCCGTTTTCGCGGTCAAAACTTTGAGACATCAGGTGGGTAATAAAACCTTCCAGGAAAGCCGCCGTGATGGTGATGGGTATCAGGCATACAATAATTTTCACTGCATCTTTGGCGCCACGGGTAAATGAGTCGATGCGTTTCAGCGCGCCTGGAAAAAGAAAACTGTTTGCCAGTATAAACCCGGCCGTACTGGCAATTATCATGGCGGAGATCTCCAATGTGCCATGAATCCAAATCACCAGGACCGATTTCATACCCAGCCCCTGCGCGAAAAACATATACTGAAAACATCCAAGCATCATGCTGTTTTCGAAAAGCAGCCAAAGCGTGCCGATGCCGAAAAAGATGCCGAAGATAAGCATCAGGAAATCTACCCGCAGATTGTTATAGGCTATGGTCACAAACATGCCGAAAGAACTATCGTCTTTATACACGCCGAAGGGATCGCCGTTGGCAATATTCGCTTCGGTCATATTCACATATTCGTCGCCCAGCACACCGCGCACAAAGCTGCTGTCTTTTGAAGAAGAATAGACAGCGATGGCACAGAATACTGCGAAAAAAGCAAACGTGAAAAAAAGCACGCGGTGATATTTGCGAAATAACAATGGCAATTCTATATGCCAGAATTTAAATAACCGTGCAAGGCTTTGTTTCCTGTTTTGATAAATGGATTGGTAAGTGCTTACGGCGAGGCTGTTGATCCAGCGGGTTACGCGTCCATGCGGGTAAAAGGTTTTGGCATAGGCCAGGTCATCCACCAATGTAATAAACCGATCTGCTTTTTCATCCGGATCATCCGTTTCAAAATGCTGGTATTCCTGCCATTTTTTTGCATTCCGTTTTATAAAAAGGGCCTCACGCATACTAAATTCACAAAATTATGGTTCAATATAGTACTAATTCGTAATCTGCTACACTATAATTAAAATATATCATTAATATTGTGTTCACCGGCTGGTATTTTATTTTATTTCGAAAAAACTGTTTAACGACAACCCCGGTTGATCCCAATTTCTAAATGCAGCCCGATGTCTACCGTTCGGATAGCCACTCCTTTTAATCTTGATCTCGATTTTGAGATTGCTGAATTTCACCGGCGCATTTTTGCCTATGCCATCGATCTTTTTATTATGGTATTGTATGCCTGGATAATGGGCAATTTTGTTTATACCGATACCGTCCAGAACATGGCAGGAGGTAACCGGGCAGGTGCAGGATGGAGTATTATTTTAATTTCGCTGCCGATTCTTTTATATCCGTTGATTGCAGAAGTGTCGATGCACGGGCAAACCGTTGGAAAAAAAATACTCGATATCAGGGTAATGAATTTATATGGCGGCGAACCTGTACTCAGCCAGTATATTTTACGCTGGATTTTCCGTTTTTTTGAATGGCCCCTGGTTTTTGGCGTAGTGTTCCCGGGGTTTTTTATTATTTACCAGTTGATGCTGATGGTGATTCCCGGCCTGGTGGTGATCGTTATCATGGCTGTTACGCAAAAGCACCAGCGTTTGGGTGATTTGGCTGCCAATACCGTGATGGTAAAAACGCGCATCAACACTTCTATCAATGATACTATTTTCCAGGAAGTGGATCAGAATAATTACCAGGTGATGTTTCCGCAGGTAATGCAGTTAAGCGATCGTGATATCAACACCATAAAATCAGTCATCAATAACAGCCATACTAAAAACGGACAGCATCTGGCATTGCGTACTGCCGACCGGGTAAAAACGGCTCTTAAAATCAATACGGATACCGATACGGTTATTTTCCTGGAAAAACTACTGCAGGATTATAATTACCTCGCAACAAAGGAATAGCCCAATAAATAAGTATTAACGCCAATTATTCAGGCCGGCAGTCAATGCAAAAACAAATACGATTGCATAAAAAATTATAATCAGCCCCTGGAGGATCAGTCCTATAATAGCGCAGATTCTTCCCGCTTTTAAATTATTATAGGAAGCGGGACTGTATACCTCCGGACTTGCATTGTACATCCTGAGATCTTTATTGGCCAGTACCAATGCAATAATCGCCAATACAACCCCCGCAAAACAAATTACTATGGAAAGAATACCCAGCACCAATGCTGCCGTAGCATTCGGCAGGGTTTGCTGCATATTAAATGGCTGGTTGGATTGATTAAAAATGCTTTTTTCTTCCATAGATAAGGTGCTGGAGGTTTAAGGAACAATTAGCTGCTGTGACGCAATTTTGTAAATATATTGTATCAAAATAATGGCAACACAAAATAGGTAAATTCCACGCAGCAACAAAGGCCCGGCTGCATACTTGTATTTCAGGTGCAATAATAAAAATCCCATCAGCAACAGGATAGGCACCGTTGCCGGATACAAAATAAAACTGGTCCGGAAATCTCCCCGCAGCAATGCAATAAAGCTCCTTTGCAATCCGCATCCGGGGCACTGGATATGCAGGTATTTCCTGGACGGGCATGTTAACAGGTGTGCCTCCAAAAATTGCAACGCATGGTTGTACCATGATAGCAGGCCTATAATCATAACCTGGTTATTCGGAATACAAATTTAGTTGGGCCGCAATCGAAATGCAATGCTGCTAGAGCTTGCACAGTTTTTTTACCGCATCTGGTTAATGATTTCCTGCGGATTGCTGAGTATGGCAAAGCCGAACATTGCAATGACTATTATAGCACAAATGATATACAAACATGATAAACTCAGGGCTATAATGGCGCATATCTTGCCCGCTTTTACATTGGCGAATGAACCCGGTGTATAGTAAGAAGGATTTGCATTGTACAGGCGGATATCCTTATTTGCCAATACCAATGCAATGATAGCGCATATTAGTCCCGGAACGCCATAACAGAAACAGCCCAGTATGCCGATGATGCCGAGTACCAGCGCAGCAGTCGCATTTGGCAGGGGTGATTGTGAACCGGGCGATTGCAGCGGAGATTGGTAAGAATTTTCCATGTAGCGGTTGGTTTTACACACAAGTAAATAAAATAAAACCGCATTTTGAAATAAAAAATTGAATGGTTGGTGAGACACCAACCATGGCCACCAGCCACGGCAGACACCTACCACAGCGAACACCAGCCGCGGCCACCATTGATGGTGACACCGACCCGTGTATACCCGATATTCTAATATGCCCTTGCAAACAAAACTCTTTCCTTGCTTGGCTTGCCCGTTAAAATGCATTTTCCTTCTTCCTGGGGATTATTCAAAGGAATACAGCGGATAGTGGCTTTTGTTTTTTGTTTAATCGATTCCTCCGTTTCCGCAGTACCATCCCAATGCGCGGAAATAAAACCGCCTTCGCTATCGAGTGTTTTTTCAAAATCCTGCCAGTTGTCAACCTTTGTAATATGTGCATCACGGTAAGCCCTGGCTTTATCAAACATGGCCTGCTGTATTTCATCCAGCAATTGAACAATGGTTTCATGTAGTCCATCCAGGGAAATGCTTTTCTTTTCTTTTGTATCGCGCCGTGCAACTTCAACCACATTGTTTTCAAGATCCCTTGCACCCAATGCTATCCGAACGGGTACCCCTTTCATTTCATATTCTGCAAATTTCCATCCCGGGCGGTTATTGTCGCTGTCATCATATTTCACGCGTATGCCCGCTTTTTTTAATTCTGCCATCAATTCCGATACCCTGGCATCAATTTGCGCTTTTTGTTCTGGCCCTTTATAAATGGGTACAATAACTACCTGCAGCGGTGCAATCTTTGGTGGTAATACCAATCCTTCATCATCGCTGTGCGCCATTACCAGCGCGCCCACCAGTCGGGTACTTACGCCCCAGCTGGTAGCCCACACATAGTCGAGCTTATTTTCTTTATCAGAGAATTTTACATCGAAAGCTTTTGCAAAATTTTGCCCCAGGAAATGGGAGGTGCCTGCCTGCAATGCTTTACCATCCTGCATCAATGCCTCGATACAATAAGTATCTTCTGCTCCTGCGAATCGCTCGCTGGCAGTTTTAACGCCTTTTATAACGGGCAGGGCCATCCATTCTTCTGCAAACGTTGCATACACATCCAGCATCTGCCTGGTTTCGGCAATTGCTTCCGCGGCCGTGGCATGCGCGGTATGTCCTTCCTGCCATAAAAATTCCGCCGTACGCAAAAAAAGACGGGTACGCATTTCCCAGCGCACTACGTTTGCCCATTGGTTTATCAACAGCGGTAAATCGCGGTACGACTGTATCCAGTCTTTATAAGAATTCCAGATAATAGTTTCTGATGTGGGACGCACTATCAGTTCTTCCTCCAGTTTTGCCTCGGGATCTACTATTACCCCATTGCCATTGGGATCGTTCTTCAGCCTGTA
>Ga0157378_10003006_pt1 | contig 14989 bp, 9 predicted proteins | sample M65metaG_FD_115309 | JGI IMG/M metagenome (GOLD analysis project Ga0157378, IMG submission 115309) | Miscanthus rhizosphere microbial communities from Kellogg Biological Station, Michigan, USA - M6-5 metaG | ecosystem: Host-associated > Plants > Roots > Rhizosphere > Soil | place: USA: Michigan...
TATGCTTCTTCCAAATTGCTTTCCTTTTTTCAAGCAATCCACCCATGCAACTGAGTAGGTGTAGTGTTTATATTCGTCAAACAACCGGATCAATTCCTCCAGGTTCTCAGCCTTGATTTGTTTCTGCTTGATATAAGCGGTTTCAATCTTTTTGAGCGAAAATTTTACGCGAGTAATTACTCCCGTTAATCCCATTCCCCCGCAAGTAGCCTCAAACAAATCAGCGTGCATAGTTGGCGTGCAGGTAACGGTTTCACCGCTACCAATTACAATATCCATCTCGGTTACATGATGAGAGAAACAACCATCAACGTGATGATTTTTTCCATGCACGTCACTCGCCACAGCTCCGCCTACTGTAATGAATTTTGTTCCCGGTGTTACCGGAAGAAACCATCCCTTCGGCACAATCACCTCTAGTACCTGGTCAAGGGTTATTCCACTCTGACATTCAAAAACGCCATTATCCACATCAAAAGAAAGCACGTGATCATATTTCAAAGTGGAAATGGTGACCTCGGCCAACGATGCATCTCCATAACACCTACCATTTCCTCTTGCGATGAATTGTTGTTCATTCTTAAATAACTCCTGCAACTGGTTATCGAACGTAAAACTTTTTTCATCCGACTCAATGGCCGGATAATTTCCCCAGTTGGCAATATTCTTCTTCATCATGCAAAAAAAGTTTTATCCCTCAAATACAAAATTCCATAGATACTGAATACCCAAAGTAAGAGTGTGACTTGAATAAATCGATCCTTATATAAGATTTCGGTGGGAGATCCCGACTTCTTGAACACAAATGTAATTTGGAGATACCTTAAAATTCCAGCAATTACAAATACGGAAGTATAATACAGGCGGTGGGTTCTTAATCGTGTGTAGGTTTGCCCGGAAACAGTATACATGATATAGGAAACTATAATGATGGCACTGAAAAATGCCAGCATCGTATTGAGAAAATCAAGATTGTAACCAGACATCGACCTTCGCATTTCACTCCCCGTTTCCATCTTCAACAACAAATCGTCTCTCCTTTTTGCAATGGAAAGGAACAATGCTAATAGGTAAGTCATAATAACGAGCCATTCGGAAGTATCCACTTTCGCAATCACTGCCCCAGCCTTCACACGCAACACAAAGCCGGCTGCCAGGATCAATATATCAAGAATAGCGATATTCTTAAACCCAAGTGAATACGCAATATTTAACGTGAAATACAACCCCAATACGAATAAGAATTGCAATGTGGGGTCAAGAAAATAACCGATGAGGACTGCAGAAAGAAATAGCAGGATCGAAATGGAGAGGGCCGTTCCCTTATTTACCGTTCCGGCAGCCAAGGGTCTTTTTCTCTTAACCGGGTGTTTCCGATCGTCCTCGATATCACGGTAGTCATTAATGATATAAATACAACTTGCCATAAATGCAAACGCAACGAATCCTAATGCCAGTCGGCCGAGTGTATTAATATCGAAAAACTTTTCCGCAAAAAATGAAGGAATAAAAAGGAAGAGATTCTTTGCCCAGTCTTTTGGTCTCAATAACTTGATATGATCAGCCAGTGCACCCATTCAAGCGCACAATATACAGCACAATCGGCTAAGATGCAATATATTGCGTTGTAGAAGGTATTAGGTAATCGGTATTAAGGAACTTGGTGGTCAACCCAATGCCAAAGTCAAATACAGGAGAATTGGTATTAGACCTTCAAAGAGTCGCAGAGTTTTAGGCCACAAAGCGTCCGGCAGTGCGGGGCTGCACTAAGGATTCACAGAGATCACAAAGAAGAAAGAAATGCTAGTCTCTGAGAAAATACTAGCCTTCTACCCAATAAACACCCAAATTATGTCCCTTAGAAGGATGTTGCCAATTGCAGAGATCCTCGTGATAATTATCATCGCGTGTATTCCGCTCTTTGCGAGTTTCCCTTATCGATTAAATATATTTCTTTCATGGGAGGGAGCATACCGACTTTACCTGGGACAGGTTCCATACCGGGATTTCGGAATGCCGGTCGGCTATATGTACTGGGTGATCCCTGCCATATTCTTTAAAATATTTGGTCCGCAAATGATCACTCTTGTTAAAGCGCAGGTGTTCATTAATATCCTGGGCGGTCTTGCATTCAGGTCAATCATGAAGTCGGTAGGGTTAGAAATCATATTACGGTTCACTTCAGTACTGTTATTTACGTTCTCATATTCATTTCTCAATTTCTGGCCCTGGTATAATCATACGGTGATTGTTTATGAATTGATCGCCCTGGCTTTTCTCTTTCACTATTTGTTTGGGGCGAGGAGAAAATATTTGTCGCTTTTTCTTTCAGGGGTGTTCGTTTTTTTCTCCTTTTTTACAAAGCAAGATGGCGGTGGGTTAGCATTCATATTATGTCTTGCGATATTATTATATGACTTGTTTGCCGATCGGAAATGGATCCCACTCGTTGTGTTTATTGGAAGTGTAGTGTTGACAGGACTAGTTTTAATACTTCCATTTACTGCCTACAATTTCGGTTATTGGTTTAATCATGGGCAACCGCCCCATAGTTCGAGGATCTCGATTGCTGATATTCTTTCGGAATTTCTGAATGGATCGCAATGGATAAAGTTTTATCTGTTTCTGATAGTTGTGCTTCTGCTAACCAAATTGAATCAAGGTTGGAGATCATTTCTTTCCAACCGGAGAGAAGCCATCTTCACCTTGTTAGTATTTGGGATTCTCGCAGAGGCTGCCATCTTCCAGGTTACGAGTTATGTGCCGGTCGATAATAATATTTTCTTCCACAGTTTTGCAGTCGCGTTCATTTTGTATTTGATCTTTCCATTCCTGCGCCTGCCATCTGAAAGCCGGAAATTATTATTGATATGCACTGCCGGGGTTTTGCTTTGGTGGAGCCAGGTGTATTGGCGATACCTGGAACGTTTTGTTGGAAGTCAAAAAACGTACGCCACCACAACATACGAGGGGTATCAATATGCTACCCAGGTGAACCGGCACACGTATATGATTGACCTGGATACAACCGATATTCCATTATCACAATGGAGAGTTCCAAACTTAAAATCATTTCACAAAATACTCTTGCCAAATCCTACGGTGGACGGAATCGAACGACTGATGTCGCTTGATATAATAAAAAATAAGACTGGCTTAAAAGTTTTAAACATGTCGGAACTCACGCCACTTGCCGCTGAAATTCCTTTCCGGCTGGAAGCAAGTCCCAATTACCCTCTTTGGTATCATAAGGGAGTTGGCATGTTTGATAAAGAGACGGATACTTTTTGCACGCGCATCACCAACAACTATTATGACCTTGTTCTTTACGAGTATATCCCATACCTGAATAATTTTTATCCTTACGAAGTGCGTGATTGCCTTCAAAAAAATTATCTGAAGATTGATTCCTTTCCTGCTCCGCGCAAACCGAGTTCACATGCGTGGGTGGAAGTGTATCGCCGGCGATAGTGCAGACCATTATGCTTCCAGACTTGAGACGCACCTTAAATTTTGTAGCCTACTTTTTTATCGAAACGTCCTAAACTCGAGTACAGAGATGGAAGCCTTACAGGATGGAAGACCCTTTTTTTGAAGGCTCAAAATTAGAGGCATGCATTTCGAAAGTTTAATAGAAAAGAGAGGATCTTATTTAGAGCTTTCCAATATCAATCCCTTCGATTTCGTAGGGCTTGCGTCTTTAGTCTCGCTCAGTAAGCTCTTCTAAAAAATAGTAAAGATTCGGACGTCAGGGTGCGTCTCCGGTCTTTGGAGTGTAAACTTTTCAACGCATGCCCGACCAGCAAAATCTTTGTACATTCTCCTAATATCTTTGTACTCCTATCAGCACACTTGCAAACATATTATCGAATCCTATTGAATACCTGAAAGGCGTAGGACCGCAACGAGCAGAACTTCTTCAAAAGGAACTGGACATATTCACGTTCAAAGATCTTCTCGAACACTTTCCTTTCCGGCACGTGGATCGAACTAAAGTCAGTTTGATTCGCGACATCACACCCGATACTGAATATATCCAGGTAGCTGGTCGAATGGAATCGATTCAACAAATTGGTAAAGGCAGAACCGGCCGATTAACCGCTGAACTAAGAGACAGTTCAGGTAAATTAAAGTTGGTATGGTTCCAGGGAGTGAATTGGATTCAAAAATCACTCAAGGAAGGAGCCGAATACCTCATATACGGAAAGGTTGGTTATTTCAACGGAGAAGCCCAAATAACGCACCCTGAAATGGAGTTGCGTTCAAATGAAAAACAGGAAGGGAAAATATTCCTTGAGCCAGTTTATCCGAGTACTGAAAAATTGCGGGCAAGAGGACTTGGCGGAAGACAGATTGGTAAATTGACCTACACACTTTTTTCATTGTTGAAGGAAAAAGATATTCCCGAGAATTTACCCACTTCACTTCTAAAGAAATTAAAATTTCCGGATCGGTATTCATCTTTTCGTCAAATACATTTTCCTTCCGATGACAACGAATTTCAACAAGCTTTGCGAAGATTGAAATTCGAAGAATTTTTTCTGGCCCAATTAAAAATGGGGCTGGTCAAATCTGAGAGACATCGTTTCTCAAAAGGCGTGAAGTTTGAGCAGGTGGGAGATTTATTCAATACTTTTTATCAGCATCATCTTCCCTTCCAATTAACAGGCGCACAAAAAAGAGTACTGAAAGAAATCCGCAAAGATCTTGGAGGTGGTAAACAAATGAATCGATTACTGCAGGGAGATGTGGGTAGCGGTAAAACTATTGTTGCGTTGTTGTGCCTTCTGCTGGCTGCAGATAACGGTTACCAGGGCTGTCTAATGGCGCCAACAGAAATACTGGCTCAACAACATTATGAAGGCATTTCTGCCCTATTGGCTTCAATGCCTGTAACTGTTCGGTTGCTTACCGGTTCAACTAAAACTGCAGAAAGAAAGGAAGTATTGAAAGCGGCGGCTGATGGTTCAATCAATATTCTGATAGGTACGCATGCACTAATTGAAGAAAAGGTTCAATTTCAAATCTGGGTCTTGCCATTGTTGACGAACAACACCGATTTGGTGTGGCTCAACGCGCCAAACTTTGGGAGAAGGCGCCGATTCATCCACATATGCTCGTGATGACGGCCACACCTATCCCCAGAACGTTGGCAATGAGTGCTTATGGCGACCTTGATTATAGTGTAATGGACGAATTGCCTCCCAACCGAACACCCATTCAAACCGTACATAGATATGATAGCGCCCGAAGTCAGGTAATGGATTTTATTAGGTCCGAGATTGGGAAAGGCCGCCAGGCTTATATCATATTTCCTTTGATCGAGGAATCTGAAAAAATGGATTATGAAAATTTGATGAAGGGATATGAAAATGTAAAGGCTTATTTCCCGGAACCCAAATATTGGATTAGCATGGTCCATGGCCGCCAGTCGGTCCAGGTTAAAGAAACCAACATGCAAAGGTTTGTGAGTAATGACACGCAAATCATGGTATCAACAACCGTGATAGAAGTGGGCGTTAATGTGCCGAATGCAACAGTGATGGTGATAGAAAGCGCTGAAAAATTTGGGTTGTCACAATTGCACCAGTTGCGCGGAAGAGTGGGAAGGAGCGAGCACAAGAGTTTTTGCATTTTATTAACTGCTCCGGGATTAAGTAAAGAGGCCCGCGAACGTTTACAAATAATGTGTGCCACCAACGATGGCTTTAAGATAGCAGAAAAAGATCTTGAATTGAGAGGACCGGGTGATATTGAAGGAACAAGACAAAGCGGAATGTTAAATTTTAGGTTAGCGAGCATCGTTGATGACAAAGATTTGCTTCATTTGGCTCACGATGCCACTGAACATATCCTTGAGCATGATCCTGAACTGAAATCACCTGAAAACCTGCCAATAAAAAATCACCTTCAATCGTTAAGAGGAAAGACCGCCTGGAGCAGGATTTCCTAAAGAGTCCATATCCCTATTGAATCCTGTGAAAACCACCCTGTAAACAGAAAGACCGCAGAAATTTTAAATGACAATGTTTTGACCGTTTACGGTTAAACATAACCGACTGGACCAGTCAGTCGATAGGATTCATTCAATATTCTTAATTTGTAAAAAACAATTTTTTGGGCAGGAAGTATTGCATACTCTTCTACTTTTTATTGACCGCTACCCTCAGGCTAACAGCCCAAAGCTATTTGGAGTTTGTGGAAAACAAGGGTCAGTGGGATGCCCGCGTAAAATTCAGGGGCGCAATTGGTCAGGCCAATTCTTTTTACCTCGAACAAAATGGCTTCAAAGTACTGCTGAATAATCCAGCAGATATTCAGGCTTTGATGGACGCCCATCATCCCACCGGAGTTAGACGACCGGATCGGCCTTCAGCAGGAGTTTCACAACAAGATCAAGGAGGAATAACACTGCATTCTCATGCATACCAGATGAAATTTCTTGGTGCAAACGAACAGGCGCAGATCATTCCTGATAAAGTGCTCACTACGTCGAACAATTATTTTTTAGGAAATGATCCAACTAAATGGGCAACCAACTGTAAAGTTTACCAGGCTGTAACGTACAAAAATATTTATCCTAACATAGATGCCCGGTATTACATCGAAAGTGGAAGGTTGAAATATGACCTCATCGTATATCCTGGTGGAGATGTGACGAAAATTGTGATGAGCTATGATGGTGCAGATAAACTGAGCGTGAAAAATGGCGAGTTGATTATTCAAACCTCAGTGGGCGAAACCAAAGAGTTGTCGCCGTATTCATACCAGTTCGTATCAAATTTGAAAAAAAATGTTGACGCAAAGTATGAAGTGAAGGGTAACCAGGTAAGATTTTCCATCAAAGACTATGATAAGAGTAGCGTTTTAGTAATTGATCCCACGCTCATTTTCTCGACCTTTACTTTTAGCGCAACGGATAACTGGGGTTTTACTGCTACGCCTGGACCTGACGGAAGTTTTTATTCAGGCAGTATTGCCTTCGGCGATAAATATCCTACAACGCCAGGTGCGTATCAAACCTATCAGGCCAATACGGGGTCTAAGAAAATTGATATCGCAATTACGCGTTTCAGTCCCGATGCTTCATCCAGAATTTTTTCTACTTACCTGGGAGGAACTGAAGACGAATACCCACACAGTTTGTTTGCTGATGCTGCAGGAAACCTGGTAGTAATGGGAAGAACATATTCCTCTAATTATCCTGGGACAAAGGTGGGAACTGAAGGTGGTTCTGATATTGTAGTAACCAAAATCAATTCTACGGGAACTGGACTTATTGGATCGCTCAGGATTGGAGGCAGTAACGATGATGGGTATAATATCGAAGATCAGCAAAGAACACAACATGATGTGCCCAACGCACTGGTCAGAAATTATGGAGATGATTCACGAAGCGAAGTAGTCCTAGACCAGGCGGGGAATATTTATGTTGCTGCCCAAACGCGAGTGAATGATAAGGGTAAAAACGACTTCCCAATAATTGGCGGCACTTTTCAAACCGCACCTGGCGGACAGCAAGATGGGGTATTGCTAAAGATCAACCCTAACTGTAACAGTATCATTTGGAGCAGTTACCTTGGCGGAACTTTGGACGACGGAGCTTTTGTGCTGGCACTCGATCCTCTCAACAACAATATATACGTTGCGGGCGGAACTAGTAGTACAGATTTTCCTGGTGACAAAACCGGAGTCATCCAATCAACAAGTTTTTATACGCCTAAAGTAGATAGTATTGATGGCTTTGTATCAATTATTGCCAATAATGGTTCCGCTATACTAAAGTCGACTTATCTCGGCACAGATAAGACGGATATTATTTACGGAGTTCAATTCGACAAAAAAGGATTTCCCTATGTTATGGGAGTTACGAGAGGAAATTGGACTGTAAAAAATGCCGCGTATTCAAATGCAGGCGCAAAACAATTTATCTGCAAACTAGAACCTGATCTCAGCGCATTCGTTTATTCAACAGTATTTGGAAACGGAAGTAAACCTAATATGTCGCCGGTTGCCTTCCTGGTGGATCGATGCGAAAACGTTTATATATCCGGGTGGGGTGGATGGCTTGCCCCCGGTAATTCAGAAGACCCGTACGACCTTGCCGGTGTATTGGGAATGCCAATCACGCCCGATGCATTGAAATCAAGTACTGACAATAAAGATTTTTATTTCTTCGTGTTGAAGAAGAACGCCACAGGTATTTTATACGGTTCTTATTTTGGACAAGCCGGTGGATTTGGAGAACACGTTGACGGAGGCACAAGCCGATTCGATCAGCAAGGTGTAATCTACCAGGCTATTTGTGCAAACTGTAACGCGGGCGGACCAAACAATCCGCCAGCAGTATTTCCAACCACTCCTAACGTTGTTGGTCCATACAATCCAGGACCTGGATGTAACCTCGCGGCAGTGAAAATCGCATTCAACTTTGCGGGTGTGAACGCTGGACCAAAATCATTTATTAAATCAGGAAGAAACGTGGGTTGTATTCCGTTAACGGTTCAGTTCCGGGATACAGTGTTGAACGCAAAAACCTATGAATGGGATTTTGATGGGGATGGTGTTACAGATCTCGTCGGAGCTTCACCAACAGCTTCATTTACTTATAACGTAATCGGCACATATCGTGTAAGGTTAATTGCCGTTGATTCCGCTTCATGTAATGTGAGGGATACTTCATACACCATCGTGCGCGCGAGAGATGACCAGGCTTTCCTTGCTTTTAATGCCGCGAAGGTTGGCCCATGTGAATCATTAGAATTCCAATTCACGAATTTGTCTACCGCACCTCCGGGAAAACCATTTACGGCTACATCATTCGTATGGGATTTTGCAGATGGAAGTCCGAAAGTGGTGACGGGCACATTGCCAATTAATCACACATTCCCAGGTCCGAATTTGTACAATGTGAAGTTGATATTGAGTGATACGAATTATTGTAACGCTCCGGATACCCTTATCAAACCTTTGAGGATTGCGCCATTAGTAAAAGCACAATTTGAAACGCCGCCTACTGGTTGCGCCCCTTACAATGCGGTTATCAAGAATACTTCTATTGCAGGACAGGACTTCTTCTGGGATTTCGGTGATGGCACCACTTCAACCCAATCAGATCCTGTACATCTATATGCCAATACAGGAACGTATACAATAACCTTGAGGGTGGTAGATACCAGTACTTGTAATAAGACGGATCAAACTTCATTTACCATTACGGTTAATCCAAAACCAACAGCAGCATTTACAACATTGCCTATACCTGCAGAAGAAAATAAGCCGACGATATTCTATAACAATTCGATTGGAGCTACAAGGTTCCGTTGGGTTTTTGGAGATGGTGGCTTTGCTACAAAAAACACCATGGATACCGTGATGCATCAGTATAATAAAACAGGTACTTACCAGGCATGTTTAATTGCTATTAACCAATTTGGGTGTACTGACACGATTTGTCAACCAGTTCAGGCACTAATTAAACCTTTGTTGGATGTTCCTAATGCCTTTACACCAGGCAGACCAGGATCAAGAGGTAAGAATCATATCGTGCGTCCTGAAGGATTCGGAATCGAAAAAGTAATGTTCAGAATATATAACAGGTGGGGGCAAAAAGTATTTGAGACGAGTACGCCATACGCTGGCTGGGATGGTACGTATAGAGGTGTGGTGCAGCCGATGGATGTTTACGTATATACTTTGGAGGTGGAGTTTTCTGACGGAACAAAGACAAGTAGAAAGGGCGATATTACGTTGATCCGTTGACGTGTCGTTAGTTGTTTGTTGTTTTAAGGAAGCAAGCAGGATAAAAAAGAGGAGGATTGTATGAAACGAAATTGGAAAGTTTTATTGATCATTGTTGGGAGCATTCAAATAACCGCACATAGTTACGGACAGGATCTTCATTTCTCTCAATGGTATAATTCTCCGCTGACTGCAAATCCTGCGAATACGGGATTCATTCCTGATGCAGACTATCGCATTGGTGCCAACTATCGGAACCAGTATTCTACCATTATGACTGTACCCTATAAGACGATGAGCATATTTGGAGATGCACAGGTATTGAGAGATAAGCTGGACAACGGTTGGGTGGGTCTTGGTGGAGTTATTTTAAGAGATGTTGCAGGTTCAGGAAAGTTAACTTCAACAAAGGTTTACGGATCCGCTGCATATCACCAGATGATAGGACTGAATAGCTTGCTCACTGCAGGATTTAATGCAGGATACGTAAGTAAGCGTATCAACATTACGGAATTAAAATTCCCAGACCAGTTTGACGGAAAGTTTTTTGATAACCAGTTGCCTACTGATGTGGTGCTTGATAGAACCAGCACTGGTTATTTTGACATGCAGGTTGGTATGAACTACGCTTATTTTCCTACGGATGACATCTATTTTAATGGCGGCTTTTCGGTTCATCATATTAATCGGGCAAGAGAATCTTTCTTTACTTCCAATTCCGGATATGACGATAGAATTGCGCCGAGATATATTGGTTTTCTAAATGCGAGTATCAAGCTTAATGACCTGGTTATTGTAAATCCGATGGCGTACTATACAAGGCAGGCACAAGCATCCGAGTTGGTGGGAGGTGCTACATTACAATATAATTTATCGGGCGATGGAAAAACGCAATTGCTCGGTGGTGCGTTCATCAGACCCGGAGATGCGGTTATTGCCTTGGTGGGATTTCAGTGGAACAACGTACGCATGACTTTTTCATATGATGCCACTACCTCGGGGCTGAAAAATTATAACGCAACGAGAGGCGCTTACGAATTTTCGATCATCCAACAAGGTTTTTATAACGAAGCCACTGCTGATCTTAGCCAATATCGTTGCCCAAGCTTCCGCCGGTAATAGTTGGCTTTTTCATCTGCCCCTTTTATACGATTTTTACTTCAAATATTTTTCATTGGAATCAGTGCAGGTAAAAGATAGAAAGGCCTCAGCCTTTATTGAAGAATTCAAACAGATCGTGGGATCGGATTACGTTTTATATGACGCCGATTCACTTGATAAGTATGCGAAGGATGAAACAGAAGATCTCTACTATCTGCCGGAATTAGTTTTGAAGCCTGCATCAGCTGAAGAAATAAGCGGCATTCTTAAACTCTGCAGTCGTTATAAGATTCCAGTAACACCTCGAGGAGGAGGCACCGGATTGAGTGGCGGGGCATTGGCTCATAAAGGAGGCGTTGTTCTTTCTACCGAAAGGTTGAATCGGATCATTGAAATAGATGAAAGGAATTTGCAGGTGATCACTGAACCCGGGGTGATCACGGAGGTTTTGCAAGACGCCGTAAAACAAAAGAAATTGTTTTATCCGCCTGATCCCAGCAGTCGCGGAACTTGCTTCATCGGCGGGAACATTGCGGAAAACAGTGGGGGTCCTAAGGCAGTGAAGTATGGAGTGGTGAAGGATTATGTGCTGAATCTTCAAATGGTTTTAGCCAGCGGTGAAATAATCTGGACGGGCGCAAATGTATTGAAGAATGCTACCGGATATAATCTTACTCAACTGGTGGTAGGGAGCGAAGGAACACTCGGAATTGTTACCAGGATTGTTTTGAAATTAATTCCCTTGCCGCAAAATGACATGCTAATGCTGGTGCCTTTTCCTTCATCAGAAAATGCATGTGCGGCCGTGAGCGCAATTTTCCAGGCCGGCTTCACACCGTCCGGACTCGAATTCATGGAAAGGGACGCAATTGATTTTGTAACGAAGTATACGGATAGTCATATCATTCCTATAGATGAAAATGTTCAGGCGCACTTACTCGTGGAAGTGGACGGCAATCATCCGGAACTTTTGATGCAGGAAATGGAAGCCATCGCCAACCTGATGAATGAATTTGATTGCGGCGAAATACTATTTGCCGATGATGCGCAACAGAAAGCCGAATTATGGAAACTGAGAAGGAGAGTTGGCGAAGCAGTGAAGGCGCATTCGGTATATAAAGAAGAGGATACTGTAGTGCCCCGGGCAGAATTACCGGTACTATTGAAGGGCGTGAAGGCAATAGGCGCCAAATACGGATTTCAATCTGTTTGCTACGGACATGCAGGAGATGGTAATCTTCACGTGAATATTATCAAAGGAGAATTGACCGATGAACAATGGAATGGTTCTTTAAAAAAAGGAATTCGTGAAATTTTTCAATTAGTAAAATCGTTAGGCGGCACAATAAGCGGTGAACACGGAATCGGGCTGGTTCAAAAAGAGTATATGAATATCATTTTCGATGAAGCCCAGATGCGATTGATGAAAGAGATTAAAAACCTGTTTGATCCCAATGGAATATTAAACGCGGGGAAAATATTTGATTAACCTTAAACCGTCATATATGTATATAAGGAAATGCTTACTGTTGATACTACTTTCTTCTGTGGGACTCGTTGCTCTTGCCCAGGATGAAGAGCAGCCCACAAAAGGATTCGATAAAAACAAACTTTTCTTTGGTGGAACTTTTGGCGCGAGCTTTGGCAGCTATACGTTTGTCAATGTTTCACCGCAAGTAGGATACATGTTCAATAAATATTTTGCGGCGGGCACCGGAATCAATTTTATTTATTCCAGTACGAAGTATGATTATTATGTTCCTCCATTCAAAGATGAATATGGAGTTGCCGGACTAAGCATTTTTGGCCGCCTGTACCCAGTTCGTTTTCTTCTCGTGCAAGCGCAACCGGAGTTGAACTATACCTGGGGGAAGCGGAAGTTCTCTGATGGTAATATTGAAGATCAAAAGTTGGATCCCAAATTCGTTCCATCACTATTGGTTGGAGCTGGCGCAGCAATTCCATTGGGAGGTAATGGAAGAAGTGCCATGACAGTTATGTATCAATACGACGTGATACAGGATCCAAGAAGTCCTTACGGAAGTAACGCATTCTTAAGTATTGGGTTTAACTTTTAGACCCTCGTCTGACGGTCTCCGTCTGACGAGTAATTATGTATGATATCCATTAGCGCAAGCGATCAAGGCTCTTAATGAGCTTCGCATCTTTTCTAATTCCCACCAAAGCCAGGATCAGCAACACAGGTAATGCAAATGCAAAGAGTGAAGTGAGACTGAACGCTCCGGTGCTGAAATCTTTTAGGCGAAGGAAATAAAGCACCAGGATGATGATAGACACGAAAATATTCAGGAGGGTTAAACCTGTTTGACGGCCCCTGTTTTTAAACGAAAAGATTGTGATGGCACTTATGAGGGCGCTGATCACCGTCAAAACCAATATCGGAATATTTTCCGCTGCCGTAAAGCGTAGGTAAGCGTTATTCGCAATCAGGCTACCCGTATAAAATGGAAACTTAATCGAAAGCACCGCTACCATAGCAGCCAGTACCAGCCAAAGTGTTTGTATACGTTGAATCATTTTTTCTCAGAGTATTATTCTTATAACTTGTATCCTGCATCCTATATCCGTCTCTGCTGATCCCGATAGCTATCGATACTCCGGACTACGTCCTGCATCCTGTATCTTGGCATCCGGCATTCTGTATCCTCATCCAAGTTCAGGATACAAAGGATATGCCTGCATAAACTCTTTCACCTCACTTCTCACATCCTGAATTGTTTTTTCATCATCAATATTCATCAGCACGCGGTCTATCATTTCCACTACTTCTTCCATATGGCTTTCAACCATACCCCTCGTGGTGATAGCTGGAACACCGACCCGGATACCTGAGGTAACGAACGGGCTCTTGTCATCAAATGGAACCGCGTTTTTATTGAGCGTGATGTGCGCTTTATCCAGCGTCTCCTGTGCTTTTTTGCCTGTAAGATTTTTATTACGAAGGTCAATCAGCATTAAATGATTATCAGTTCCATTACTGATAATGTGATAACCTCTATTTACAAATGCTTTCGCCATTGCTTGCGCATTTGACTGAACCTGGCGGGCATATTGGGTGTAAGCGTCAGTCAGTATTTCCCCAAATGAAACCGCCTTCGCAGCAATGATGTGTTCGAGTGGGCCTCCCTGTGTTCCGGGAAATACGCCCATGTCGAGAAGATTACTCATCAACCTCGTGTTTCCTTTTACATCTTTCAATCCAAACGGGTTTTCAAAATCTTTACCCATTAAAATGATACCGCCCCTGGGGCCCCTTAATGTTTTATGCGTAGTGGAGGTTACAAAATGACAATGTTTAAATGGATCTTTCAGTAGTCCTTTTGCAATAAGACCGGCAGGATGCGCAATGTCGGCCATAACGAATGCGCCAACACCATCCGCGATGCTTCTGATACGTTCATAATCCCAATCTCTACTATAAGCGGATGCGCCGCAAACAATAAGCTTCGGTTTTACTTCCTTCGCTTTTTGTTCCATCATTTCATAGTCCACGGTGCCTGTTTCTTTCTTCACTCCGTAGAAATGAGCCTTATATAATTTACCGCTGAAGTTCACAGGCGAACCGTGCGTAAGATGGCCGCCCATGCTTAAATCCAATCCAAGAATGTTATCGCCGGGTTGCAATATCGCCAGCATTACTGATGCGTTTGCCTGCGCACCACTATGCGGTTGCACATTCGCATATTCGCAATTGAAGACCTTCTTAATCCGATCGATGGCAATCTGCTCCACTTCATCTACAATTTCGCAACCACCATAATAACGGCGACCAGGATATCCTTCGGCATACTTATTCGTCATCACATTGCCCATGGCCTGTATGGTTTGCAAGCTGGCAAAATTTTCAGAAGCGATGAGCTCAATACCGTTACGCTGCCGCTCCAGCTCTTTCCTAATCAAATCAAAAACCTGGTTATCTCTTTGCATTCCACTTTCTTTTTTAGGTAAAGTAGCTTTGTCGGAAGTAAGATTCATTTATAAAAATTTTTTTTTACGGTGTAAGTGAAACAGACCACGGACCACGGACGACGGACGACGGACCACACAAGAAAGAGCAACAGACCACGGACCACGGACGACGGACCACACAAGAAAGAGCAACAGACCACGGACCACGGACGACGGA